>Ga0206824_10028_pt1 | contig 45407 bp, 59 predicted proteins | sample Alteio_BWOrgCont_82_FD_152874 | JGI IMG/M metagenome (GOLD analysis project Ga0206824, IMG submission 152874) | Enriched cells from forest soil in Barre Woods Harvard Forest LTER site, Petersham, Massachusetts, United States -... | ecosystem: Environmental > Terrestrial > Soil > Temperate forest >...
TAAAAACTCTCAACGTGGTAGCCATTAATATAGGTCCTGCACAGCTGCAATGTATAGCGCATATGTTTACCTATGACACTTTAATGGGCACCTTCCAACAACCGGTATGTATTGAGGATGGCTACTTGTGCATTGCAACCCAGCGGATAAAACTTATTGCAGAATGTAACCCAGACAACATCAATTGGAAAACATTCGACATCGATTTAGTTGTTGATTGCTCAGGCCGCTTTACATGCCCAGATGACGCAGCGCGTCATCTTAAAGCGGGAGCCCGATATGTTCTTATCTCAGCACCGGCAAAGGGTGAGCTTGTCACTATTATTCCTGGTGTTAATGAAGAGACTTTTGATGCTGCAAAAGACCATATCGTTTCATTGGGCAGCTGCACTACCAATGCGTGCGTACCGCCATTAAAAGTGCTGCAGGATGCCTTTACCATTACATCCGGTTTTATGACAACGGTTCACGCCTACACAAATAGCCAGGTGTTATTAGATGTTGAAGAAAAAGACCTACGTCGCGCGCGGGCGGCAGCACTCAATATAATTCCAACCAGTACTGGTGCTGGTGCTTTAATTGGTAAGATATTACCAGCACTGCATGGTCGCATTGAAGCGCAGGCTTTACGCGTACCGGTGGCTAAGGTATCCATGATTAATCTTGTCGTACACACAGAGCAACAGGTGAGCGCTAAAGCGGTAAATGATACGTTTAAACAGATTGCCAATAGTGCGTTGAAAGGCATTCTCGCCGTTACGGATGAGCCACTGGTTTCATCTGATTTTAGTGGCAACTCTCATTCAGTCATTATTGACAGCTTGATGACACAAACGGTTGGTAGTTTGGTTAATTTGTATGGCTGGTATGATAACGAATGGGGCTATAGCTGCAGATTAAAAGATTTTGCTCTTATGCTTAATAAGAGATTAAATCCATAAGGAATAGACAATTATCGCTTCATCCTTCCAGCCGTCGCCCTTTGGGCTATGGCCGGCGCGGCGATACTATTCCTACGGAATCTCCCAGCCTACGCTCGCTACGGCGGGCACGGCCCGGCTTCACTAAAGTTACGCGGCGCAGCAGGATGACCCTTCGACTCACTACTGTTCGCTCAGGGTGAGCGGGGTTCGGTCATGCTGAGCGAGATCGCAGATCGAGTCGAATGCACGTTCATGGTGCCTGTCCGCCGAAGTTTTAACGTAGGCTGGAAGTGATTTCGAACGAAGTGAGAAATAGTATCGAACTATGGAACGCAACAATTTTGATTTTTTTTACATTTTTTTAAAAAAAGACTTCTCGCCTTCACAAACAGCTGACAATCCAATATACTTATCGATAACATCTTTAATTGGCATATGTAAGGGCCCATAGCTCAGTTGGTTAGAGCAGTCGGCTCATAACCGAAAGGTCCCAGGTTCAAGTCCTGGTGGGCCCACCATAATCGCCATAGGCAACCCTATCATCTAGATAAGCGTACGAGCGCTTTATAATAACCAGGGAGTTTCTCTATGGAAGGCACGCACGTATTTGATCGTTTCATTGCCTTGGTTAAATTTGATCAAGAAACAATTGCCATCAAAAAGAAAATCGATGCTTTAGAAAAAGAAACCGGCGCCTTAAAAGCCAATCTTGCTACACTCAATGAAAATTTAGATACGGCGCGGCAACTTGTACAAACCGCTCAAAAAGAGGTGCAATTACAAGAACTGCGCATGCAAGAATTGGATAGCAAAGAAAAAGAAAAAAGAAAACAATTAGAAACCACCTCATCGCCAAAAGAATATACGGGGATAAAAAAAGAGGTTGAACATCTGCAGCATGCACAACATGCTTATGAAAGTGAACTTGTTGATAGTTGGAATAAACTAGAAAATGCAAAAGCCGCTTTTGCTCTGGTTGCCACCGAAATAGAAACTGGAAGCGCTGCAATACAAACAGAAATAGCTCACAAAGAAACCGAACTCTCTGCTTTACGAGCAGAATTTCGGCAACAAGAACAGCTGCGTCAAGAAAAACTTAAAGATATTCCAGAAGAATGGCTGACTAAATATGATGTTATGCACTTGCGGGTGAGTAATCCTGTAGTGCCTGTTTATAATAACTGTTGTAGCGCATGTTTTGAAGAGATTCCACAAGTGGATTTAACGCAGCTTGCACGACGTAAAATGATGCAATGCAAAGGCTGTTTCCGTTTACTTTATCTTGCGCAGGCATAATGCATCATGATGAAACAACTAACCATCCCCACTATTTTACAAGAACAAGAAAGTTTTACCTCTGCTTTTTGGCAGGTTTATATCGATGGTGCCTCACGAAATAACCCAGGCCCTTCAGGCGCTGGCATCTGCCTAAAACGAAATCAAGAAATTGTGGCTGAATACGGTTTTTATGTAGGCAAAAAAACAAATAACCAGGCTGAATATTTTGCGCTCCTTTTTGGACTTATGCTCGTACTGCCCGAACTGCAAGAAGAGGACAAGCTCGAGATTGTCTCCGATTCTGAATTACTGGTGCGTCAGATTAAAGGGATTTATAAAGTAAAGAACCCGGATCTACAAAAAATGCATCAGGTTGCAAAAAAAATGCTGGAAGGCTCGTCGTATACCATCCGGCATGTACTGCGTAGCGATAACCAAGATGCCGATAGACTTGCCAATGTAGCAGTTGATAAAAAAATAGCACCGCCGCTTGTCTATGTTGAGCAATTGAGAAGTTATGGTATTACTATATAGCATCCTTGTTATGCTCCTGCTAACACAAACGCCACGCACGCAACAGCCACCTACACATGCAACAACTACCGAAGATAACCAATTTTTGCACATTCGCGTCCTGCTTAAAGAGATACACTCCACCGAGCTGGTAAAATTACTATTTTCTTGCTCAGAGGGAATACGCATTCAAGTAGTAGAAAATAATAAGCATAAAGATTATCCAAGTTCTGTAGCTATTGAAGTACATAATGGTGACATCTTTATTGATGGTAAAAAGCTTACAGGTAATCCGGATATAAGTATCCAAGCACTCGGCCACTGCACCGCTATTGATGACCGGTGTTATCAGGGAACTATCTATCTTGTACATCATAATGATAAAATTTTGCTTATTAATAAGCTGCTGATAGAAGATTATGTCTGTGCTGTGTTACGCACAGAAAGCTGGCCAGGCTGGCCTCTGGAGGTTAACAAAGCATTTGCTATTGCTTCACGCTCTTATGTGATGGCATATCTCATTAAAGCGCGCGCGAGTAATAAGCCTTATCATGTAAAAAATACCAACACGCATCAGACATATCAGGGCTTTCATACTAATCAGATTCTACGACAGGCCGTTGATGAGACCAAAGGCATTGTACTGAGTTATAATCATCAGCCCATTATTGCCATGTTTGATTGCTGTTGTGGCGGCTTAATTCCTGCTGATATAGAAGATATTAACGCAGCCGATGCGCCTTATTTGGCACGTACCTATGCTTGCACCTTCTGCAAAAAATGCAAAATATTTGCCTGGAAGAAAGAATTTGATAGTACAACCTTTATCAAACGACTGCAACAAGAAATACCACAGTTAAAATCTATTACAAAAATAGCCGTTTCTCGTTATGATAAAGCTGGTATCACAAAAGAAATTACGCTGCATGATGGCAAAGCTATCTATAAGCTCTCCGGCAAAAAATTATATACCTTATTTAGCGAGATTAAGAGTTTTTGTTTTTCAGTCACCAAAAAAAAGAATACAATAATGGTAGATGGAAAAGGATTTGGCCATCACCGTGGCATATGCCAATGGGGCGCCAAACAAATGGTAGATGAAGGGTGGGATTATAAAAAAATACTGCAGTTCTATTATCCCGGTACAAAGTTTATGCAGATTAAAAATAGGAATAAAGGACACAACGATGGTTAAGCATCTACTCCTCTTTATGATAGTTCTATCTTCACCAATATATCTACAGGCTCACAAAACTGCACATAGCTCACGACAACATCACCAAGCCAGTGCACGATCATCAGCCACGAGCATGCATAATGTCCAAAAAACAACGCCAACAAAATATATTCATTCTACAAGTCATATTCCAGAAAAGAACCGTGAACTCTACCCGTCTCATGCACTAACGACAGGAATGCTCTTGATCATTATGATGATTGAGAATTTAAAAAATGATCTCGTCAATGCCAATATACGATTATCGGATGCATATCGTTGGCCTCATGAGCGTGATAAAATTGATGCATTAAAAGAAGATGTCCAACGAATAAGAGCGAAAATTAATGAATGGGAAGATATGAAACGCGACCAAGAATGGGATGAGCTTTTGTATCCGTTATTTGAACCATTAACAAATTCTACACCGTAAGGGAATCGCATGAAAAAAATGTTGATTATCAGTCTTCTATGTTTAAGTTCTTTACAACTATTGGCTTGGCAATTTAATGAGCTTTCTGTTGAGCAATCATCTCATTCATCCTTTGCTGCACTGATACAAAATAGGATTACTGAACTTGAACAAGCACAAAAAGCATGTGAGGAGCTCATACAAAATTTGAAAGAAAAAATCAGTGATACATTTTTTCCTTTTCCAAACGAGAGAAAAGATGGATTTTGTATAGCCTTAGCAATGCACTATAAAAGATTGGATGCCATAAATAGTCAACTGTTTACATTAAAAAAATTATTATTAGAGCAAAATGAGGAAACAGAATGAAGAAATTTTTTGTAATTATGTTATTGGTAAATTTTACTACGCTACAAGCTTCCGTTATGATACGTCGCTCTCTGAATACTGCAATCTGTATAAGATATTTTACTACCACATCTTCAACAACATATGCACAGCGTTTACAAGCGCGAGTCGCTAGGCTTGAAACAGTGCTTCAAGAATGCAATGCAGCTATTTGCAACGCACAGACTTTACCAACGGGAACTGCGGCTGTTTTTCTAGCATTGCAAGAGCAACGGCGTGATGCTTTAGAAAAAGAGCTCTATAAATTACGAGAACAATTAGTGAACGTTGGATTGTCTTACTTACTATAACCTTTTAAAAGAAATAACATGAAAAAAAACTACTAAGGCAGTACAAATTAATATTTCTTGTTAACTCTTGGCAAACAATCTTTTTTTACGTACACTCACCCAAAGTGATTCATCGATATGCAAAGGAATTACATGAAGAAATTTTTTATTATTATCAGTTTATTAAGCATTAATACAGTACAAGCAGATATAGCTGCGTATAAAGCAAAAATAGAAGAGAGAATTAAAATTCTTGAGCAACAGCGCGCAGAACTTCTTGAGTTTCTTACAACATCAGAAGCATCGTTGACAGGAACGCACAAGAAATATCTTGAATCAAAGGGCCGCGCACCACACGAGTTATACCGTATAGAAAATGAATTGAATGGCATTGTCATTGCGATATTTAACCATACTCATGCATTAAAACAACAAGCATTACGTAAGCTTGAGAGAGATATTTTTAGACTCAAATTAAAATTAGCAAAAGAAGAGACTTTTGTTGAACGTGATGTCCTCTAACGAACCGCATGGGTTTTAACGATGCCTAATTACAAAGGCCACCTTGCGGGTGGTTTCTTCTTTTATCTTCTTCTCATTGCACTGGTAAGTTTTGGTACTATGTACAGATTGACCAATCTTATTTTATTACAATGGCTCGCTAGCTGTTTATTGGGCTCTTTATTCCCTGATGTTGATACAAAAAGCAAAATTCAAAAACTTTTTTATACTGGCATGCTGATGCTCTTTGTAATGCTTACTATGCATGGCAATATCAAAGCTTTTATAGCGGCTAGTTTTATTGGGCTATTACCGCTCTTAGTTAACCATCGGGGTATTTTTCATAAGCCATTATTTGTATGTGCGATCGCATTGACGACATCTACCCTTATAGCCTCCTATATGCCAGATCTTAGTTTTATTGCATATTCCAATGCCGGTTTTTTTCTGGTGGGAGCGTTATCACATATTTGGCTAGATATGGGGCTAAAAAGAATGATGCGTTTTTAAAAGATTATTGTACAGTAATGGTGAAATAAAGATGCAATCTATTGTTAATCTCTTGTAAAAAATCTTTTTGTTCCTGTTGAGATGCACGCATAAATTGCGCCAACGCAATAGGAGTCGGAATTGATAAAAATCCAGCATGAAGCTCACCAATATAATTCAGTGCTAGCAAAAAAAAGTATGCAGTATCTTTCGGGATTGATGGCGAGACGTGTAATACAATATCAATGAGACTGTTGATAATAAATGCTATCGTTTTTTTATAATCACCATCTAAAGATGTGCTTAATTCTGTGGGACACGGACCAAGATCGCATACAAAAGTTAATAAAAACTCAATTTCTTCTTGCATATCTTGTTTAAATAAGCCTTCTTTAAGCATGCGGTTATTTAAAGCGAGCCATGATAATGCCTTATAGGTTGATCGAGTCAATATAACTTCATTATCATACCATTCAATATAATGTCTACGTACATACTCAACTAAATCAACAAGTTTATTTTTATAATCTTCTTCATGGTTTATTGCTAAAATGTTTTTATGAGCCTGCGTAAATACTCTATCTATAACTTCTAATTTATTTTCTTCAATTGACGCTTTTTGCAAAGCATCTAGTATAGAAAATATCAACTCACCGGTATAAGTATACTTTATTAGTGGCTGGTTCTTATATTTTGTAGATTTACTCTGCGCATTAAAAAGATCTCTAATCCTCTCTACGTAATCTTTAAAGAATTTTTTTTGTACTAGTATGGCAATATCATCCGTATTGATAGTTGAACCAACCTCATTCATATCAATTCTTTGCATAAGATAAAGAACAATTTTGATCAGTATAGAAAGTATTGTGATTGTATCTTCATTTGTTGTGCTATCGGCTAAAAGATCCAACAATATATGCTTATTTAACACAAGATGGTCTGTGTTCAATAATGTTGTTAATTGTTCAAGAATCTGATACGTACGTGTTTCATCACGTAGGCGAGAAGAGGTATACAGGTGAGGAAATTCCAAATTTCCCAAGCCTATTTTTGGCACCGCGTGCGTTGTAATAACAATGCTATACATACATATCTGCATAGACCAAATCAACAATTTTTTCATAGTACCTCTCCTAGTACATCGTCACGCTGAACATCATGATTATTGAGTTCAATACTGTAATATACACCCAACTCATTATTTTTTGTGATAATATCATCGTACGTAAACCATGCATCAATACCCTGCATAGCAGCTAGGTAACGCAAAGAACTTGTAATATTTTGTTGATTTTTTTTTGCTATAGTTGGATTTATATAGGCAAGCATATCAATAAAATTATTGATAACAACCTTAAGTCTGCGCTTATACGTAGAGTCTGTGGCACTATCTATCTCCTCTAAACAGGCACCAATATCACATGCAAGCCCGTATAATAATGTCACTTGTTTTTCAATCTGACTCTTATCATAATAATGTCGTGATAGCATAGCTGCATTCTCTGCAATCATTCCTGCAAGCTGCCTATAATACTGCGTTATGGCCATAGACGATAGCATTCCTGCCACATAATGTTGTAATGAGTTTTCTAACGCCTCTATAAGTTCATCTTTTGCTACTTTTTCAAGCAATGCATGGCTAAGTTTAGTTGTTGTCGTTGCATGAGCAAACATACATGGTGTTTGTTGTATACCAGCAATAACATGGCAAAAAGCATTATTAAGCTGTTGTTGCACAGATTTTGTATCTGGAGATCCCACAATTTTTTCTAATGTTTCAAATAATCTGAATAAAACATCTTCTTCTATTGTTGCTTGATGCTTATCCCACGATGTCACTTCTTGGACATGGCCTAAGATAATACCCATAAAGCCTTGTAGATTTTGCGTAAAGTATGTACGTTCAAACGCCGTTATAAAGTCAGTATCACTCTCATCTATACTTAATTCACCCGACCATCGTTGCATGATATATAGAGCCATTTTCAGAAGGCTAGAAAGTAATAGTGTAAGCTCATGCTTATTATTAATGGCATCTAATTGCTTGAGTAATTCCGTCTTGTTAAAGATAATAGAAAGATTTGGCATTGTTTCTGCATGCCTTGATACTACTACGGGAATAGCATTGATACCTTGTACACAGAGTATGAAAGCCACTATGCTATAAAATATTTTTTTCATTCAATAACAACACTTTCATAGGTATGCAACCGTTTATTAAAATCAGCAAGATCGTCAAATCCTGTGGCTACACCATTAATACCGTGCAAGAATTTTAGCCCCAATAAAAAGTCTTCTAAGGCTTCCTGTTTTTTTGATGGTTTGGATCTTGGCAACAGCGATAGTACATCAGCAAAAACGCGTACTACCCTTTCTAATTTCGCGCTATCGTTATCATTGGTATCTTCTGGGCAACTGCCTAAATCACAAGCAAACCCTAAAAGAAATGATATTTCTCCTTTGATATTCACTTGGGAATTTTTTAACATTTTATTATTTTTTTCTATGATGCTCAGTATGTTAAAGAGTATAGAGAGTTGCGCAATATCAAGCTCTACTGAATCATTATAAGAATCTTGTGCTTTCATTATAATATCACTGAATATCATTTGTATTTTTTCATTTTGTTCAGAATTACTAACAAATGAGGTTTTTTCTATAGAATCAATAGCATCCTTAAATGCCTGTGAAATAGCATATTGATTACTCTGTTGCACGGCAGTTGTAAGCCGTTCTTCTAATAATGTAATAATAGCTTCAACTTTTGTGTCGTGCAGCTTTTTTTCTTCTATTGCCTTTTTAATCCCTGGTATTACTTCTGCTAGATAAAGATCGTAATAAACAGGTGCAAGTGTATCTTGAATAATAGTTGAATGGATTAATGTACCTACCTCATTAATATCCAGTTTAATGCGCTCAAAAATATACAATGCCTGCTTTGCCAGAATTGAGATAAAAATAAGATATTCTTCATGATCCGTAATCTTACTAAGCAGATGTAAAAGCTCCTCTTTAGATATTTTTAATGATGGAGCTACATTATATGCATTTAATATAGCAAGAAGCTCTTCATGCTCTACTGGCATAGTGGATGAAGCAACAGGGACAGTAGGAACAGCCGATAGATTTGTATACGTCAAAAAAGATGCCATTAACCCTATCAACACTAAAAACCTATGATTCATTGCCTACTCCTATAGTATATCTATAAAAAACTTTTATATTCTAATAGTAATATACTTATAGGAGAAAAATCAACAGTTATACCCTATTTTCAAGGGAGAATGTACGACTTTGCGTAGATTGAACGTTATCGGAAGACAATTACAGATGTTGAATCAGATCAAACTGATTGCCATCAGGATCTAAAAATGAGGTAATTTTGATGCGATTATTAAGTTCCGTAATATCATATAAAAACTCAACGCCTTGTGCTTCAAGTGCTTTTCTGGTTGCTTCTATATTATCAACGGTAAATGTTAAGAAAACATTTTTGCCTGGCGTTTCTGATGTATGAAAGTAATCAGAATCATTCCATTCACCAACCCATAGCATGGTTCCGCCATCCTTGCCTTGGAACATAACTTTTTTATCACTTTCAGGAAATGTTAGCACAACCTTGAGCCCTAAAATATCTTCAAAAAAATGGCGTGAAGTTTCGAAATTTTTTACTGGAATCCAGCCAGATTCAATTTTTTTTATAGACATGGTATCTCCTTGTGAAGTTGTATTATTATCGGCTTGCCTGATTGTATGCACAAGATATTGCATCATATGAAATTCATTACCATCAGGATCGAGAAATGCGGTAATTTTAATATGAGGACCTTCTGTTACATCATATAAGAATGTAACGCCTTTTGCTTCAAGATTTTTTTTAGTAGCTTCTATGTCATCTACCGTAAAGGTTAAGAAGACATTCTTGCCGGGTGTTTCAGATGTATCAAATTGGGCAGTAGCATCCCACTCACCAACCCATAACATAGTGCCGCCGTCGCTCCCCTGAAACATTGCTTTTTTGTCACTCTCAGGAAATGTCCTAACAATCTTTAATCCCAAAATATCTTCAAAAAAATGACGCGATGTTGCAAAATTTTTAACGGGAATCCAACCTGCTTCAATTTTTTTTATCGACATATTATCTTCTTGAGCGATTACATGAGCTTGCGTACCTGTTTGCAACAAACAACATATTATGATTGCTATTTTTATCTTCATGACCATCTTTACTATCAATACTTATGAAAGATAGTATACAAAAATGGACTGAATTTACAAGCTGCCTTTCTCATCAGCAAAAAAGTATTATGATACTATACAGAAACGCTGCTTTTCTGGAATTGTCTGTTTAATTATTTGCTGAATTGCAGGATCGGTTGCATTATCTAATGCTGTTTTACCAAACCTGTCTGCCTGCAATGGATCAACACCATGCACCAAGAGATAATGCACAAGATCGACTTTATTAAAGCGCGCTGCATTATGCAGCCATGTTTCTCCCGAATGTGGTTGTTTATGCATAAGAAGTTCTGGAAATTTTTGCATTAATACATCGACCATATCCTGTCTAAAGATAAAGGTCGGCATCGTAGAGATATAGTCCATAAGATCTATAGCCAATTGCATGTTTATGGAAGGCAATAGTTCTTGTATTGCAAACTGCCTATATCCGCTGTAATCATCTTTTATGTGGGAAAGCGCTACCCATAAAAATTTCCATGCCTGGTAATGATGCGCGTTAATATCAGCATATTGCGTCGCGATTGTACGTATCGCGGGCAAGAAAGCTTCAGTATTGAAAGCCCCCCCTTGCTCATACTTATTAATGATAGTGATAACCTTCTGAGCAGTCTCAAAGCCCGAGCCTTGCTTGAGAATGGTACCCATGCTGTGTACAGGTGCTTGATCAGCCTCTTGAGCAAACAGCGTCGCTGTAAAATACAGGGTAGCTATACAAATAGGTAATTTTGAGTGTATTTTCATAAAAAAAAGCCTCCATATACCTATATAATACCACATTTATCTAAAAATTTCAAATATAGTAAAAAACGCAAACTCTGCTTAAAAACGGCCAGGTTTTTCACTGACCGTCTCTATACTATGAGTGTACTATTTACGCTGTCTTTTGCGCTGTCTCTTCTATTGGGTAGCCACAAAACTCAAGAACCTTTTTACTTGCTTTAACAAAATATTTATTAAGCCAAGGATTAAGTGCCAACCCTATACCATAGACAGCAGCATCATAGGCTGCGCCAGCAATATTTTTATTAACTATACGTGAACCTATTGATGAACCAGTATCAAAACTAGCGCTTGCAAGTGATATTGCGTTAGTAACTGCATGCGTCTTTTGTTCATCTTGTAATGTAGCAAGAGTAGCCGTCGTGATGATCAGTTTTTTTGTACATGCCATAACTGCTTTTTTTGCTAGCCATGTAACGAAATCTTGAGTAGCTAATGCACGATCGCCTTGCATTAAAGTAATTGAGAATAGAGTGTGTTTAATTACAAAATTTCTTTAAGCTTCTGTATCATCGCTTGTCTATCTTCATAAGAAGCAATGGACAAACCAATCGATGCCATTTCTGAGGGTAAGTCTATCCACCATATATGGCCGAAATGAGACATATAATATTTCATATACATTCTCAACATATCACTAAATGGTCGCTCACAATCGATATATTTAGAATTAACCATATAGTTAAAATGCAATAAATCATGAGTAATATCAGCTACATATTTTTTGTTAGCTTGATTTAATTTTTGAATAACTCCTGAAAAAAGAGCTGGGAATATATCTTGAGTTTTCATGTTCAAGGCATTCAACATATCAATGAGTTGTTTTGCCTTTTGTTTGGGGCTTATACCTTCCAAAGACCCTAATTCTAGAGGGAAAGGGCGCTTTTTAGGCGGCTTAGGCAACGGTCCATCATCGTTTGTAGCACATTTCTTCTCGAATGCTATTAACTCTTTCACCTCATGCTCAATCATCTTATCAAGTTGTTTTTTTGTCATACTAACAGCCAAGGAGAATTGGCGTAATATATACTCTAACTGTTGTAAAAAAGCAGCATCCATTCCATCAATTTTTAGAATATCATCTCGTGACATAAGAACAATATGACTAATATATTTTTTACCCGCTTTTCTAAAACCTTGATATACTGCCATAGGAAAGCCAGGCAAATATTCAATGTTAATGCGCAATGTTTTATATGTTTCTGTTTCATGCATGCGTCGTTTTATAACAGCAGCAATTTTCTCAGTTGGCACATTAGGACATGCAACAGGCTTATTATCAAGATTAACCGATGCTGCCACTGATGCGTCCACACTACCTAATAATAAATCTGTAATGCCAGCATGAACAGTATGTACTATACAATGCAATAACAACATTACTATGAATAAAAAACGTTGTACCACAGAAAACCCCCTAGAACATAAAAAAACTTACTTAAATAAGTATAACAAGAGCCACTACAAGCATCAAAAGCCTGCATGCAGCAAATCTTGTTTTTAACCCAAACTGAATTTATTGAACTACTCTACAGATATAACACGCTCAATCGATGGAATAGCTTCTTTAATAGACTTTTCAATCCCAGCCGTGAGCGTATAATACGACAATGGGCACCCTTGACAGGCACCCATTAAACGAACGTAAACGTTGTTATCTTCAACCTTAACTAACTCAACATCGCCACCATCAGCGTGGATAAATTGGCGAAGTTCATTAAGAACAATTTCTATCTGTTCTTCTAAGGTTTTCATCTATTTCTGCTTAAACCCACTCAAGTTTTGCAACAGGAGCAGTATCGCTAATACGACGACCAAGTCGGATAATACGTGTATAGCCACCTGGTCTTTCTACATAGCGTGGTGCAATCTCTTTAAATAGTTTAAGGATCGCTTCTTCCTTGTAAGGAATCATAGCTTTAATACGACGACGTGGATTGAAGGTGTTACCTTCACGTGCAATCGTCACTAACTTTTCTGCTAAACGGCGAACTTCTTTTACTTGCGCTGTTGTAGACGTTAAGCTGCCATACTCAATCAAATGAATAATCTGATTACGTAAGAGCGCCTTTCTGTGCGCTGGCTTAACGTTTAGTTTTTTCTTTGCATTTTGATGATTCATTGTATAACCAATTTCGTTAATTATTATAATTAAACACTCGGAGTAAGCTTACCTTTAAGTGCTCGTTTTATATCATCTTCGGTAATATCCATACCAAATGATAAACCAAATGCTTTCATGCTTTCTTTTACTTCACGCAATGATTTACGGCCAAAATTCTTAATCTTGAGCGCTTCATCTTCGGTGAGATTTACTAAATCTAAGATGCGTTTTTTACCAGCACTAATAAGACAGTTATGTGCACGCGCAGAAAGTTCTAATTCATCAATTGGTTTTAGAAGCAATTCAACAGGAATGCCATGCAGACCCAAGTCTCTCACTTCCACCGCTTCTTCTTTCTTTTCCGGTTGTACCGTCTGAGAAATATCATTGAAAGGAATTTCAGGTGCTGTTAAGAAATGCTCAAGTTGTGTACGTACTACAGAAACGGAATAATGAAGAACGTCTTGTGGTATTTCTGCGCCATTGGTATGAATCTGTACAATCAACTTATCATAGTCAATATCTTTACCAACACGGGTCTTCTCTACATCAAAATAAACTTTGACAACAGGAGAAAACATCGCATCCAGATAAATACGATTATCAGCTTGCAGTGCTTGACCAATTGGCCATTGCGCTGGACGATAGCCACGACCAGATTCCACAAAGAACTCAATCTCTAATTCACCTTCTGGTGCAACATGAGCAATAATATGTTCTTTATTAATCAATTCCAAATGCTCATCGCATTGAATATCTGCAACACGTGCAACTGCTTCACCTTTTACATGCAAACGCATAGTACCAGGCTTGCCTTCTTTGTTTTTTACAACAATGCCTTTAATATTAAGGACAATGTGCATTACATCTTCAATGACACCTGGCAATGATGCAAATTCATTGTTCACGCCTTTAATAATCACCGATGTTACCGCAGAACCTTCAATTGCTCCAAGCAATGTTCTACGCAATGCATTACCCAACGTCATACCAAAACCTGGCTCGAGCGGTTGTGCTACAAGCTCTCCATATGTTTTTGTTAGCGTCTGAGCATTCCAGCGAAGTTGCGGAATTGTTAGCGGTTTATATTCCACTTTATTACTCATGTATCCCCCGGATCATTAAAAAGCTTTTTCCATTAACCATTTGCATCCGTTACTTAGAATATCCTTCTACAATCAAGTGCTCTTCAATAGGCGCTTGAATATCAGCACGAACCGGTAAGCGAAGAACAATTCCTTTATGATTCTGTTTATCCAATTCAAGCCAATCTGGAACCTTAACACCCATATTTAATCTTTTATCAACAACCTGCGCCATAAACGCTTCACGTGTTACAACTTTTGGTGACAATGTAATAACGTCATTAACTGCTACCAAATAGGAAGGTGAAGCAACTTTTTTGCCATTTACTAATACATGGCCATGGACCACAAGTTGACGCGCTTGTTCACGCGTTACCGTAAACTTAAGACGATGCACAACGTTATCAAGTCGACGCTCAAGTAAACTCAATAAGTTTTCCCCAGCGCTACCCACCGTGTTGGTCGCTTTAACAAAAAACCGTCTAAATTGACGTTCAAGCATACCATACATCTGTTTTACTTTTTGCTTTTCACGCAACTGTATACCATATTCGGACATTTTACGAGCTGGCCGTTTTGCCGCTCCTGCCGCTTGCTTATCACCACCGCGTGCAGCCCCTTGGCCTTGTGTTGCCGGTGATGTATTTCTTTTCCCTTGTGCTTTATTCACGTTATCGAACTCCACCAATAGTTAAAAATCTTAAACTCTACGTTTCTTTGGCGCACGGCAACCATTGTGCGGCAATGGGGTAACATCACGCAAAATCGTAATATTCATCCCAGCAGCCTGGAAAGCACGTACCACTGATTCACGGCCAGAACCTGGTCCTTGCAAGTTAACTTCAACGTTTTTAACGCCCAGTGTAGACATATCTTTAGCAAGGGTTGCACCAATCTGCGATGCCGCAAACGGAGTTCCTTTACGAGAACCTTTAAAACCTAACCTACCAGCACTGCCAGTAAGTACTACATCACCACTTTCAGTGGTAATAGAAACTAATGTGTTGTTAAATGTAGATTTAACATGCGCAACAACGGAATCAACGTGCCGTTTTGCTTTCTTTGTTTTTTTATATGCCATTCTTTCCTTTGGAAGGATAAAAACTACTAATTATTATTTCTTAGCTATCTTTTTCTTAAGCGCAATTGCACTACCAGCTTTACGTGGTCCCTTACGTGTACGTGCATTTGTCTTTGTACGTTGACCGCGAGCAGGAAGCCCCTTCTTATGCCGCGTACCACGGTAACAACCAATTTCTTGCAAACGCTTAATATTAAGCATGATCTCTTTACGAAGATCACCTTCAACGGCATAGTTTTTATTTACTTCACCTTGAATAGCAGCAACTTGTGTATCAGTTAAATCCTTAACACGCGTATTATAATCAACACCAATTTTTTTCAAGATATTTTGAGATGATTGTAACCCAATGCCAAACACATAGGTCAAACCATATTCAATTCTTTTACTACTTGGTAAATTCACACCAGAAATTCTAGCCATGTATAAAGCCTCTTATACCAACTAACAAACAAACAACTTATCCCTGACGCTGCTTGTGACGAGGATTCTTGTTACAGATAACTCGCACAACACCGCTTCTCTTAATAATTTTACAATCTTTACAGATACTTTTTACGGATGTTCTTACCTTCATGAAACTTCCTTAAGAGATTCTTAATCTATTATTAGCTCTTATGCCGCCGTATTATTCTGCCTCTTGTCAGATCATAGGGAGAAAGCTCAATCGTAACCTTATCGCCCGGTAAAATACGGATATAATTCATACGCATTTTGCCAGAAACATGCCCTAATACCACATGCCCGCCATCGACTTCGACACGGAACATCGCATTAGGAAGGGTTTCTTGAACAATCCCTTCTAACCGTACAACATCTTCTTTTTGCTTTGTCATAAACTCTCAAACCTCATGCACATCGTGTTAAAATTTTAGGCTGCTCTTCTGTTATAAGAATAGTATCTTCAACATGTGCAGCTAAACTTTTATCCTTTGTTTTAACCGTCCAACCATCAGATGCAATATAATAATTATAATCACCCAATGTGATCATAGGTTCTAATGCAAATGTCATTCCCGGACGCAACAATGGCCCACGACCAGGTTCTCCATAATTCAAAATTTCAGGCTCTTCATGCATTCGCTTACCGATTCCATGCCCAGCAAAGTCTCGAATAATACCAAATCCATGCGGAGCAACTACCTGTTGTATAGCTGCTGAAATATCAGACAATCTATTACCAACGACAGCTTTTGCAATACCAGCATCAAGTGCTTGTTGCGCAACCTTTACCAACTGCTCTGCTTGCGTTGATGCCGGTTTACCAACAAAAAAACATCGTGTCATATCGGCACAATATCCTTTCCATGCCGCACATACGTCAATCTTAACCAAATCACCTTCTTGGATAATCTTGTGTGCATCTGGAACACCATGAACAATTTCATCATTTACCGAGATACAACTTGCATGTCGATATCCCATATAACCTTTAGTCTGCGGCACCAGCTGAACATTACGCATCTGCATTTCAATCCACGCATCAATAGATAATGTACTCGTACCGGGACGCAACAACTGCGCAACTCGATCAATAATATCTGATAACAATCCGCCAGCAGTAGTCATTTTCTGCACAGCAACTTTATTTTTAATCGTTATCATGTACGCGGCTGCTCTATTAGTTGTTTAAAATCAACAAAAATATCATTGATTGGCTTTTCTACATTAAGTTCATGCATATACTGGCCAATCTTATTATAAAAATCTATCATTCCTTGCTCATGATGACGATAGGTCGCAAGGCGTTCAACCGCAATTGCACGGTCGTCATCATTACGCCGAACTAATTCCGTTGAACATTTATCACATGTTGTCAAATCTTTAGGCAACAGCAACGAGTCCTTAGACAATGAATACACCGTCTGACAATTTTTATTAGCACAAATTATTCTAGAGCATAACCGTTCTATAACAGCTTGCTCGGATATACCAAAACGAACAACATTCAATTCAAAAGAAGATAATGTTGTAGACATTAATTCATGAAAAGATTCTGCTTGAGTTGCTGTCCTAGGGAACCCATCAAGAATAACAATTGCGCTTTTCTCTTGTTGCTTAAGCCAACCTTCTACCATTTCTGTTATAAGATCGTCTGGAATAAGTTTACCAGATTTTAAAATAAAATCTATCCTTTTTCCAATCTCTGTGCCTTCTGCAACATGTTTTCTACAAAGGTTTCCTGTGGAAAGCTGAATCCATCCTAATTCTTGAACGCACAGCCCAGAAAGGGTACCTTTCCCACATCCAGGCGGTCCTACAAAAACAAAAATGTTATTCTTGCGTTCCACAAAAAACCTCTTACTTTTTACCGTTTCATCTTACCTGTAGCTAAAAAACCTTCATAATTATGCTCTATGAGATACGACTCGATCTGGGATGACATTTCAAGCGCCACGCCAACCACAATCAAAAGTGCCGTACCACCCATAACAAAAGGAAGATTAATAGCAGCAGTTAGAATATTAGGAATAATAGCTAAAACACCTAAATAGATGGCCCCTACAAGCCCGATTCTATTTAATATAAAATCAAAAAATTGTGCCGTCTTTTTACCAGGACGAACCCCAGGAATAAAGCCACCACTTTTACGTAAATTTTCTGCCAATTCATCCGGGTTAAACACTAACGCCGTATAGAAATAGGTAAAGAAAATAATTAAAACAAACTCTAATACATTAAACAAAGCACCTCGAGGAGAGATCATAGTAGCCAAAAAGCTCATCGAAGCCCATCGATTAGCAATCATGCCAATGATAGCCATAGGTATCTGCAAGAAGCTTGATGCAAAAATAACGGGCATAACACCTACCGTATTAATTTTGAACGGAATAAAGGTGTTTTGACCACCATATACCCGTCTGCCAATAATACGTCGTGCGTATTGTACAGGAATTTTTCGTTCCCCTTTTTCTAGGAAAACAATACAGCCTATAATTGCCAAGAAGAAAAGCAGCACAAAAATGGCTGCAAAACCACTCACTACACCATTTTCAACAGCTTGCACGGTGCTCAACACATACCCTGGAAAACGAGCCACAATACCAGCAAAGATGATCATAGAGGCACCATTGCCAACACCAAACAGCGAGATCTGCTCACCAAGCCACATAACAAACATAGAACCTGCCGTTAAGGACAAGACAAAAGTAAGCCTAAAACCCCATCCTGGTGAAAGCACTAACCCTTGGCTTTCAAGGAAGAGCGCATATGAAAAACTCCAGAAAATGCTCAGACCCAACGTTAGATAACGTGTATATTGATTAATAACTTTGCGACCATATTCTCCCTCTTTCAACAGCTGTTCAAGCGAAGGAATTGCCATACCAAGCAATTGCATCGCAATAGAAGCTGTAATGTAGGGAGATATTCCCAAAGCAAACAATGTACAACGGCCCAATGCTGAACCAGATAATGTATCAACATAACTAAATAATGTACCAAGTGTACTTGCTTGACGCATATATTCACCCAACAATGGCACGTTAATACCACTGACTGGAATATATGTACCCAATCTATCGATAATCAGTACTCCTAAGGTAAAGAGCATCTTTTTTCGTAGATCAGAAATAAGAAAAATGTTTTTAAAGCTTTTAAATAAAATCACTCCCTTACCTCTCTCCTGTTATCTTGACCTCACCGCCTACTTTTTTAATTGCTTCCATAGCCGACTCACTAAAAGCATCTGCGGTCACGACAAGCTTTTTTGATAATTTTTTTCCGCCTAGAACCTTTAACACAGCGCCTTTACGACCATTGATTATACCTTTTTCCAAAAGTAGTTCTCGTGTCACAACATCGCCAGCATTAAAAACATTTTCTAAACGATCAATACTAATAATCTCAACTTCTTGCGCAAAACGAGCGTTGTTAAATCCACGTTTTGGTAGACGACGGTAAATAGGCATTTGGCCACCTTCAAAAGAAGCGCCTATTTTAGCACCTGAACGTGCCTTTTGACCTTTATTACCTTTACCAGACGTACCACCTCGACTTCCTCCACGTCCGACTCGTTTGCGTTTTTTTACTAAGCCAACCAAATTATTGAGCTGAAACATGGGATCCTCGAATTATTTCTTGAACTGTTTTACCGCGCAATTTTGCTAAATGTGAAGCTGAACGTAATTTGGCAAGCGCATTCAATGTTGCTTTAACAACATTTTGCTGATTGGATGAACCAAAAGATTTTGCCAATACATCTTGAATACCGATTGCTTCCATAACGCCACGCATAGCACCACCAGCAATAATACCCGTACCTTTATACGCAGATAGCAAAACTACTTTGCATGCGCCATGGTTACCAACAACTTGGTAAGGAATTGTTGTTCCACGCAATGAAACATCAAACATTTTTTTACGTGCTCGCGCTGTCGCTTTCGCAATAGCAGACGACACTTCACGGCTTTTACCTAAAGCCGCACCAATTTTGCCTTGTTTATCACCAGAAACAACAAATGCTGAAAACGCAAATCGTTTACCACCAGTTGTTACTTTAGTAACACGTCGAACACTTACAACAACATCGACAATATTATTTTCCATAAGTCTTAACGCCTTATTCCTTCAATAATTAATTTTAAACGGCCAAGCCACCTTCACGCAAACCATCAGCCAAGGCCTTAACGCGTCCATGATAAAGGAATCTGCCTCGATCAAATCGAGCTTCTTTTATTCCTTTTTCAATAGAACGTTTAGCCAATTCAATGCCTACAGCTTTGGCTACTTCTTTTTTATCACCTTTCAACTTCTTCAATTCAACAGAAGAACAGCTGATCAAGGTGTGACCAGAAATATCATCGATGATCTGACCATAAATTTGATTTAAGCTTCTAAAAACTGAGACTCGTGGAAGCACTTGATTGCTTTTTAAGGCAGATCGCACACGCATTGTTCTGCGGTCTCTTCTTTGCTTAATTTTTCTTTGCAGTGACACTTTTTTTCCTTAGCTTAATGAAATCTTAACCCTATTAAGAGGATTTTGCTTTACCAGCCTTACGAATAATAACCTCTTGAACAAGTTTGATACCTGTACCCTTGTATGGCTCTGGCGGTCTAAGCGCGCGAACTTTATCACACACAAGACCAAGCAAGGCTTTATCAGCAGACTTGAACGTCAACAATTGACCGGTTTTATCTACCTCTAAGGTAACCTCTTTAGGCAATGGCATCTCAATTTTATGACTATACCCTAAGGAGAATTTCATCTTAGAACCGGAAAGCTCAACTTTAAAACCTAAGCCATTAATCTTAAGTTGTTTTTCAAAACTTTTATGAGCACCTAGAATGTTATTGGACAAGAGAGCTCTATGCAATCCCCAGAACTTCTTATGCTCGCGAACAAATCGTTTATCTTGAGCAACTGCAGGCGCAAAATTTAATGATAATAACTTACCATCTAACGTAGCTTGTATATACTCTGGCAATTCATAATTACCGGATGCATTTTTGCCTTTGTAAGAAACTGCTCGTCCCTTAACTTCGACTGCTACATCTTGAATATCAATTGGTTTTCTACCTATCTTAGACATGCTGCACCCCTACCAAACCGTACAAACAATTTCACCACCAACAGACAAGTCTTTTGCTTTTTTGTTCGTCATCAAACCTTGACTGGTTGAGAGGATAGCAATACCTAATCCGCCAATGACTGGCTTTATTTCTCTAAAACCAACATACACACGTCGCGAAGATCGACTAACGCGTGTAATTTCGTGAATAACTGACTCACCGTCAACATATTTCAAGAAAATTTTTATATATTTGCGACCGTCTTCTTCGATAGTTACTATATTGCTGACAAAACCTTCTGCCTGTAAGATTTCCGCAATTTCTATCTTCATAGCAGAATGAGGAACAACCACAAAAGGGCGCGCAGCCATAATACCGTTTCTAATAATCGTCAAAAAGTCGCTGATCGTATCTCTTGACATCGCTCAAATTTCCTTCTATTTACCAACTTGTTTTCTTAACCCCAGGAAGCACACCTATTAAGGCATTTTTTCTGAAGCACATACGACACATCATAAATTGACGCATGTAACTACGAGGTCTTCCACACAATTTACAACGATTTCTTACTCTGACTGCAAACTTAGGAGTCTTATTTGACTTTTCTATTAACGCCTTCCTGGCCATCGCACCTTATCCTTTGGTTTTATTTTTTACTTTTGTCACGGAATGGCATACCAAAACTCTTTAATAATTCATACGCATGTGCATCAGTTTGCGCAGTTGTATGAATAGTAATGTTCATACCGTAAATTTTTTCAAAAGCACCGAATTCGATTTCAGGGAAAATAATCCATTCTTTTATACCAAGGTTATAATTTCCTTGACGATCAAAATTTGTAGTAACCCCCTGAAAATCACGTACCGTAGGCAGAGCTATATTAATAAGCTTATCTAAAAAGTCATACATCTGCTTACGTCGCAAGGTAACTTTTACACCTATTGGCATGCCTTCACGAATTTTGAAACTTGCAATGGATTTTTTTGCCACGGTACGTACCGGGCGTTGTCCAGCAATTTTTCCTAATCCATCAGCAACTGATTGCAACACCTTGCTATCAGCAACAGCTTCTTTAACACCAATATTCAATACAATTTTTGAAACCTTAGGAACCTGCATTATATTCTTTAAACCCAATTGAGTTTTAAGAGCAGGTCTGAGTGTTTCTTTATAATTTTTTTCTAAACGAGAGCCTTGTTCCATTGTTGTCCTCTAATCTCAAAAAATCTCGTTGCAACTATTGCATGTCCGAGCCTTTTTGCCAGTTTCTAAAACTTTAGCGCCAACTCGTGTAGGCTGCTTACATGCACTACAAACAGGCATAACCTTTGACAAGCGGATATATGATTCAGCTTTTAAAATACCTGAAGATTCACCAGCTCTTCGCGCTTTTGTATGACGCGAAATAACGCAGACACCCTTCACCTTAACTTTATCGTTTTTAGGTGAAATTGCAATAACAGAACCCTGTTTTCCCTTATCCTTGCCCGAAATAACCATTACAGTATCATTTTTTTTCACACGCATCATGATGTTATTCCCTTAAAGCACTTCCGGAGCCAACGAAATAATCTTCGAGTATCCTTTGGCACGTAGCTCGCGAGCCACGGGTCCAAAAATACGGGAAGCAATCGGCTCACCATCTTTTATAATAACAGCAGCATTTTGACTGAATCTAATATAGCTACCGTCTTCTCGTCGAAATTCTTTTGCCGTTCTTACTATCACAGCCTCAACAACTTCACCCTTCTTAACCATGCCGCCTGGAATAGCTACACGAACGGAGCATTTAATAACGTCACCCAAATAAGCATATCTCTTTCTTGTACTCCCTACTAAGTGAATACAACGTAGAGCTTTTGCTCCAGAGTTATCTGCAACTTCTAAGTATGTCTCTTTTTGAATCATCGTAGTTCTCTCTTATTTGGGATCTCAAGATCAGTACCACTTTTTACAATTTTATGCAGGTACATATACTTTGTTTTTGATACAGGACGTCCTTCGTAGATCTCTACGATATCTCCTGCCTTCGCTTGTCCACTTTCATCGTGAACTTTGAATTTCTTAAATTTTCGTACAACCTTTTTGAGGGTGGGATGCATAAATACACGTTGTATTCTAACTACAATGGTTTTATCCATTTTGTCAGAAACAACTTCACCCACTAAAAGACGTTTTACATCTACCATTGATAACATCCTGTTCAAATAACTATTTAACTTTTTGCCTCAAATACGTTAACGTTCTCGCTATGTTTTTTTTCAATTTTTTAAATTGAGCAATATTTGTTACTGCTGACGTTGCTGACGTTAATCGGAGTTGAAACAACTCACGGCGAAAACCATCCGCCTTCTCTTTCAATTGGGAGGCATCCAATTGTTTTAATTCTTCTCTTTGTTTATTCATGCGCAGTTTCCAATCGCTTTACGAATTTCGTTTTCATTGGCAGCTTGTAGGTAGCCAATTTAAGCACCGCTTTTGCTTCAGCTTCTGGCAATCCTTGAATTTCACAAATAACGCGCCCGCGTTTTACTACCGCAACCCATAACTCAGGAGCACCTTTACCTTTACCCATACGAGTTTCAGCAGGTTTCTTCGTTACTGGTTTATCAGGAAAGACACGCAAAAAGAGCTTGCCTACTTTTTTCAATCTTCGTGAAATTGTTACACGCATCGCCTCAATTTGCTGCGCTGTCAACCAAACAGGTTCTACTGCTTCTAAGCCGTATTCACCAAACTGTACAGCTTTAGCACCTTTGGTCAACCCGGTCCGTCTTCCTCGCTGAACTTTTCGAAATTTAACTTTTTTCGGCATCAACATGGTTTATCTTCCCAACTTATTCGCTCTTATTAACGGTTTTTCTTACCAACGGATATTCACCGCGACAAATCCAAACCTTTACTCCAATGATGCCATATTTTGTTTTGGCTTCAGCTGTACCATAGCTAATGTCTGCACGCAATGTATGCAATGGGATAGATCCTACACGTGTCCATTCTGTTCGAGCAATTTCTGCTCCACCTAAACGGCCCGCACAACAAATTTTTACCCCTTTTGCCCCACTCTTAATAGAGGTTGCAGCAGATTTCTTCATTGCTTTTTTATAATTAGCCCGTTTCTCTAATTGATCGGCAATATTTTTTGCCACAATGGTAGCATCTAATTCAGGACGTTTTACTTCCTGTACTGATACCTCCACATTCTGCTTTTTAATCAACTGAGACAATCCCTTACGCAGCGAATCAATCTCTTGACCACGCTTGCCTATAATAATCCCTGGGCGAGCAGTATTAATTATTACTTTAACATTTTCTCCAGCTTTTTCTATTTTTACGCTGGCAATGTCCGCATTTTCCAAATTAGAGATAAGGTAATTGCGTATTTTCAGATCTTCCAGTATCTGCTTACCGTATGAATCGCGCGCAAACCAACTTGCATCCCAATCCTCGTATACGCCTAAACGGAAACCCTTAGGGTGAACTTTTTGACCCACAATATCCTCTTCAACTGTTAAAAACTACTTACTTGCTACTTTCACACTTATGTGACTTAATCTTTTTCTCTGAACATTAGCGCGGCCCATTGCCCCTGGTTTAAAATATTTAAACATAGGACCTTGATCCACTTTAATCTCTTTGATCAGCAATTCTTGCAGATTAAGATTTGATCTATCTTTAGCGTTAGCAGCGGCAGATTCAATAACCTTTTTAATCGGCAATGCTCTTTTCATACGACATGTTGCAAGCCAATACAATGCCTGCTGCACATCCTTACCCCGTACCACATCCGCCAACATCCTCATTTTATAGGGGGAAAAACGAAGATTTTTAGCAATAGCAATAAATTCCATACAATTCCACTTTTGCAATCAATATTGGGTTAAACCTACCATTATGCACCGGCTTTACGCTGACCACTGTGCATTCTAAAGGTGCGCGTAGGAGCAAACTCACCCAAGTAGTGACCAACCATATTTTCCGTTACATAAACCGGAACAAATTTGCGTCCATCATGAACGGCGATTGTTAATCCCACAAAATCAGGAAGAACCATACTTCTGCGAGACCATGTTTTAATAGCTTCCCTTTTATTGCCCTCTTTAAATTTTTGGACTTTTTTTATCAGGGAATCATCTACAAAAGGACCTTTTTTCGCTGAACGTGACATAATCCTTTATCCTACCTTTATACAACAATTATTTACCACTGTCTCTACGCTTAATAACAAGCGGATTAGGACGACGTTTTGTTCTAGTACCCTTACATCCTTTACCCCATGGAGAAACAGGATGGGAACCAGATTTGGAACGACCTTCACCACCACCATGCGGGTGATCGACTGGGTTCATAGCCATACCACGAACACTCGGTCTAAAACCAAGATGACGAACGCGACCAGCTTTACCCCAGACCATGTTTTTGTAATCAGCGTTACCTAAAACACCAACCGTTGCCCAGCAATTTTCAGAAAGTAAGCGCATTTCGCCAGATGGCATTTTCAAGGTAGCCATGCCTTCACTTTTTGCCATTAACTGACAAGAAGTTCCCGCACTACGAGCAAACTTACCACCTTGGCCCGGTTGAAATTCTACGTTATGAATGAAGAAACCAACAGGAATTTTTGCTATAGGCAAACAGTTTCCTACTTTTGGTTCTACTTCAACACCAGCCGATACTTCTGAACCAACGCCAAGTCCTTCAGGCATAAGCATATAACGCTTTACGCCATTGCGATAGTTAACTAAGCCGATACGAACGTTACGATTTGGATCATATTCAACTGCAACTATACTGCCAGGAACATCTCGTTCGCTGCGTCTAAAATCTACAACTCTATATTTACGCTGTGCGCCGCCGCCACGATGACGAACGGTCATTCTTCCGTACGCATTTCTGCCACCAGAACGCTTAAGACCCACAACTAAACTTTTTTCTGGCTCTTTTTTTGTAATGTCACCGCTAGAAACGAACGTCTGAAAACGTAACGAGGAGTTTCTCGGTTTTCTTGTTACTATTGCCATCTAAATAGCCTTTTTCTTAAAAATTCGTCGATGCTCTTTACGCAGCATTTGCTTTACCTTGAGCATCCACTCGTTCAAACATATTAACTTCATAACCGGGGGCCAATGTAACAATAGCTCGCTTCGTTAAATTTCCAATCACCGGTCTGCGTCCAACTATTCTTTTTTTCCCTTTACGAACAACGATACAAATTTTTTGAACTTTTACGTTAAATAATTTTTGGATCGCTTCTTTAACCAAAGGTTTGTTGGCTTTTGGATGTACCTCTAAAACCAATTGGTGCAGGTCAGCATTTAAGCGCTGCGCTTTCTCGGTTATAACAGGTCCTCTTATAATATCGTAAATGCTTAAATCCATCGTGACACCATTTCTTTAAAAGTATCGAAATCTTTTTTCAAAAAAACAACTTTATCACCCGATGCTAAATCAACAGCATTTACTTGATCAAAGAGTAAAAGGTTTACTGTAGGAATATTAACAAATGATGCTTGAGTTACCATATCATCAGGACGAACAAATAGATTTACGCGTTCTTGATGAACACCTGCACCACGCAACATGCCATATGCAATGGATGTTTTAGGTGTAGTTTGTGTTTCTAGGTCTAAGCATAACACTTTTTTGCTATTTAATAAATCCCACATCATTTGATGTAATACACGGTGTTTTGTATCCTGTTTAACCTTAAGCGTTCTTACGCGTGGTTGTGGACCAAAAGTAACACCACCTTTTCTCCATAATGGAGATCTTAGGGAGCCGGCACGAGCTCTACCTGTACCTTTTTGTTTCCAAGGTTTTCTGTTAGAGAAAGCAACTTCGGATCTATCTTTAACACCTACGGTGCCTTGACGCCAGTTTTGTCGCAAAGCACGAACCCATACAGCGAATTCGCGCGGGGATACATCGCTTATTTCTGTAACATTTACTTGCTCAGGTGTAATAACCTCTACAAGGCCTGCTGCCATTTCTTGTTTGTTCTTAGCCATTTGTTACCCCTTGCTTGCGAACAAATACCAATGCCCCGGGTCTTCCCGGAATAGAGCCTTTTACAAAAACAGCCTTTGCTTCATTGTCAATTTTGACAACTTCAAGATGTTTCATAACGCGGCTACATGTTCCCATGTGACCTGGCATTCTTTTGCCCTTAATAACACGGCCCTGGCTTCTCATGAAACTCAACGAACCTGTTTTTCTACCCAATTTGCCGCCATGGCTTGCTCGACCACCGCCAAAGCGATGTCTTTTTACAGAACCGGCAAAACCTTTACCAGTTGTAATACCAAAAACGTCAACTTTTTCACCACCGGCAACAAGACTGTCACCGTTAAACTCTTGACCAACAACCGTATCTTCGCTGAGTTGCGAGACCTTAACTTCTCGAACAAACAGGAAATACTGTTGAGGTTTTTTAATCCATTCAGTAGTGAATTTTTCTCGTGTATATTCTGACACATATTTATCACGCAGACAGACTATTTGAATGGCATTATAACCATCTTTTTCTTCGCGTTTAATCTGTGCAATATACCAATTTGCTGTGTCAATTACCGTAACAGGAACGACCTTATCTTTTTCAAAGATTTGGGTCATGCCTATTTTTTTACCCCAAAGTCCGACGACCATTGAATTACCTTTCCATGCAATTATCGAATTTCAACGTCGACACCGGAGGAAATATTCAATTTCATCAACGATTCCATTGTTTGATCCGTTGGTGAAAGTATTTCTAAAAGGCGCTTATGCGTCGTTAATTCAAACTGTTCTCTTGATTTCTTATCAATGTGCGGAGATCTAAGTACGGTAAAGCACTGATTCTTATTTGGTAAGGGAACAGGACCCACAATTTGTGAGCCTGTTCTTTTTACTGTATGTACTATTTGCTTTACTGCTTTATCCAGCAATTGATGATCGTAAGATTTTAGCGTTAAACGAATCTTATACTTCTTCATGAACTGCATTACTCCAAGATTTCAGTTACAACACCAGAACCTACCGTTCTACCACCTTCACGGATTGCAAAACGTTGATCTCTTTCCATAGCAATAGGAGAAATCAACTCTACTGTCATTTCAACGTTATCACCTGGCATAACCATTTCACGGCCAGCTTCTAATGCAGTTACTACACCAGTAACATCCGTTGTTCTAAAATAGAACTGAGGACGATAGCCACCGAAGAATGCAGTATGACGACCACCTTCATCTTTGCTTAAAATATAAGCACGGCATTTGAACTTTTTATGTGGTGTTACGGTGCCTGGAGCAACGATAACCATACCACGTTCAATATCTTCTTTTTTAGCGCCACGTAGTAAAAGACCTACGTTATCACCAGCTTGACCATCGTTTAATGTTTTTCTAAACATTTCAACGCCAGTTACAACGCTCTTGATTTTTTGACCAAAGCCAACGATTTCTACTTCTTCACCAACTTTAACTTTACCACGTTCGATTCTACCAGTTGCTACCGTACCACGACCAGAAATCGTAAATACACCTTCTACTGGCATCAAGAATGGTTTGTCTATATCACGTACAGGTGTAGGGATGTAGGTATCGCAAGCTTCCATCAATTTTAGAATAGCTTGAGAACCGATCTCACTCTTATCACCTTCTAATGCTTTAACAGCAGCACCACGAATTACAGGAATATCTTTTCCTGGGAAGTCGTACTTGCTTAATAAATCACGAATTTCTTCTTCGACCATGTCTACCATTTCTGGATCATCAACCATATCGACTTTATTCAAGAATACAACAATCGCAGGCACACCTACGTTTTTAGCCAATACGATATGCTCTCTGGTTTGAGGCATAGCACCATCAGCAGCAGATACTACAAGAATAGCACCATCCATCTGCGCAGCACCGGTGATCATGTTTTTTACATAGTCAGCGTGACCAGGACAGTCAACGTGTGCATAGTGACGGTTTGCAGTTTCATACTCAACGTGGGACGTTGCAATAGTAATACCACGTTCTCTTTCTTCTGGTGCGTTATCAATTTGATCAAACGCTCTAAACTCAGCAAGACCTTGGTCAGCAAGAACCTTAGTGATTGCGGCAGTCAACGTTGTTTTACCGTGGTCAACGTGACCGATTGTTCCGATATTAACGTGAGCTTTTTTACGCTCAAAAACACCCTTTGACATGAAAGTCTCCTACAGTAACTATAATTTACTTACGAGCCACAACAGCATCTTGGACATGCTGCGGCACTTCCTTATAACATTCAAAATCCATTGAATACACAGCGCGTCCTTTACTCATCGATCGCAAGTCAGTTGCATAACCAAGCATCGATTCTAAAGGAACTTGAGCGGTAATTACTTGAACACCAGATCGAGGTTCCATATTCATGATCTGACCGCGTCGTGAGTTCAAGTCACCGATAACATCACCCATGTATTCTTCTGGCGTTTCTACTTCAACCTTCATTATCGGTTCTAACAATACAGCAGAACCCTTTGCCATACCTGTTTTAAATGCCATACTTGCTGCAATTTTAAATGCCATTTCAGAAGAGTCGACATCATGGTATGAACCATCATATAAAGTAGCTTTAACATCTACTACAGGATATCCAGCCAATACTCCCGTAGTAATTGCTTCTTCTAAACCTTTTTGTACTGGTGCAATGTATTCTCGCGGAACTGAACCACCAACAACCTTGTTTTCAAAGATAAAGCCTGCACCACGTTCAAGCGGTTCAAACTTAATCCAAACGTGTCCATATTGACCACGTCCACCAGATTGTTTAATATACTTACCTTCTACATCTGCAAGCTGACGAATAGTTTCTTTGTACGCTACTTGGAGCTTACCAGGAACAACTTCTAGCTTGTAATCAGAACGCAAGAGGTCTACTTTAATCTCAAGATGTAATTCCCCCATACCAGCAATAACTGTTTGACCAGTTTCTTGATCGTATGAGAATCTAAAGGATGGATCTTCTTGCATTAATTTCTTTAACGCTAAAACCATCTTTTCATAATCAGCCTTATTTTTAGGCTCTACAGAAAGTGAGATAACCGCTACTGGTGGTGTAATTGATTCTAGAGCAAGCAACTTACCCTCATCACAAAGTGTGTCACCCGTGATTACATCTTTTAACCCAACAACAGCCGCAATATCACCCGCTTGTACTTCGTCTATTTCTTCACGCTTATTTGCATGCATTTTTATAAGACGACTTACACGCTCTTTTGTTCCATTTTTTGCATTAAAAATATACGAGCCTGATTTTAATGTACCAGAATAAACACGAATAAATGTTAATGCTCCAACAAATGGATCGTTCATAATTTTAAATGCTAATGCACAGAACGGCTCTTTAGCATCTGGATGACGAATCTCTTCTTTGTCAGTACCAGGAACCGTACCTACAACTGCCGCAACATCCAACGGAGATGGTAAATAATCAATAACAGCATCCAGCAATAACTGAACACCTTTATTTTTGAATGCAGAACCGCAGAATGCTGGCACAACTTCTCGGCTTAAAACACCTTTACGCAATGCATTCTTAACTTCATCTATTGTTGGTTCTTGACCATTCAGATATTTTTCAGCAAGAGCATCATCAAAATCACACGCGCGCTCTACTACAATCGTGCGCATTTTTTCCATCTGCTCTTTGTGCTCTTGCGGCACATCTTGCCACTCAACAGGAGCAGTCTGATCAGCGTCTTCTTTAAAGACAACCATTTTGCGCGTCAGTAGATCAATCAGTGCTTTGAAATTTTCAGATTCACCAATAGGAAGCTGCATAGCCAGTGCATTACCATGCAAACGAGTATTAATTTGATCTAATACTTTAAAGTAATTGGCGCCAATACGATCCAGTTTATTTACAAAAATAATACGTGGAACCTTATGCTTATTGGCTTGACGCCATACTGTTTCTGATTGAGGCTGAACACCGCCAACACCACAGAAAACAGCAATCACACCATCAAGTACACGTAAAGAACGTTCTACTTCAATAGTAAAGTCTACGTGACCAGGTGTATCAATAATATTAATACGATTGTTTTTCCAGAAACAGGTTGTTGCCGCGGAGGTAATAGTAATACCACGCTCACGCTCTTGCTCCATCCAGTCCATGACAGCTTCGCCCTCATGAACTTCACCAATTTTATGGGAGACACCAGTATAAAAAAGAATACGTTCTGTTAACGTTGTCTTTCCAGCATCAATATGGGCTGCAATACCAATATTTCTATATTTTTTTAAACGATCATCACTCATAGCGTCCTTCATGCTCCAATTATATTACCATGCAAAATGAGCAAAGGCACGGTTAGATTCTGCCATTTTATGCGTTTCCAATTTCTTTTTAATCGCATTACCACGGCCTTCAATAGCCTCAAGCAATTCATAGCCCAATCGCTGGCCCATAGTTTTGTTTGTTCTTGCTTGAGCAGCTTTTATAATCCATCGCAATGCAAGAGATCTTGCACGCTTTTCATGAACCTCTACAGGGATTTGGTAAACACTACCACCCACTCGACGCGGTCTTACTTCAACCAATGGGATCACTTGTTCAAAAGCTTTACCAAAAAGCTCTAATGCTTTTTGCTTGTCGCCATTTGCCTTTTTTGCAAGAACCTCAATTGCTTCATATACAATAGAACGAGCTGCATTTTTTTTGCCTCGCTCCATAACAACATTGATCATACGCTGAATTAATTCAGAACCGTAAATAGGATCAACGCCTACATCTCTAATAAACTCTTTTGTCTTTCTCCTTGGCATTCTATATCCTCTTCATCATATTATTTTGGACGCTTAGCGCCATAGAGTGAACGTCCCTGCTTTCTATTTGCAACTCCTGCAGCGTCAAGTGCACCGCGAACTATATGGTATTTAACACCAGGAAGATCGGGCACTCTACCACCACGCACAAGAACAACAGAGTGCTCTTGAAGGTTGTGGCCTTCACCAGGAATATAGGCGGTAATTTCATTACCGTTTGAAAGCTTTACACGAGCAACTTTACGAAGCGCGGAGTTAGGCTTTTTTGGTGTTGTTGTAAACACACGAGTACAAACACCGCGAACTTGCGGACAAAGTTCAAGCGCGGGGCTTTTTGATTTCGGCTTGGACTTTTTTCGTCCAATGCGAACAAGCTGATTTATCGTAGGCATCTTGCATCCCAATAAGTAAAAACAAAAAATCTTCTGCAATTAAAGCTTATAATTCGTTCTTTGAATAGGAAGTTGCGTTGCAAAAGTAACAACGGTCTATTGTTATTTTATCAATTTCATTGATTTTTTCAAGCTTCTATAGAAGAAAAATTCAACAAGGATATAAATAAATTTAAGCTTAAGGGCCAATAGACTTATCCGATCATTGATGATAAGGTAAATGTGCTAAAAACTAACCTTTATAAAGTATCATTATTTTGCAAAAGGAGCAATATGTTAATTATTCTCAAATTATTTCTCATTGCCATCGGTGTTATAGGTATAGGTTTTTTGATCGGTTTTCATGAACTCGGTCATTTTTTATTTTGTAAACTATTTGGCATAAGGACCCCGTCCTTTTCTATAGGCATGGGCCCTAAAATTTTTAGCAAAAAAATAGGCGAGACCCAATTTAGCCTCTCTGCCATACCTTTAGGTGGCTATGTGGAAATCGCTGGCTTAGAAGAGGTTGGCCAGGGAGAGCAAAAAGAGGCCAAGCGTACCGATAGCCATGCCTTCTCAACAAAGCCATATTACCAAAAACTTTTAGTCCTTACTGGTGGCATTGTCTTTAACCTTTTCTTCGCGTATGTCGCATTTATAGCACTATCTTGGATGGGTATGCCCAAGATCGGCTTCCTGTATCCAGATGAGATGCCCGTCATTGTAAAATCGATTGAAGAAAATTCCTCCGCAGCACAAGCGGGTTTGCAACCAAATGACAAGATTATTGGCATTTCGTATGAAACCCTTCAAGGCGACACCATGACAGCAACTGAGCTACCGGTTCAAGGAATCCCTACTTTTTTAAAGAACATCAAAGAACTCCCTAACAAGGTGGTTACTCTTACTGTACAACGAGATGACAAAGAACTTCAGCTCCCCGTCACCATTGGCGCCGATGCTCAAGGCAAAGGACGTCTAGGAGTTCCCTTAGAAGTTAATACGCCAATTACATTTATGGAGCCGACTTCATTTATAGAAGGCATTAAACAGGGCATTCATACTGCCAATCAAACCATTATTAGAACGTTTGAAATATTTAAATCGATTTTTGCTAGCCGAAGTGCAGAAGGGCTGGGCGGTCCGTTGGCTATTATTGCCGAAATGATCGAAGGCGCACGCAAAGGTGGTAGAATATTTTTAGTGCTTCTGGCGCTTATGAGTATTAACCTTGCGTTGCTGAACATTGTTCCATTGCCCGTGCTTGATGGTGGCCAAATTCTCTTTACAACCATTGAGACCATTATCGGCCGTGAACTGCCTGAAAAAGCAAAGATGGCTATCCAGATAATATGCTGGGTCTTACTCTTAGGCCTTTTTGCTGTCCTGACGTTCTGGGATATTAAACGACTATTTTTTAAATAAGATTTTTAAATGGAGGGCAGTTTTGCCCTCCACGACTTTTTCATGAAACAGTGCAACTATTTCTATGAATATACTCTTTTTTTGCCTCCAGCATCTTACTGGTCCAGGGCAAATCAACCATTGTACATGGCATGACTTCTTGTCTTTGAAACTGGCACGCATCTGTTGTACTCAATTGCTTGCGCAACATCAATAACTTCTCGCAAGACAATGAGTTGAGTAATTTTACCGAGATAAACTCTGCAGCATCTACAGCCAATCCCGTTTTTCGATCTAATGTATACGCTCTAAAAACTCGTTCACCGTCAACTTTTGTACCTAAAAAACACAAGGAGTTCTGATTCATTGCCACACTACTCCGTTGAAACACCAACCACGAATCTACGTTACTACAAGTTTCATCAAAAATGGTACTCTTAATAGGCCATTGACCCGACTGCGTGATCCCCACATCAAACTTAGAAATATTTCCTAAAAGATCACAAGCAATCAATGACTGCTGGTCGGCAGAAAACTGTAAAGAACATACATCAGCCTCCGCTTTAAATTCCGATGCAATGCCAGATACAAGATTCAACAAAACAATTTCTGGGCCACTATTAAATGCCACACTTTGTTGATCTAAAGAAAGTGCTAATGCGCTATTACCATGCACAAACCCCAATGGATAATATGTATGCTTACCAGTCTTAATATCAATGCAATTAAGTGACTGCAATGGCTCAGAATCGCTATATACAATAGTATCATCTACAAATGCTATTTTATCAATATAGTGAAAAGGACATTTATCATCCTCAGAAACATCAAGAGTCCTGCACGTTTTTTCATAAAAATGCCACACAAAAATAGTTCGTTGTTTTACAGAACTGTTTTGCACCATAAATAACAAGACCCCATTATCAAAAGAAAATGAGAGCATTGTCACATCATTAGCATTAAAACCTGCAGGAAGCGACAAACGATAATAACTGAATTCTTGCCTATTATAAACGTGCACATAGCCATCATGGACATAAGCAACATGCGTACCGTCAGTGGAAATAGCTGCTTGCCTTATTGATCCCCCATAACGCCAGGGCAACATGTTATGTGGTAGCCCTAATCGAAAGCCATTGCTAATATGTTCGTAAATTTCAGGAATATATGTAGCGCTGTAAGCCCGTTCAAGACTTGGGAAAGCATCAACAGCTAAGCCTTCAGGAAAAGACTCGTTACATTCAGATAAATTCGGCAATTCCCTAACAATCACCCTTGAACACAAATCACACAGCGAGGGAACAGGGTTTTTCGTCTCAGAAACATTATCGACGGTATGCCGCTCATAAAATTCTGTAATATTAATATCAACGGCATGTACGCCTGAAGATACCCCTACAAGCACAGCTAAAATTGTTAAAAACTTTTTCATTGAAAACCTTCCATTTATAAAATATTTCAATCTGAATATATCATAATGGCGGTTTATGTCAATAAAAAAAGAGGTGTTTTACCTTAAAAAAACAGGTTAATCATTAAAAAAACCCCGCTTTTTAAGGCGGGGTTTTTTAATAATCTCTATAGGTATCGATTACTCAGTAAATTGCCCTTGATGAGGGTGCGCAGCGCCAGCATAAATTTTAAGCTTACGCATCATATGGCGGCTGATAATATTCTTTGGCATCATACCTTTGACCGCATGCTCAATAATGCGTTCAGGATGTCTTGCCATTACTTCTTTAGCTGTTTGGGTTTTTAAACCACCAATCCAGCCCGTGTAATGCTCATAGGTCTTCAATTCAAGCTTATCGCCCGTCATTTTAACCTTTTTAGCATTGATAATAACCACGTAATCGCCACTTTCTGTGTGGGGGGTATAGGTAGCTTTATCTTTACCACGAAGAATATTAGCAACTTCTGATGCCAAACGACCCAGAACTTTACCTTCTGCATCTATGAGACGCCATTTTGGCGCTCTGGCTTCTTTTTTTAAGAAAAAAGCTCTGTTCATATCCATGATCTGCGTATCCTTAACTACTGAAATGAGTGATGGAATAATTTTTTTATCATATGACAATAAGAAATGACTATTTAATTGTAAGGAAAAAACTGTTTTTGGTCAACTTATACGTTATTTTTCTATCTAGACAGGCTAATAGGCTTGCGAAGCAACATTCCTAATATCCTGCAAGGGCTGGCGCTGTTTTTCTTTATATGCCCTAAGAATCCGCGATAATCCAGGAATTGTTTTGACCTCCGTAACCTTATTCTTTATAGCTTGCGTCCTCATCTGATACCACTGTTTATAATGTTGACTCGTTACCTCATCAAGTAATATGATGTCTTTTATTTTTTTATTCTCGGCATCATATGCTATGCGAATATATTGATCTCCATAGCTCATGACAATGAAAACTGCCTTATCAGGTATCTTAAAAAACTTGCCAGATTTTAATTGATACCAAAAGGCATGGGCCGGCAGCGGCAGTTTTGACCACGCGGATTTTTTATTAAAAATACCAACTCGCTCTGCTGTACCTGAGTGAACTATAAATTGTTTACCAACGTCATCAAGTAATAGAAGACCAGGATGTTTAAACCGATCAATAAAAAAAGACATCGGCGATTCTTTAACTAAAAAAGCCGCTATTAATTCTTCTAAAGGAAGATCGCTGTCAATTTCTTGCAACACAGTGTCTTGCCTTATACCATCTTGCGGCACAAACACTATAGAAGTTCCCTGTAACCGTATAGGAATAGTAATAAATTGCGGATATAAAAGAACGGCAGTATTACTCCCTATAACAAGGGGCTTATCTTCTTGCTGCAACGAGCGTATGAGCGTTGGCGTCACTGCCACGGTGACAGGTTCTAATGATATGTTTTCTATACCGACTGGTGTCCATTTACGCGTTAATGGCACAACAGAAAACTCCGTGCTACCAGCCATACGGATTAAAGGAATATTTTCAGGAGTAATTAACGTCTGATTCTGATAAAAACGACCGACATAATTTAATGCATCCTGCAACTTGGCTTCACCTATTAATGCTTCAAAAAATTTTTTAAAACTCATATTATGCACCTGTACCTTTAACAAAACTCTATCTCCTGCGGCAACCTTGACATCTGATGGTAATAAACTAAACCCTCTGCAATATGGCGGCATTATCAATGTAGGCAAGACCCCTCGTGTGGAAGCATCGGTTAACGCACCTGAAACAATTGTGTAGTTATAGACATCAGTAATACCTTTGGTTAAATAGGCAAGATTCAGGTTAATACCTCCTCCATAACAAGTTCTATAATAAAAAAATTTAGTATTGATGTTGTTATTTAAAAACTGCAACACATTTTTAAACTGCGCTAAAGAAAAACCAACAATCAATCCTTTTCCAGCTACTATTATTTGATCCATTGCATCATTTAAGTTTTTCTTTAACTCTATAAGCTCTAGTAATTTAGCGACAGTTTTAGTGCTCGTTTCTTCCATTTCAATGCCATATAACATAAGCAACTTTTTAAACCTTTTTTTGGTATTTTCTTCTTGGATATGGAAATCTTCCATCAGAGACGCTTTCTCATAAACTGCCAATTCTGCCGCCAATTCCATCAATTGAGATCGAAAAGTTGTATAATCTTGATCTGGAAGAGCTACCGACATGGTACGTTCAAGATTTTCTACCCGATCCCATTGCTCCCTTATCAATGGCGAAATATCAGAGCGAACCCCATGCCCAGAGATGTATATATACCATGAAGGTAAATATGTTATCTCATGCACATCTTTTTTTGTTACAAAAACTTTGGACAAAAGATCATTAATTGAAGAAAAATCTTCTATTGTTGCGCAGGAGTTTCTTATAATTTTTTCATCTATTTCTCTCAAAGGATCATCAACTTTATCAAGTGAATCTATTTTAAAACCTGTGATTAACTCACGTAATGAAATATATTGTTCTGGTTTTGTGCTATTTTTAAAAATGGTAGTACGCTCGTCCTGCAAGAAATCTTGAAAATCAGCAGAATCTAGCTGAATACGTTCCTGCCAAGCCTTAGGAATCAACAAGTAATAAAAATCATCAACCGTGTATACATCCCATTCAGCTGGATTCAATTCTGTTATATAGGTAATAAGATTTTGTATAGTTCTTTTATATACATCACCAAACATACATTGCTTATTAAAACAAAATTCTGGGTTTTGAGATACTTCTATCAGTTGATCATACATCTGTTCAAGCGGAACATTTTCATCCCATACTTTTTCAGATTGATACATGTTCGTGAGTGCGGTATTAACCTGTTTATACAGACGCCACATATGATCAGAATTAGAGCCCATACTTCTCTTGTTGGAGCCAAAAAAGTTTTTTCTTTTTATAAAATTATTCCACAGTGACGTAGAAACCAGAATAGGATTCGCTTTTTCTTGTAATGCTATAATTAAAGCGCCAACCATTGGGCCAAACTGATCAATTTTATGATCAATTGAATACTGCTCAATACAGTTATCATTAATAAAAATTAATGTTCTATCGCTTGCTATTAGAGAGGGTACCGCAGTAATTTCTATAAAAAACACAACACTAATAGAAACAATTTTATTCACAACGCCTCACTTGTCATACTATGCAAAATATATTTATATTTACAAATATACAAAGTTTCAAGGCAAAATAGCAATAGTTCAGGAGAGATGTTTGTAGAGCTAATTTTTTGCACTATACTAAAAGATAGATTTTCTTACTTTTTATCTAAAAGGAAGGCCTATGCAGCCATCGTGGTTAATATTTTTGCCACCATTATGTGTACTGATTATTGCTTTTACTACTAAACGCATTATAACGGCTCTTTTTATTGGTATTGTATTGAGCGCTTTTATTGCATACAATGGTGCTGTTATTCCAAGTATACAATTAGTTCTGCAAAGCTTATTCGAAAAAGCGACTGATATAGAGAACCTCTATACATTTGCTTTTCTTCTATGTCTTGGCGTTACCCTAGCATTTATTAACTACACAGGGGGCGCGCTTGCACTTGGCAATATTTTAACGAAACGTTTAACTACTAAAAAAGACACCGAGACCTCATCATTGATACTTTCATGCATTCTTGCGATTGATGATTATTTAAACTGTTTAACGGCCGGTTATGTTATGCAGCCGCTCACCGATCGCTTTCATATTGCACGCATCAAAATATCATTTCTTATTAACTCTATGACCGTTCCATTAACTATTTTAATCCCCATCTCTACATGGGCAGGCTTTTTGTTACGGCAATTTTCATTGGCTAAAATATCATTAGACGCGGCGGATAATCCAAAAATTTTAGCAGATCCACTGATTGTTTATTTTAAGAGCATTCCTTTTATTTTATATTCTTTTATCACCATAGCAGCAGTCTGTTTTATCGTACGTCGGCAAATTACTTTTGGCCTCATTAAAAAACATGAAGATATTGCACGCACAACAGGCAATCTATTTGGCGGTAAAACGGCAGTAGCCCGACCACTAACACCGCCAATTTCTAGCGAAAACCTTTCATTATGGGATTTTTTTCTGCCTATGGGCACCTTATTTATAGGTTTTTTTATTGGTATTTTATATAGTGGAAATTTCTTTTTATTTGGTGGGACCAATACCTTTGTTGCCGCCTTTAAAACAGCCCGCGTCATTCCCGTACTTTTTGTTATTGGATTTATAACTATGATGCTCACCATTGCAATGGCATTGCTGCGCAACAACGTTTCCTACAAGCAAATACCTAGACTCATAAAAGAAGGTATACAGCTGACATTGCCCGCCATTATTTTAATTTATTTTGCTTGGACATTTAGCGCTTTATTAAGCGATCAACTGGGCATTGGCCAGTATTTAGCAACTCATTTGCTCAGTAACGTATTACCAGCATTGCTCCCGGTTATGCTTTTTATAACAACAACGAGCATCTCATTTATTATAGGCTCTGCATGGGGAACTATCGCTATGATGCTGCCTATCAGCGTAGATATTCTTACCTCTTTGAACACGCAGACAATGCTGCCTACAGATTTAACAAGCATCTGTTTGCTGCTACCATCAATTGGGGCTGTACTCTCTGGCGCGCTTGCAGGTAACCATCTATCGCCTATTGCTGATGTTGCCATTATGTCTTCTACCAGCACTGGCGCTCATTTAGTTGATCATGTTAAAGGGCAAACAAGCTATATCATTCCATGCTTTTTAGCAACATGTATAGCGTTTATAATGGTGGGCTTTATCGCATGTAACAATGTATGGTTAGCTATTGGCTTGGCACTCAGCATCGGTATTACTTTTTGTTGTACGCTACTCTACCTTTTGCATCGTCGCGCGCACAATAAAAAAATGCGCTCTTTTTAGAAGCGCATTTTTTACTGATATTATTAGCTGTATATTATCTCTTTTTAGCCATGAGCTCTTCGATCTCATCAACCTCTTTTGGTAACTGTTCACTTAGGCATACAATGCCATCATCAACAATCCAGTAATTGTCTTCTATGCGCACACCAATATTTTCTTCAGCAATATAGATACCAGGCTCTATAGTAATAACATTACCTGATTTAAGCGGCTCATTATAATCACCAACATCATGCACATCCAAGCCTAAGAAATGGCCAAGACCATGCATAAAGTACTTGTCATAACCACCTTTTTCATTAAGAAATTTCTGCGCTAAATGATGCAACGATTGATCTGGTTTTTCTTTGTTCGATAGCCACATACCGGGTTTAGCTATAGATTCAATATATTTTTGCGTAGCAAGCACAAGATTATAAATCTCTTTTTGACGCGCACTAAACTTACCACCCACCGGGTAGGTACGTGTTAAATCGCCGCAATAATGTTCATACATAGCACCAATATCAACAACAACAAGATCACCAGTCCGCAATAGATCTTTGTTGTCAGTATAATGCAACACGGTGCCATTCTTGCCACCACCTACAATGGTTGTAAATGCGGGTTTTGTTTGTGCAGCAATAAAAACATATTCTATGGCAGCATGCACTTCTGCTTCAGAAACATCTGGAGCTATTGTTTGCACAGCAGCTTCATGCGCCATACAGGTAACATCAATGGCCTGATATAATAAACCCAGTTCATCTTTGCTTTTAACTTGTCGCATACGAGCCGTTAAGCGAGAAATATCGTGGATACTATCCTGCAACCCCGGGACAAAAGAGCCGGCACGCTCAAGCAAAAAGAGTTGCTGGCTATAATGCATCGCCCGCTTTGGCGCTAAAGTAAACAGTACTTTTCGCTCCTGAACAAGTGCTGCAAAATGTTGCAATAACTTTGCATACTCAGCTTGTTCAAAAAATGGCTTTGCTGTATACCCATGCATCGCATTTCCCAAAAACTCAACCTTATCAATACCAAGTTGTTTATACTCGGGCTGCGTAGTAACCCATACGGCACGGTTTTGCGCAAACTGCGGCAGATACAGTGTAGTTTTGCCATCCAAATCTATTAAAAGAACAACACCTGGCTCTATAATACCGGTGTAATAAAAAAAATTGCTTTCTTGGATAAACGGAAAATGTTCTTGCTCAAACCCTGCAAAAAGGCAAACAGTACCGCCTTTATCAGGATATTCTTGACGTATTGCTTCAACTAAAGCGTTACGTCGCTCACGATATACAGAAGGATTTACTATAGTTTTCATTTTAAAAAGGCCTGCGTTCTGATAATGCTTTATATAACGTTACTCTATCCGTAAACTCTAGCGATGACCCTATAGGCATACCACGCGCAAGACATGTTATGGTAATACCACTATTTTTTAATTTGCTTGCAATATAAGTAGCAGTTGCTTCACCTTCAGGGGTCTGGTTAAGCGCTAAAATAATCTCTTTAATAGGCTCATTTGTTATTCGTTGCAACAATGGCACAATGGTAAGATCTTCCGGCCCAATGCCATCTAATGGGCTAATAGCACCGCCCAGTATGTGAAACAATCCCTCATAACCACCGGTACGGTCCATGGCTAACAGTTCTTGCCAGTTTTCTACAACGCAAATAATAGATTTATCCCGCTTAGGCGCATCACAAAAAAGACATTTCTGTACGCGCTCTTTCCAAACAAAACAGATCTCACACTGCGTAAGATGCTCTTTAAGCTCAAGCAGCAACTGACAAAACTGAGCAGCCTTTTGTGCATCCATGTCTAAAAAATGGGAGGCTACCCGGTACAGATTCTTTGATGCCAGATAGGGTACCTGCTGTAATTGTTGTAAAAAACGCTTAAGTGGCAGCAGGTTATCTATCATGCTTTTTGAATCTTCGTTTGGAGGTAATTTTGAAGGACGGTCAACAAGGTACTAACTGCTATATACAGCGAAAGGCCTGCAGCAAACTGCACAGTAACTGCTGCAAAAATAAGTGCCATGCCATACGACATCATACGCTGGCGCATATCACCCTGCTTTGCCATTCCCGTACTAAATGCCATACCAATACCGACAAAAATAGGCAAAATATAATACGGATCACTAGAGGCCAAGTTAGGAATCCATAAAAATGGTGCTTGATACAACTCTACCGCGCCATACAAAATACGTTGTAATGCTATAAAAATTGGCAATTGTAAGAATAAAACTAAACAGCCACCAAACCCAGGCATACCATGTTTACGAATTAATTCTGCTTGCTCACGGTTAAACGTTTCGCGATCATCTTTATATTTTTGCTTAAGATACTGAAGTTTCTGTTGCAAATCTTTCTGCTTTTTTGCTGATTCTTGCATACGCATTTGACCGCGCAAAGAAAATGGCAATAGGATCAATTTAATCAAGAGTGTCAGCAAGATAATTGCTAAGCCATAATTCTTAACATATGAATATAATACATTCAATACATACAGTAATGGCTTACTTAATGGCTCAGTCCAACCATATTCCAAGGTAGCATTCAACCGTGGATCTACTGCTTGCATAAGGCTTAATTGCTTGGGCCCCATATAAAATGTCATTGTCCATGAAGCTGGTGTGCGCAATGCGCCCGTCTCTAACGCACATAATAACTGAGCTTGACCATCAAGTTTAAAATAACCACGTTGGGCAAAATGCTGAGGATCATTCGTCATTACATGCACAAAATAACGATCTTCTGCACCAAACAATGTCGGTATTTCCCAATAACGTCCTTCTTTAACAATATCGATAGTACGCTTTAATATGCCCGCTTTTTCATTGACAAGGCCATGCACAATATCATCATGCATTGAAGGTACGCGAGGAGAAGGATAGAACAATCTAAACCGCAGCTCATTCTGCGTTGAACGTTGAAGTTCTACATGCAGGTCAATTTTGCATACATTTTTAGCCACTACAAAACGCTTGATAATAGTACCGTCATCTATAGATGCTTGATACGTCAACTGCGTAGCATGCTCATCTTCTGTTTTTTCTGTAAGCTTATAAGCGAGTGGTGTTTTTTGTTCCAACGCCAATAAGAAACATCTATTTGCAGACTCAGCAGCTTCTACCGTTGAAATAAGAAGGTTTTTACGACCAACATCATGGATAAATTCTGCTTTTGTTAAAACAGCACCTTTGGAAGAAAATTGATAATGGGCAAACGGTGTTGCAACATCGGTCAATTCCTCTGCCACATTGAGATCTTTGTCAATAAAATCGACCTCAAAATTCAGCGGTCTGTTAATCTCTTCTAATCGTGGAGCTATCCTGCTTCTACTGATTACTTCAGTTTCTTCAGTACGCTTACCAAAAAAATACTGAAACGTAAGCGCAAAGCCTAACGCAACTAAAAACGCTATTACTAAATCTTTAATATTCATACAACAAATGCCTTTCTGCGGTAGTTAGCGCCCACTTCACATCATCAAGGGCTCAATTCTTCATGATTTAATGTATATGACTTCGGTCATCCTGAGCGAGATCATAGATCGAGTCGAAGGACAGTCCATTAAATATTTTTTCGGATTATCCATTCGACTCGGCTAACGCCTCGCTCAGGATGACCGATTTTGATTGATATTTGATAATTAACAGTCCTATTACAAAACAATACATCTGCAAAGTTTACCAAATAAAAAAAAACTTAGCCATAGCGATAATAAAACTGTTACAACAAAACTCTAGCTTTATAGGCAACCCTCATGATAAATAATGGCTAACTTTAATTTAAACCTTCAAGGAGAAGGCCTATGAAAATGAAAAAAAATCAACTACGCATTGGTGATCTTGCAGAGCAAATCGGCGTAGAAACGTCGGTGATTCGGTTTTGGGAAAAAGAGTTTGGCATTGCAGCACAGCGCTCTCAAGGTGGCCAACGGTATTACACCGAACGGGATTTGCAAAAATTTCAGCAGATAAAAGAGCTTCTGTATGAGAAAAAATTTACTATTGCTGGTGCTAAGGATGCATTAAAAAATAAAAACGCTCTTTTTGTACCTACAACGGCAATAGCGCCGGAAGCAGCTGCGCAAAGCGAGCACGTCAAGGTTATCCCTTCAAAGTTAACCGAAGAGATACTTAAACTGCAGGATCAACTTATTAAATTGCGGGAGCTTTTATAGACAGTAACTTATTTTGACGATACAATGGGCCTCATAAAACACTTCCAAATAAACCGCTCATCCTGCCGTGCCCGGCGTAACTTTAGTGAAGCCTGGGCCGTGCCCGCCGTAGCGTGCGTAGGCTGGGAGTGACTTGCCCCTTCGATAAACTCAGGATAAACTCCGCTAGAAGAAGGCTGAGAGTGATCTAGTATCGCCGTGCCGGCCATAGCCCAAAGGGCGACGGCTGGAAGGATGAAGCTGAAAATGTTCTATCTATAACACCTTGGAATTAGGTTATTATGTATCAAAAAAAATCACACATTCATTTCGTTGGTATTGGCGGTATTGGCATGAGTGGTATCGCCACCATTTTAGTTAAACAGGGATACATAGTATCTGGGTGTGATGTAGATCTTGAACAAAAAAGCGTACGTCAATTGCAAGATTTAGGATGCATAATAACAGAAGGGCATAATTCTAGCGCCTGTACAGATGCTTCTATTAACATTTTAGTTTATTCTTCTGCCGTTAAACCAACGCATCCAGAAATTGTTGCCGCACAAATGCGTGGCATCCCTACCATAGGGCGAGCGCTGATGTTAACAGAACTCATGCGCACAAAATATAGTATTGCTATTGCCGGCGCTCATGGTAAAACAACAACAACCTCGTTAATATCCCACATTCTTATCGAAGCTAAGATGGATCCTACCGTTATCATTGGTGGACATTTAAAAAACATTTCAAGCAATGCCCAATTTGGTGAAGGGGATTTTCTTGTAGCAGAGGCTGATGAAAGCGATAGGTCATTACTTAATCTTCAAGCCACGCTTGCGGTTGTTACCAATATTGATCTTGAACATTTAGAAACATATCGCGATTTAGATGATATTAAAGATACGTTTAAACAGTTTTTAAATAATTTGCCATTTTATGGCAAGGCAATTTTATGCATTGATGATCCTGGCATTCAATCCATATTACCAATGCCGCATATAAAAATAATTAAGTATGGACTCGATAAAGATAAAGCTGACATTTGGGCCGATGAGATATCTCTTGAACCAGCTTTTTCTATTTTCCGTGTCTGGCACGGCACTACCTGTTTAGGTACCATTAAGCTCCACATGGCCGGTAAACATAATATTTTAAACTCGCTAGCCGCTATTGCGTTGAGCCTTGATCTTGAAATCACTTTTGAAACAATTGCGCAAGCATTAGAAAATTTTAAGGGCATAGAGCGACGATTTTCTTACCACGGCACTTTCCAAGGCGCAGAAATATTTGATGACTATGGCCATCATCCTAATGAAATTTTCAATACTTTGTTAGTAGCCCGTAGACGAGCCAAGAAAAAATTGCGCGTTATATTTCAACCGCATCGCTTCTCGCGCACCCACAAATTATGGGACCAATTTGTAAACATCTTTGTCGAAAATCCTGTTGATGAACTGGTGATTACTGATATTTATCCAGCCAGTGAA
>Ga0206824_10032_pt1 | contig 45363 bp, 48 predicted proteins | sample Alteio_BWOrgCont_82_FD_152874 | JGI IMG/M metagenome (GOLD analysis project Ga0206824, IMG submission 152874) | Enriched cells from forest soil in Barre Woods Harvard Forest LTER site, Petersham, Massachusetts, United States -... | ecosystem: Environmental > Terrestrial > Soil > Temperate forest >...
TTTGTGGCTCGAAACAAGTGCCTCTAATAGTTATATTTTGATATACTAAAACCCCGCAATACTGAGATGAGTTGTACAAAGTATCTTTTGATGAGTTGCAACTATCGTTTGGATTGTTTTTGTATTGCGCGCTAATGAGTGTATCTAAGTTTGTATAATGTATGGCATCGGTACCAACGCTATATGTATAAACCATGTGTGGCGGCGTGGTTGAGTAATCGGGATATGAAGAATAATTATTGTAAGAACGTGTGTAAAAAATGGTATCGTTGTTAGCCGATAATAGTCGTGATAAAATTTTATATCTATTGGCATTGGGTGTACCTGTGTTTATGGTTGTTTGAAACTCATCGTTTACGTTGAAATCGTAAACATTGCGGATGGTCATCATGGTTTGTGCATTTACCATACTTAGTGTAAGGTTTGTGAAAAGCAAAATATATAATAGTTTTTTCATGGTGGTTTGGTTTTAGGTGGTTTGGTTTTTAGTGTTGCACAATTATTTTTTGTGTAAATATATTTTTATTTGTTTGTACTTGTATAAAATAAACACCGTTTGTTAGGTTGCTTACATCAACATTATTTGTTTTTGTTGAGGTTATTTGTTTGCCTAAAATATCAAATAGTTTTACATCAACCGCATCGTTTGCATCAATAATAATTTTATTGTTGGCGGGGTTGGGGTAGATTTTTATGGGCACACTATTTTTTATTTGAGCAATATTGTCACATATATTATAATCCGGAAGGTTTATAGTAGCTGAGTTTATAAAATCGGGTGAGGTAAAAGTTGTACATGGCATATAGTAATAATCAACATTTTGTGTGCCGTCGGAAACCTGTGCATTGGCTTGTACTTGTCCGTTTTGCCAAGTAACAGGTACTTGCCAATTGCCAACACTATATGTACCAACGGCAATGTTTGATGTACAATGAAAATAACAAGTGCCCCAACCATTGGTTACATTTTTTGTAGCAGTTGTTTTACCTTGTATTATATCGTACCCTTTCATTAGTATATCAGGATTAATGTTAAAAGTGCTAAGGGTAACATTAGGGTCGGAATCAGCCCATGTGTAAAAAATAACTTTACCATCTGCGCTTCGACTTACTTGTACGCGTGCACCTTGCCCAAAATAATTTAAGTTTTTGCCTTTCCATTTTCCAAAAGCAGCCGTAGTATCAATCATTGGGTTAATGCCTGTGGGGGCTGATATAATAGAATCTATAAACATGGTTTGCCATTTGCTACCATCGGTTGTAAAATCCCAAATAACGGGATGATAATTTATATAATCCCATTGTTTGTTATAAGGTAAACTCATTAACGAATCGGGATACTGACCATAATATGGAGCAGCCCCTACAACAGATACTAAATGTAAAACGCCATTTGCATCTACCGTTAAATCTATACCGTGCTCAGCTCCATAAGGACTATAAAACAAAGAATAATCTAAATATGTATTGTATGGATATGTTGTTGAGCTAAGTATGTTTTTTAAACATTCGGGATGCAGATACCAACCTTGTACAGAAGCAAATGCCCAACTTTGCCCACCATCGCTTGTTTTATAAATAACAGGTGCCATAGCCGGGGGCTGGTTGACAGAACAATAAGTACTATCGGGGTTATTATGTGCAGCATCGCCAATAAAAACAGCATAGCCTGTAAGCCCATTGGGCGCAAAAGCAATTCGGAAATCATTTGCCATATAACCTTTTGTTGTGCTATTATAAAAAGGGGGTATAAGTGTGTCGCTTGTCCATACAGCTTTACCCGATGAAAAATTGGCTTTGGCAATAACACCACCACGTATAGTGCTTTTAGTTTTGTTGTTAGGGTCGTTTAAAACACCTGCTACAATTATTTTATTACCCGCTTGTTGTATGTCGGCATTTAAAAAAGCGGTTGAGCCAAAAGGCATATTATTTAATATGTGCAAATTACTATCGTTGCCTGCTATATACTGATGTTGGGGTTTTATGCTATTATAAAAAGCACCTTTCCAAACGCCAGCGCTATCCTGCCAAGGGCCAGTGGCAGTAATAAACGAATTATTTATATTGGTGTTGCCAAGCGGATTATAAATTGCAGCACCACAAAAAGCTGCTTGTTTTTTGTTGGTAGAATCATGATAGATTATTGCCGAATCCCAAAGTAGGGTAGTTAGGTTATACCAGTTTACTTGTATGTCATTATCTGTTTTATTTGCATAATGCCAGTAAGGCGAAACAGGTGCTGTAAACAAAACCGTATTTAAATCTAAATTGTAGCTAAGTCCACTTTGTTGTATGGTAGAAAAATCGCCATAATTATATCCATTGGCAGAGCTTGTTATTCTGTAAGGCAAACAACTTTGCGCTTTGATTTGTGTAAAGTAAAATAATAAGGTAATAAGTAAAAGTTTTTTCATGTTTTAATTTTAATGCTGCACTATAATTTTTTGCGAGTACGTGTTTTGTTTTGTTTGTACTTGTATAAAATAAATGCCGTTTGTTAGGTTGCTTACATCAACATTGTTTGTTTTTGTTGAGGTTATTTGTTTGCCTAAAACATCAAATAGTTTTACATCAACCGCATCGTTTGCATCAATTGTAATTTTATTGTTGGCGGGGTTGGGGTAGATTTTAATTGTTGAATTTTGCGTGTTGTAGGTTGAGATGGCTAATACTGATGAGCAAATTATTGAATCTTGAACAACACTATTTCCAACTTGGGTAGGTGCATTAGCTACTCCTCCTCCGGAAGATAAAACGAAAGAAGTATCGGTGGAAGTAATATTAATTTTGTGAATTGTTTTTGAAACATAATTATTACACGTTGTGTTAACATTTTTATCAGTTTTTACTATGGCATTAATAGTAGAAGTTAAGGATTGCAATACAATACAAGTAGAATCGTTACATGAAGAAATGGAATTAGTACCACCTGCTGTTCCGTAATAACTTGACTCAGATATATGTCCGGCAGAATCTGCTTTATAAATATTATTATCAACGATTGCATAACCTGCTCCGGTACCTCCAAAGATAGCTAAAACCATATTTGAAAAAACATATCCACCATCTAAAGTTTGTTTAATATTATATACGCTATTTGATACATTACAAACGCCGTAAAATTTATCTATATCATATGCCCAACTAATATTGCCATTTAAATCAGTTTTAAAATAATATGTATCAGCACTATCAGTATAATTAGTACTGCTTGCACAAACAATATATCCACCATCCGAGGTTTGCTGACAATAACCACCAGATAGGTTGCTGTATAAGGCATTAGTAACCAAATATTTTTTTGACCAAATAGGATTACCAAGGGCATTCGTTTTTAATAAAAAAACCGAACTGTTTGCACCACCTATAATATATCCCCCATCCGAAGTTTGTTGCAAAGAAACAATGTTTTGACCTGTGGTGCCACCGTACGTATTTGTCCATTGTATTGTGCCTAGTGAGTCTATTTTTATGACGTAAATTACAAACGGACTGCTGTTGGTGGTTCCGTAGCTATTTGTTGTAGCTGCAATAACAAAACCGTTATCAGTAGTTTGTTGAACAAGGTTTACGTAATCGTTACCTGCACCACCATATGTTTTAGCCCACAATAGATTGCCAAGCGAATCAGTTTTTACTATATAGATATCATACCCGCCAGCACCTATACTATCTATACTACAGGCTAATATATAATTGCCATTCTGAGTCTGACTTACATAAATTCCGTTAGTGGTTGCTCCTATTGCTTTGTAACTTTTTGACCATAGCGTATCTCCTGTCGAGTTCATTTTTATAAGACAAGCCATATTTGTAATTGTTCCACATGTTATATAACCGCCATCTTTTGTTTGTTGTATATTTGATAACTGACATCCAGCCACTTTCTTCTCAAAAGTAATTTGGCCATTGACTTTTATAATACAAATAAAAGAAAGAATTAGTAAAAGTTTTTTCACGCTATAATTTTTTAATGTTGCACTATAATTTTTTGCGAGTACATATTTTGTTTTGTTTGCACTTGTATAAAATAAACGCCGTTTGTTAGGTTGCTTACATCAACATCGTTTGTTTTTGTACTTGTTACTTGTTTGCCTAAAACATCAAACAGTTTTACCTCAACAACATCGGTTGCATCAATTGTAATTTTGTTGTTGGCGGGGTTGGGGTAGATGTTTATTGTGTTGTGGTTTGTATAATTTGCTATGCCCGCAGGACCTTGTGCGCGGTAAACCTGCGCAGCAGTGTTGTATTGTGATGTATAAAAATTAGCGCAGTTTAAATAGTTGTAGTGTACGGTATCTGCCGGGTTAAAAGGTGATATGTTGGTTGCCGCAGTAGTATAAACCAAGGGGCAAACCCAGCCGCTAAGGTTGTTATCGTAATAACTTACATCGGATAAGTAATGAAAATAACATTGTCCTAAACCTGCTGTTACATTGCTGGTTGGTGTTACAAGTTGGTTACTGATGTCGTAAGACTTCATATAAATATCGGGGTTTGAATTGTATAGATTATGCGTTTGGTTTGAATCGGAGTCTGTCCACGAATAAAATATTTTACCACCCGTAGTTGAACGACTAACTTGTATGCGTGCGCCATAATTTGTACTCCAAGGATTAATAGGTGCCATAACAGAATCGGATGTGGGCACTGAAGAGGTTTTTATAGAATCAACCAAAATGGTGTTCCAGGTTGTGCCGTTGGTCATCATATCCCAAATAAGGGGATGATGTTTTTGATAATCCCAATGATAAATATTTTCGTATGCTGCTAAAGAATCTAAACTACCTGTAACAAAATAATTGGCATTTGTAATAGCTGCTACCAGATGTAATGTTCCGGTAGAATCTACCGTTACATCTATGCCATGTTGTTCGTAAGGCATCATTCTTTTTGATTGATCGGGATGTAAGTAACCTATACTTTGCAGCATTTCGGGATGAGTTGTTGTCCAATCGAAACCGGGCAATATAGATGTGCCTGACCAGGTTGCACCGCCGTTGGTTGATTTATATACAATGGGAGTTAAAGAAGAATCGGCAGATGTGTTGCCATAGCTAGTTGCTAAACGCCCGATAAAAACAATATAACCTGTTTGCCCATCGGGTGAAAAAGCCATGCGTGTTATATCTCTATTTACATAACCTAAAGTGCCGACATAAAAATTTGGCATAATGCTATCGGCCGACCAAGTGAGGTTGCCACCCGAATATGCGGCTTTACCAATAAGAGCCCCTTTATTAGGCAAATAATCAATTGGGGCATATGTAGTATCTGAAAGAAGTGTACCACCTACAAAAATAGTGTTGCCAACTTGTTGCATATCGGTATTAGGACCACCAAAGAAGTTACCCATAGTCATGTTGCCAAAGGGTGCATGGCCTGTGCGACAAAAACTGCTATCGTTTAGCGTTGAACTAACTGTGTGATAATTGCCTGTTGGTTGGCGGCTGCTATAAAAAGCGCCTCCCCAATTATTAATGTTATTATCGATTACCGGACCAGTGCCCACCATTAAAGCATTTGCTATATTGGTGTTGCCTGTAGGATTAAAAATAGTGCCGCCCGGATAACGCGCGTGTCTTATGATAGAATCTTGATAAATTATCATAGAGTCCCAAGTGTTGGTGCTAACATTTAACCAGGTTGATTGTATGCAGCCTGATGTATAATGAGGAAAATTCCAATAGGGTGATGCACGGTGAATCCATAACACAGTATTTAAAGCGGCATTATAACTTAAACAATTTTGTGCGCCGGAAGTGCCGCTTGTATTATAAGCGTTAGGACCGCTGGTAAAAATAACGCCGCCGGCACAAGTTTGGGCTTTGCCATAAATTGATGCCGATAAAGTTAGTAGGAGTAGGAATTTTTTCATGGGGTTGTGTTTTTAGTGTTGTATAATTATTTTTTGTGTAGCTGTGTTTTGATTGTTTTGCACTTGTATAAAATAAACACCTTCGGGTAAGTTGCTTACATCCATTTGATTTTGTTTTGTGGAAGTTATTTGTTTGCCTAAAACATCAAACAGTTTTACCTCAGCAATATTTGTGGCATCAATTGTAATTTTATTATTGGCTGGGTTGGGGTAAATGTTTAGTTGGGTGTTGTTTGTTGTTTGGCTTATATCGGTAACATTACTCAAAACATTTATTTGTACCATGTTACTGTATGCACTATTATTAGCGTAACGATAAACCGAATCGGTTTGACAAAAATCTGTGATGCAATTTAAAGAATCGATAATTTGAACGCATATTTGGTAAGAGCCTGGAGTAGTATATGTGTGACTTGGAAACAATGAATTAGTCGTATAAGCCCCATTACCCCAATACCAAGTAGCCTTAACTACGTTTGAAGGATATGTAGGATAAACATCCCAAACGTGAGGTGTTGCATCGGGTGTTAATGAAAAACTTACGGTATTTGTACAAGTTGGCGAAGTTGGACATGGACTGCCTATCCCGCAAAGTGGAAAATTAATTGTATCGCTGCGACTCATAGCCGGAAGATAATTGGGTAAACAGTAATTATTGTTATCACTGATATCGATAAAAGTAATAGAAGTAGGAAAGGGTTGAAAACAAGTTATACTATTATATCCGCACATTAACGTATCAAGATGATTAGGTAAAGCAGGAAGGGTGGTTATAAGTCCTTGAGGAGGGGGATTGCCCATGCAAGGAACACAATAATGTTTAGAACAATCTAAAAAAGAAAGTGAATTGGGTAAAGCAGGTAATGTAGTAAATGTAGCGACTTCAATATTATTGCAACTTAAATGAGTAAGTGCATTAGGTAAAGCAGGCAGGTTTGCTATAATAGTATAACCGCAATCTAAATATTTAAGTGTGCTTGGTAAAGGTGGAAGAGCGGTTATAATATTGGCGCTACAATTTAAATAAGTTAATGAAGCAGGTAAAGCAGGAAGACTTGTTAAGACAACACCATAACTATGCGGAGTAGAATAAAATTGACGGCTACAATTTAAGTAGGTTAACGAATTAGGTAAAACAGGAAGGTTTGATATATTATTGCTGCTACAATCTAAATAAATAAGCGAGTTGGGTAAAGTTGGCAAGCTTGTAAAAGTAGTTATAGTGTAACCTGAAGAATCATAAAACTGATTATTGCATTTTAAGTAATTGAGCGAAGCGGGTAAAGTAGGCAGTGTGGTTAATTGATTAGAATCGCAACGTAAAAATGCTAAAGAAGTAAAATATTGGATACCAGTTAAACTAGCTATATGCTTTTTAGAAACATTTATTGTATGAGTAGTTGTGGTAACTAGGGCACTTGTTGTATCCATTTGGTTGCCACTCATAGCTGTTGGTACAATAATGTTTAAGTAGCTTACAAAAGCGGTATCAGGTATAGTAACAAATTGCGCTTTGGTTTGAGTAAGGCAAAACAGTAAGGAAAGAAGTAAAAGTTTTTTCATGAGGTGTATATTTTTATCTAAGATACGAAAGCAAGAGCAGGAAAGTGAGCAACTTTTTAAACGGTCGGTTTTAACAATTAAACGGTTAGGGAGTTTTTGAGTGCTTAATGCGGGATGCCTGTTTGTGCCTGTATTTATTTAAGCATTAAATATAAAAGTATAAGTATATATATTATTGAAAGGGCAATGTATATACTGTGTTCTCGATTGTATTTCATAAGGGGGTAGTTGGTAAGTTTACTTAAATAGCAATAATGACTTCGAAAATGATAAAAATGGGCAGAATAAAAAAATAAATATATAGTAGTTATTTACTAATTTATGAAATAACCACGACAAATTATGGCTTAGGCCTGGTTTTGTTTACAGCAGACAGTATAAACACTTAAACGCCACAAATTAATTAATTGATAATTAATTTTTTACCCGAGGCGGACAAAAAAACTATAAATTAAATTTGCGAAACCAATTAGTTGCATATATATTTGCAACCAATTAGTTTCATAATAAATGTAAAGATGAGAAGAGATGTTTTTCAGGCCATTGCCGACCCAACCCGCCGAGCCATTATTTTGTTAATTGCATCGCAGGCAATGACACCAAATGCTATTGCAGAGCATTTTGATACGACGAGACAGGCGGTATCGAAACACTTGCGCGTGCTTACTGAGTGTGAGCTGGTGAAACAAAAACAAAACGGCCGAGAAATATATTATGAACTGGAAGTAAAAAAAATGAAAGACATAGATAAATGGCTTGACCAATACAAGAAAATTTGGGAGAGCCGCTTTAACCAACTTGATAATTTATTATTAACTATAAAAAAACAAAACAAAAAATGAAAAACGCTTTGCTATTTGACTTTGTGGTAAACAAAGAAGAAAAAACTATTACGCTTAAAAAAGAATTTGCCGCCAATGTTGCTTTGGTGTGGGATGCTTTTACCAAAAAAGAATTGCTTGAGCAATGGTGGGCACCTAAACCCTATAAAGCAAAAGTTAAAACATTAGATTTAAAAGAAGGCGGCACATGGCATTATGCTATGGTGGGCCCTGGGGGAGAAATGCATTGGTCTATTGTGAAGTATGGCAAAATTGTGCCGGGTAAAATGTACACAGGCCTTACTGCCTTTACAGATGCAGAAGGGAATGTAGGTAAAGGCGCGCCGCAATCTAACTGGGAGGTTACGTTTACCCCTAAGGGCGATGATGCTGCGTTAGTACAAATTAAAGTTAGTTACACTGATGTGGCTCATTTAGAAGCCATGATTAAAATGGGCTTTAAAGAGGGCATTACAATGACGATAAATTACCTTGCTGAGTTATTGCCAACACTAAAATAAATTAGCTATTGTAAAAACAAAAAAGCTCTTCGTTACCAAAGAGCTTTTTTTATTGCTAATAACAGCAACAAGGACGGAATACTAAGAGCTTGTTCTATATTATGTGTATTCTACAGCCATTGTTTTAATACGGCTCATTATATCATCCACAGGTTGTTTTAATTCTTCTCCCATTTTTAAGTACTCGTTAGGAAATTCATCTTTTAGATAATGCATCAACGCGTAATAAACAGGTTTAAATCTATCTTTCAAGTTTAAGTTATCCATTTCAAAAAGTTTTAAAGCAGAATGATATTGTTTTTTAGCCAGTAATAATAAAATGATATTATTTAGTAAATCAAATTCATACTTGGTTTCCGTTAAATAAACAGACTCAAGATACTTCATTAGTTTTTCAAACCCTTCTTTATATTTATTTTCCCAAATAAGTATATATGAACTATATAACGATAAATCTAAATCCTCATCTTGATGTTTAATGCTATTCAATATTTTTTTTGCCATAACCTTATCTTGTTTAAGTTCTATTAAAAGGCCTAATAACATATAAAGATTAGTATAATATGGCTCCGAAATTATATTCTTTTTCAGGTAAATAGTATGAGCCTTTAACTGAAACTTTTCTGCCATTTTACTATTTCCTTTTAAGCCAAAGTAAATGCCATTTAAATAATTGAAATCAGGGTCTTCCGGATTTTCTGTAAGCCCCTGTTTAATAAACTGCGTTGCCTTTTTTAATTTTTCATTTGAAGACGAACGCATATAAATTTCAACAAGTTCGATTTTCATTTCTTTGACTCCATTACTAATGGCTTCTAAACAATATTTTTCTGCTCCTTCAAAATCATTGACCAATTGTAATGATTTTATTAAAGACCCATAAGCTTCATAATCCTTTAATTTTATTGACTGCATGCAATAAGTTATGGCTTCTTTATAATTTTCCAAGTGATAATACATTTCTCCAATAAAGAAAATAGCCATTCTTTCATGTTCTCCCTTATATTCTTTTAATAAATTGATAGATTCATTATAATGTTGGGCTATATAATGTAAAAGGCCTAACATATATCTTTCACTATCATCTGCCGGCTTAATCCCTTTTATTGATTCATAAACATCCTTTATCTTACCAATTTTTGAATAAGTAAGACCTAAAACTAAAGCTACTTTATTGGTTTTCTTATCTATAGTATTAAGTAGTTTAATTGACTCTTCATATTTTTCTTCATTATTAAAATGAAATGCTTTATCGATTTTTTGTTGTGTTATATCCGGCAATAGTTTTTTCTCTTCATCATTTAATATGGTAGATGTTTCTTTTAATAATAAATCTTTACTCATGATGTCTAATTTATCTGAACCGGATAAAGCCTCAGATATTATAAGGGCAGAGCCCGAGTGATATTTGCCTGTTTGCAAATGCTTTATGTGTTCTTTTAAAAAACTTTCGAAACCTTTTGCATCATCGTACCAAAACTCTAAATACTTAGTAAGCCAAATTACCCTGCATTTATCTATCCTGTCTCCATTACGCATCAGGTACCAAATATTAAAAAAACGTTCTTTTAACTGGTATAAATGGTTTTTTGTATTGGTTTGCTTTTTTTCTATTACATTGTTTTTTTCTAACTGTTGCAACTGGGCCGAAATGAGTTTGGTTGCCATGGGCTGCCCATTTTCCCTAATACTTGCTGAAATTTCTTTTGTGCTAATAGCATCCCATTTTTTGGCTATTACATCTATTATTTTTCTTTGTTGTACAGGTAAATCTTCTATACGGTCTTTATATAAAGGCGTAATTTTATCTAATATAGCTTCTAAATTGCGTAAAGCAGTTCCATCTTCATCTGCAAAAATCACTTCATATATAAGCATTACTGTTCTTATAACGCCGCCCGTTAAAATAGCCAATGTATCTATTTTTGCTGTATTTTTTTTAAGGTCAATTTTATGTTCTGTTTTTTCTTGAAGTTTAGAAACCAATTGCAGGGTTTCATCTTTATTTAATCCTTCTAAATTGATGATTTTAAAAAATTCGAAAAACGGCTTTGAGTAATCGTGTAAATCATTTATTACTACAGCCGATGCTCCAATAATACGGATATCGGCACAATTCATTAATATTTCTCTTAAACGATGTTGTTCTTTCTCTTTTAAATTATCTAAAAAAAGCTGCCCAAAATTGTCGAAAAAAATAACCAGCTTTTTCTTTTCGGTTTTTAATATTTCTAAAAGATAATCGAAGCACTTTTTTTCATAATCAGTCTTTCCTACAAACTCATCTGTTTTTTTATAATAGCTGCCATTGGTTTGCCATAAATCATCTAAGTATTTTAGCAGTTTTTCCCATAAATTAGAAAGAGATGTGAGGTCGTATGATTCTTCGTTAAAAAACACAGGAACTAACCAGATGTTTAATTTGGGTGTGTTTTCTATTTCATATTTTAAGCGCAACAGTAAGGTTGTTTTGCCCATGCCCCTTTGCCCTTGTATTAAATAGTGTTGTTCGGGGTATTTCATTTTACCCTCCTGAATGTCTTTAAATATTTTTTCAAATACTTTTGTACGTACTACAAAATGTTCGATTAACCATTGCTTTGGTTGACCTGCCGGATTGTATATTTTAGTATCTATCATTATTTACAAATATGTTTTTTGCACCAAAGTTTAAGAAAAGGAGAAGTATATTGGTAACCACCATCAACGGCTATTAAATAACCATCGCCTTCCAATATTTCCATAGTAGTTTTTATTTCGGCAAGCTTATGTTTTACTCCTGTGTCGTGTAAAACATCATTTTCTATTTTATCGTTTTGCGCAATGTATTTTAATATTTCTATTACAAACTCGTATTCTTCAGCTTTAAATATTTTTGCCAACCGCGAGAAATAGGGTTCAAATTGCGGTTTGTTTCTACTGTGTACAACCTGATCAAAAGCTTTATCAATAGTGGCAGCATCAATAGTTTTATTGGAAGACTCATATACATCAACAATTTCTTGTTGCATTAGTTGTATATGAAAAGGAATAAGCCACTTTATTTTATCAATAACGTAATCTAAAAGTTCTCCGTTCAAATTGATGTCGTCATTTTTTAATAAAAGCGATAAGAATTTTTTTGCATCTTCTCGTTCTAAAGGCTCCACATCTACTGTACGTAAATCATTTATGGATGTAAGCGAGGTAACTTTTTGAACCATTGGAAAAAGAGAAACAGAACCTGTATAAATAAAATTAATTTTTTCCTGAATGTTTTTATGATGCCTTAGTTCACGATTTTTTTGCAAAAAAGTTTCTGCTACTTTTTGATTTTCTTTTTCTAAAATATTTTGAATGGTTTGTGGAAACTCATCAATCATTATTACAACTCTTCCGTGCTCGGGTAAAATATTTGAGAATAACTCAATTAATAGTGCGTAATAATCAGATTCTTCAGCTTCTCTTAGCTCAACATCTTTTATACTTTTTATTTTACCAAATACCCCGGTTAAAAAATCCTTAACCGTATGCGATACTCTTGATAATTTTTTAATTGCATCACTGCTTACGAGCTCCTCAAAAACCACTTTGAAGAATTCATTACTATTATCTATAGACTCAGTTATTATATATATAAAATAATAACCCTCTTTTGGAAATTCTTCTAAATGCTTTAAAATGGAAGTTTTACCTACTCGTCTTGGAGCAGATAAATAGATGCTTGAGCCGGCTTCTAATACTTTATATATTTTCTTAAGCTCTTTTTCTCTGTCGTAGAAGCCCTCGCCTCTTGCCGGATTACCTAAACTGTTTTTCATTTTAACAATAAATTTATTGCCAAATATAATGACAAAATTTTTATTGCTAAAATACTTGACAATTTATTTATTGTTAAGTATTTTATTGTATTGATTATCAGTTAAATAAAATTATAATAGTCCCGCGTTAGGGATTGCAGTGGAAAGCTTTTTGCGTAATCGCAAAAACTTGCAACGTAAAGCCCGACGGTGGTAACCCGCCGTAACGCCCAAACAATAAATAAAATTTACTGCTTAATAAAAGTTTGATAACGATAAGGGCTTCCGTTTTTGCGCACGCTTACTAAATACGAACCTGCTGTTAGTTGGCTTACTTGCAGGGTGTTTTCGGTTTCGTTTAATTCGGATGTCATTACTTGTTTGCCTTCCATGTTATAAATGTAAGCTGTGTATTTTGCGCTTGGTAAATTAGTGGTGCTTATGGTTATATTATCGGTAGTGGGGTTGGGGTATAATTTTATATTGTTGTTTGGTTTGTTGGTTTGTGCAATGCCCACATTTAAATCGGATAAATCGCGTTTAAAAACTCCGCGCCCATGTGTAAAGGCATATAAATAATGGTCGCTTTCGGAAACGATTAAATCAAACACCATTGTTGCATCAGGAAAACCTGTATCGTAGGTTGACCATGTTTGTCCTTTATCGGATGAAACAAAAACACCAAAATCGCAACCGGCATAAATAAAGTTTGGGTTAGTTGGGTCAACGGTTATACACTCAAAAGGCATGTTGGGTAGGTTGGTGCTTATATCTACCCAGGTTGTGCCTGCGTTTGTTGATTTAAAAACGTGCCCTGTGCCAAAGCCTGAAAACACAGCATACACTTCTTTACTATTACTTGGGTTAACGGCTATGCGACGCGGATAACGATTGGGCAGACCTGTTGAAATATCGGTTACGGTGGTGCCATCGTTGGCACTGAAAAACATTTTCATGTTATGAGTTGAATCGGGTGCGGTTGCAAAATAAATTGAATCGGGGCTGGTGAAAGAAGCGGCTATGGTCATAATAAGCATACCGTTGTTAACGGGGTTGTTGCCCATATAAGTCCATGTTTGACCACCATCGGCAGAAGATTGCAAGGCTTGCCCACCGGCATACATAATTTGTGTGTTTGAGTAACATAAAATATACGGCGCTAAAAACGCTGCGTAGTTGCCACCTGTGGCGCCTGTGTTAGGGCCGGTAGGGCTGTTTAATATTGTTTGCGGAAAACCACCGTTGCCCTGGCTGTTATCTTGATAAACATTTAAATATTGATAAGCGCCATATTGGTTTTGGTCGTTGGTGTGGTCTATTGCATTGTAAGCACCATCGCCACCAATAACGGGTGACCAGTTATAAGGGCCATAATATTTTACGGTATAATTATCTTGCAGGCCACTTAACAGCACGGTAGTATCGGTTGCAGATATGCTGCCTATATAATGTTGTGTAGTATTATAACCGCCCACGCAAGCATAAAAAGTTGAACCGGCATCGTTGGTGCGATAAAGACCTCCATCGGTAATGATGTAAATTTTGTTGGCATCTTTAGGATTAAAAATAATATCGTGTATATCGGAATGATAAGTTGAAGCAGTACCATTTTGATTAAAACCTAAACCACCGTTGGTTGACTGAAATAAATATACGCCACCTGCAAATACATTATGTGAGTTGCCGGGCTGCACGGCTAAACCTTTAGCGTACCAACCTTGATAACTTGCTATATCGGAAGTGGTTTGTTGTACCCATGTTTGTCCTTTATTGGCAGATACATAAACACCCACCGAATTGTATATATCACAAATATGAACATACATGCTATCGTTGTTGTTTTTGTATTTGGCAATTGTTACACGGCCTTTATAAACTGTGGTTGGTAAACCGCTTGTTACTTGTGCCCAGGTTGCGCCGCTGCTTGTTGTGCGAAAAAGACCTTGCACCGCAGTACCATTATTACCCACACCGCATAAAATAATATTAGTATCGATGCTGTGTATTTCTAAATCCATGCACATTTTTTGATTTAAAACAAGGTTCCATGTTGAGCCTGCATCTGATGATTTATAAACACCTTCGGTAGTGGCTGCGTAAACAGTTGTTGGTTTTAATGGGTTAATTATAATATCCCAAATGCCACGATTTTGTTGGTAGGTCCAGTTGATAGATTGGGTCCAGGTTACACCGCCATCAATAGATTTAAATAAACCCATGCCGTAGGAACCGCGTGTTACGCGCAAATCGCCGATGCCTTGCGAGTTACTGCCATAGCAATAAACCTCGCCCGTGCCCACATACATTTCGTTATGGTTGTTGGGGTTGATGGCAATGCTGCTTACACCCAATACCGGAACGCCCAGGGGAACATAAGTCCAGGCATTGGTGCCAATGCCACCAGTGGTTGATTTCCATAAACCGCCGCCGGCAGAGCCTAACCAAATGGTTGCAGTATCTATAGGGTCGAAGGCAATGGCAATGGTGCGACCACCCATGTTATACGGCCCCATTGATGCCCACGATGTGGTTGATTGGGTTCGTAAATTTGCTGCCGGTGCATTTTTTTTGTACCAGTTTATAGCACTTGCATAGGCATCGGCTGGAATATCGTTATTGGGAAAAGCGGCTGCTGTAGAAAAAAACTGAAGCGCATCCCAGGCAGCAGTTTTTGATTCTTCTTCTACCTCATTGAATTTATTTTTTGTTGCAGCATTTGTTTTAGCCGGTGATTTTTTGTTTTGTAAAAACGCATAACTACAAACAATGGTTGCAGTTAGTAAAACAAAGGGTAAAATTTTTTTCATACAAATAATTTATGAACCCAAATGTAGGCATATAAAAACCAAAAGGCCGGCAAGTTTTTAAACGGCTGTAAATTTTTTTTAAACGGTAGGGTTTTTTAATTAAACGGTTAAGCTGTTGACTGCGTTAGGGATTGTAGTGAAAAGCTTTTTGCGTAATCGCAAAAACTTGAAACGTAAAGCCCGACGGTGTAACCGCCGTAACGCCCTAATTTTTTTTGCTTATAAACATTTTATGAAAAAAAACAATATTGATGTTTTTTACTAAACTAAAAGTAACTATTTGATAATGTATAAAGCTTATATGACGATATATATTTGTAAAAACAAAACCCAAACAAAATGAATGCACAATACAAAACTTTTGAAGAAGCTGAAAAAGCTTTAAGTAATAACAAGCATTTAAAAAATAACGAAATTATTGAAACAGAAACCAATACAACTTATGTTGTATCTTCTATGGTTATATTTCCGAGTACAATGTTTGATGGTAGGAGCGAGGCAAAAGTTGGTTATGATGTAGCTGTGTTTTTTAAAAACGAAATGAGTTTTATTTTATTACACGAAATTGGCGAACGATTTTTTGTAATGACGAGTAAAGCCACTTTATCGTTAGCATAAGTTGTAATTAACAAAAATTGACATTAAAAAAACAAAAATCATTATATTTTTGTTTTATCTAAGGTGAACATCCTAGGGGGTAAAAACTCCTAACCGCAATTAGATAGCGGAGTTTTTAATTTATTAAAAACTAGGTAGGATGACTTTAGATAGTGCGCAGCAAAAAGCAGCCCAGCTTTTTTCGTTAGTGGGCAGAAAAACAAAAAAATTTAAGAACGATAAAATTGAAGTAATAAGCCGTGTAACTGCTTTTAAAAAAACAGTTGAAGACTGGGATGTTGCTATTTTTTTTGTACACAAACAAAAAGCAAACATTAATAAACCCGATTGCTTTTTAGCCGACTTTACCGAAAAATACGAGATAGTGTAAAGCCCATGCTTGCTCTTTCATAATAACAACATTTGGGCGTTACCACTTATTGTTGCAACAAACAGTAAAAGGCATATTAATTTTTTCCTGGCGTTGGTTGTTTTATTATATAACTAAGTTAAAAAAATTACCACACAAAAACGTGCAACATTTTTAAAAGACGGCATTTTTTTCATAAACGGTTATTTAATTATAATCATTTTTTTACCTGCACTATTAACACCTGAAGCTTGTAGTTGATAGTAATAAGTGCCTGCTTCCAAATCGCTGGTGCTTATAAGTATATCCTTAAACGCATTACTTACTTTAAAGCGTTTAACCTCTTGCCCTGTTATGTTGTAAAAAACTAAATCAGCACTTGTAACTCCTGGTGGCAAATCATAAGCAACTGTTGTTTCGTTTTTTGCAGGGTTTGGGTAATTTGTAATTCCGTTGTTTTGTAAATTATTGTTTTCTGTTCTGCTGCTGGTTATACTATTAGTACAATCACTACAAACTAAACTACCCGGTAAATTATAAACATAAACAGAATCTGAAGCCAGTGCGGTTAGTAAAAGTTTTACGCCCGATGTGGTGTAAAAAAGAGACGTAGTTGGGGATGGATACATTCCAGGATTAGTACCTGCAATATAAACAGAGTCTTTGAAAAATAATTGGGCACCATTTTCTTCAAAAACATAAACGCTACTATTTCCATTATTAGTTTGTCTATTAATTAAAAATTCAACATTACTTGGGTTATTGTCAAATAATGTTTCGGAAATAAAATATAATAAATCGCCTCCACCTGATGGAATTGGAGGGTAAGTAAGTGTTTTAAAAATAGTATGATTTAAATTATATAAAATTATATTGCCATTCCGCAGAAAAGGGTTAACATATTTGTACCCTGAGTTTGAAAGATTAACTACTGTGAATCCAGTGTTATTTATTCCAGCATTAAAGTATGAATTATATGTATTGTCAAGTGTAATTTGAGCATTACTGCTTATTGTTATAACAAACAGTAAAAGGCATATTATTTTTTTCATGGTGTTGGTTTTTATTATAACTAAGTTAAACTAATATTTTGCAAAAACAAATATAGGTCTCCGCCCTTGTTGGTGTTATTACCGGCAAGAGATAGAAAAAATAAAAAAGCCACTCGGTTTTAATGAGTGGCTTTTTTTGGTGATGCTGAAGATGTTTTATTTTTGTTGTTTACGTTTTAGGTTGTTTAAGAAATCTCTTACACCTTGTTGTTTAGCCTCATCGATAGTAAGTTTACGCATTTTGCCTTTTTTAGTTGCTAGCGTAGTTGCTTTAGGACCAGGAGCAGCAGTACTACTAACAAAATTTCGGAAAATGTGACTTACAAATAAAGGCGAAGTTGCCGTAACTGATTTGTCGTTAAATGTAATGCCTGCCGAACCTGTGTGGCAACCAAAACAATTGGCAATACTAGTGGCATTATAGGTGAAAATTTTCTGGGTTTGGTCGGCAAAGGTTTGTAAGTAGGTTTCCATCGTGATGTTTGATACGGATAATGAACCACGAACAACATCGCCTGTTTGCGCATTACCAATGTTAAAGCCTTGCGCTATGATTAGAGAATCTTGTTGTGCCTCGGTAAGGCCATCCATGTTAACCCATATAGAACCGTTGTAGAAATAATTTCTCCACACATCGTTAGGTGTAAGGTTGGCTGCAACACATTTGTTAAGGCTATCAACATTGGCGTAGTTAACGGGTTCGGCTTGGCAGGTGCCTGGCATAAAACTATCTTTTGCTACGCGTGGTGTGCCATATTTATAAAGTGTAAACACGCGGTACATGCTATCGGCTTGTTTAGTTGTAGTATCCCAGGTGATGCCTGACATAGTAGTTGCGTTGCCTTTAGCAAAAAGTAATTTATCGTTGGCAGCGGTAGCTGAGGCATCGGACGAGTCGGTTGCGTTTGCCCAGTTGTAATAAGGTTGCATGCCATGATGTTCGAAAGTTGCCCAAATAAATTCGGGGTGATTAATTACACGGCCTACTACATGCATGCCTAACAAGGCTACGGTTGTTGTTGTGTAAACTGTATCGCCGGGTGAAGGAACAGTCATAATGCTAGAATTGGCTGTGTAGTAATTGCCTTGTTCGGCCACGGGGATGGCGGCTATATTAACCCACGATACTTTTAACTCTAACGAACCGTTAGGAAAATTTAATGAGTTATTAAGAAGACTTGTAGTTGTGTCGATTACTTTTTTAAATGAATCGGCGGCGTTTTTTAAAGTGTTGTTTACATAAATTGAATAGTAAACTTTATAAGCCGTACCGTTATACGCAGGGTTTGTAATTAAATCGCCTTTGCTGCCTGCTTGTTTAGTATCGCTAAGTACAAGTGGAATGTTGCTATGTGATGGAACAGGAATTAAATCGGGATCTACTTGTGTAAGTGAGTCTTGAAAAAAAGCATGGCCGTTTGTCATAGGACGTGTAAGCCACAAAAATTTTTGCCACGACCATTGGTGAAACTGACAATTAGTTGTGCTACCTGTAAGAGGTATATCAAACGGACCACCTTTACCATCTATGGTGTTGGGGGTGGTGGCGTGCGGAAACCAATTGGCCTCGCAACTGCATGCGGCTGCTGTTGGTGAGTTGTAACCGTTGTCGCCATTTTTTCCGTTATGGCAGGCAGAAAAAATAAGCATGACTGCTGATGCAGCCGTAATTAAAATTGTTTTTTTTGATGATGATGTAAGCATAAATATTGGGTTAGTTATTTAGTCAAACCTACATTAATAATTAAAGGTAAAAAATACAACTTTTGCAAAAATCTTACATGTGTAAGGTTATTGTTTGAGTTGTATTAAGTTTTAGGTTGGTGGTGGGCTAAATTTTAATGCTGCACCATTATTTTTTTAACTGTTATGCTTTAATTTTAAGCAAAGTGTTTAAATCAATTTCTAAAACCTGGGCTATTTTATAAAGGGAGATTTATCTATCTAAATGCACAAAACCCTTAAAGGTTTGTGTGTTTACATTTTGGCATTTAGAGTTTATGCTAACAACCCAATAATAAACTCCATCGGGGCAAGGGCTTCCGTTGGTTTCTTTACCATCCCAGGTGGTGGTGGTTTGGGCACTGTAAAAAACTTTTTTACCCCAGCGGTCGTAAATGTATAACTCGTAATTATCAATTGATGCCGCTAAAGTAGCTATGCTGCTGTTACCATATACAAACGGAAAAAACACTTCGTTTTTAGTATCGCCATTAGGTGTAAAAACATTTACGGTTTCAAACGTTTGAAAATTCAAGTAGATGCTTTCGGTAAATGTTTTACTACATAAGTTAGCATCGCTTACGGTTACACTATAATTACCGGGCGTTAAATTATAAATGCTATCGCTTGTTATAACAGGGTTGGTACTCCAACTATATGCATAAGGTGTTGTACCGCCGCTTGCAGTTACTTTTAAGTAAGCTGAGTTTTCATCTTTACAATCCGATTTTGAAACAATGGCCGTTAAGGGTGCGGGTTGCGTGAGTGTGTAAGTTGCTGCTTTTGTACATAGAGCAGAATCGCTAATGGTAACGGTGTAAACATTTGCCGTTGCACCATGAAGTGGATTAGTAGTTGCGTTTGTGTTCCATAAAAAAGTATAAGGACTATGACCACCTGTTGCATTTACTTTTATGCTGGCTGTATCGCCATTACATTTTACATTGGTTGCAGTAAAACTTGCTGCGATAGGAAGAGCTTGTGTAATGGTTATACTAAATGTATTTGTGCAGCCTGTTGCATCAGTTACTTTAACTGTATACGTATCTGCTGCTAAGCCTGAAACAGAAGATGTGTTTTGCCCTGTTTGCCATTGATAGGTATAAGGAAACGCACCTGTAGTTGCAGTAATTGTGGCAGCCCCTGTTGATAAACCATTGCATAAAACATTGTTTACGTTTATTTGTGTTTGAAAACCGGTAAATGCAATTACAACTGTGTCTACTTTAGTTTGAGGAGGGCAACTTGCATCAGTTATAGTAGCCAAATAAGTACCGGGTACTAAATTACTAGCCGTGTTACCCGTTTGTGGAGGTGTAGTGTTCCATGTAACATTATAAGGTGGGTTACCACCCAGCGGTGTAACTGTTGCGTTACCAACACTACCACCACCACAACCTACATTTTGAACTGTTTGCGTGCTTTGAAGAGCAGTGTTACAAGATGGTAAAGAGACATGAATTGCAGAAATAAAATTATTGCCACATACATATAAATTATTATTCAATCCTAACTTAACATCATATATAGTATCTGGCATGGTAAAGGAGTTAACTAGATTTAAACTTGGGTCAAATTGCCTTACTATCTTCTTATCTCCTAGAAAAACATTATCGCAATCATCAGATGTTAAACCTCCCCAATAAATCTTACTTGAATCTCCATTAACAGGATAATTTATTCGCTTATAAGCCAATTGCGCTCCGTTGCTGCCTTGCCATTTTTTTAATACATAACTATCGTAGGTGTAAACATTGGTATTTGAAGTAGTAATGCCATTATAACCATTACTAGCATCGATAGGGTAATATAAATTACTTGCAGCTTCTTTGAAATTATAATATGTTGGTGTACTATAAGTAATAGGTAAAAGGCTTGGCAAGGGAAGTTTTACTAATTGATTATTAAATATTCCGTCATTCTGAACAGAATTATTAGTTACCTGATAGCAATAACCATAATTATCTAATGCCAGGCAATTAACATCATGATTGCCATTTGATGTAACGATATATTGTATCATGTTTAAGTTTGTCAAATTTGTGTCTAAAAAACAAGTTTGATATGTGGGAAAAGTAGTTCCGCCGCCTGCTATAACCGCTTTGTTTGCACATTTACTAAATGCGATACGCCACATTTCCTGAAAATTGAGGTTGCCAGAAAAAGTTGTCATTAAATTACCTAATGAATTTAATTTTAAAACTCTTGCACCTGATTGATAATTATATCCTTCAACAATATAAATACTGCCACTATTTATATCAATGGCGAAGTCGCCATAGTCATAGAAATAAGAATTAGTTAAATAAAAAATTGTAGAGTAAGTCCAAATTAACGCTCCGGTTGAAGAATATTTGTTTAAAAAGAACGGATTACCCAAACCACCGTAGGCATATATATTACCCAATGCATCATAATCAACATCAAAGGCTCTATTTAAACTCGGAAAATTTGGGTTTGTAGTCCATGGGTCAATAATAATGGTTTCATTGGTTAGAGGTTTATCTATAAAAAAACTAACGGTGTCTTTATGCAGAATGAAATTACTTTCTATTTGTTCTTTATTATTTAATTGGTAGGTGTATGGTTGGTGGTCGGTAATTAAACCAAACTCGCTTTTAATTATAATGTTGCCTTGTTGGTTTAAATCAATGCCATTATTATCAGGGTAATTTATTTTTATTTGGTTTACATCGGCACCCGGGTGTAAATAAATGCTGTACTTAATGCCTGTTGTATCAGCCGGAAACTCATACACCACATCAATAAAAGGATACAAATTTTTATAGGTTAATTTTTTATAGGCTTGCGCCTTTATGATTGTTTTGCCTTGTTTATCGTTTACATCGCTATAAGTGTAATAATTGGTTACCATATCCTCTGCTACAATTTGCACATTGAGGTTTGTGCCCTGCCATTGCATTTGATGCAGTTGCGAAATGGTTTTGTACTGAAATTCCTTTTCTTCGTTTTCCTCTTTTTCTTTAATGCCTGCTTTCTCTTTTAGTTCTTCAATTTCTTGTTCGGAGTTTTTTTGTTTTACAAAGTGTTGTAGGGTGTAACCGGTTTTGGTAAAATAATAAGTTACCCCATCAATGTTTGCGGCGTATAAAATTTCTTTGGAGTTTAGTTTGTCTTCAATAAAAAACTGTCCTTTGTTTTCAATAAAGTTTTTTTGTTCGAAGGGTTTTTTAACTGTCCACTTTATTTGGGCATTGCCCGAGCTTAAAAAAACAAAAACAAGGAAAATGGTAAGCTGAAATTTTTGCATAAAGAAGTATTAAAAGTAAAGATAGTATTTTTTTTGGAGCTTCGGTGTGAGGAAGGGATGAGAGAAGTGTTGAATTATAAATTTTATATGTTGAATGGGTGGATGCAAATACAGATTTCTCTTTTCAGTCGAAATGACAAGATGTTGGAACGCCCTGATGTTAATACTGATAGAACGAAGTGAGGTTTTATTAAACCTTAGTTTTGTTTTGCTTATTGAGGTCTACTTCGGTATGCCAATTGTAACGGTCGAAATAAATTTCATCTCTACATATTTTATTGCCACTCATTTCAACAAGGTCTACTCCATAAATAAGAAATGCTTTATCTAAAACAGGTATAATGGCTTCCCACTTAAGTGTAAAGCCTTTTGCGGTAGGAAAAATTTCGATAACCTTCCATTTCCAATTGGCATTTTTATTAAGCAGCTTGGTAAAGTAAATTTCGAGATTTGCTTTACCTTTTATGCCATCCTGGTTGGCCGGGTCGAGGTAAAAAACATCGTCGGTATAAAATGATAATAATTGTTTTGGTTTGTTTCCCGTCCACGATTCGAGCCAATCATCTACAAATAAAACTAAATCTTTTTTATGCATATTTTATTGGTGCTAAATTGATGCTACAAAAATATACATTTTGCGCCTGCCCTACAAGCCGTATATTTTGTATAGGCTTAGCCCTCTGCTTTGAAATGACATGGTGTTGCATGCGTTAGGGATTGAAGTGGAAAGCCCGCAGCCGTAATCGACGAGGACTTGAAACGGAAAGCCCGACGGCGCGTGTTTACAAAGCGCCGTAACGCCCTAATGTTAATTGAACATTATATTAATTAAGTTGTATGCTGTATAATTGGTTTATTTTTTTAATTTTACTTTATAACTATTGGGGACAAGCGTTATGAAGACAGATGATGAAGTAAAAATAGTAGGCAGATTGAAAGAGCTTGCCACTATGGCCAGTAGTATGGCGGGCATAAAACCGGGCACCCCGGTAAAAGAAGAGGACGAGATAACGCAGGTTGAAAATTATTTGCGCGAAATTGCCGTTAATTTAGATTTTCAGAAAAGGCAACAAACTGCTTTATATGCTGCCACAAAAGTTTTAGCCGAAGCTGAAGAGGTTGATGTTGCCATGCCACATATTTTGCAAGCTATATGCGAAGCCTTACATTGGCAATGGGCAGCCATGTGGACCTTTGATACGAAGGAGGATGTTTTGCGTTGCAGCATATCGTGGAAAGATGCCAGTACACCATTAGACGAGTTTAGTAAGCTTACCTATAACACCATTTTTACCAAAGGCGAGGGGCTTATTGGGCAGGTGTGGGCAACGAGCAAAGCTACCTGGGTAACCGATGTGCAACGCTATTATAATTTTAAACGATTAGCAGCCGCACAACAAGTTGGTTTGCATGCGGCCTTGTGTTTCCCGATATATAGTTTGCATGGGCTTTTGGGAGTGATGGAGTTTTTAACCGTAAAAGCTGAAGAGCCCGATAACTCGTTGTTGATGATGATGAACGCCGTGGGCAGTCAGATAGGACAATTTATTGAACCCAAATTAGCACAGGCTTTATCAGCTAAAAAAATTGCAGAGCTTGAGGTGATACAAAAAAATTTAGAACACGATTTTGCATCGCGCATGCGCGATGGCTTACGCCTTAAGGCGCAACATGCCGCCACTAAAGTTTTGGCAGATGCACCTAGTTTAGCCGAAGCAACACCGCAATTATTAAAAGCCATTTGTGAGGGTTTAAACTGGCAATGCTCGATGATGTGGGAAGTAAATGAAAGTGGTGGCGAACTGCAATTTTTAGAATGCTGGCATACGGATGATGGCGACTTTACCGACTTTATTGATATGAGCAGGAATATGGGTTTTATGCGCGGGCGTGGTTTGCCGGGCCGTGTGTGGGATACGGGCGAACCGCTATGGATTTTGGATGTGGTAAAAGACACCAATTTCCCCAGAGCTAAGGCAGCCGAAAAAAGTGATTTGCATGGTGCCTTTGCTTTTCCGGTTAAGTTAAAAGACCATGTGTTGGGTGTGATGGAATTTTTTTCGCGCAAGGTGCAAGAACCCGATGATGCGCTGTTAGCCATGATGGCAGCCGTGGGCAGTCAAATAGGACAATTTATTGAACGCAAAAATGCCGAAGCTAAAGCAACTGTTTATTTGCAGGAAGTAGAAAGACAAAAAAATTTGGTTGAAGAACATCAAAAAGAAATTATTGATAGCATTAATTATGCGCAACGCATACAACGTGCTTTACTGGCAAGCGAGGATATGCTTAATGCAAAGTTTGACGATTATTTTATTTTCTTTCAGCCTAAGGATATTGTTAGTGGCGATTTTTATTGGGCCAGCGAATTGGATAACAAACAGGTTGCACTTGTAACCGCCGATAGCACGGGGCATGGCGTACCGGGTGCTATTATGAGCATGCTAAACATAGCCTGTTTAAATGATGCGGTTGAAGGACAAAAACTTACTGAACCCAGCGATATTTTAAACCATACACGCAGTAGAATTATAAAACATTTGGCTAACGACGGAAGTGCTGAGGGTGGTAAAGATGGCATGGATTGTAGTTTGGTAAGTTTTGATTTTGAAAACCATAAGCTTACTTATAGTGCTGCCAACAACCCTGTTTGGATTGTTAGAGAAAACCAATTATTAGAATTTGAGCCCGATAAAATGCCGGTTGGCAAACACGATAGGGATGGCGTTTCGTTTAAGCAACAAACAATTGATTTGCAGAAAGAGGATGTGGTTTATACATTAACGGATGGTTTGCCCGACCAGTTTGGTGGACCTAAAGGAAAAAAATTTATGTACAAGCAATTAAAAGAGTTGTTGGTTAGCATAAGTAATTTGCCCATGTTGAAACAAAAAGAATTGCTACACACTACTTTAGAAAAATGGAAACATGGCTTTGACCAAATTGATGACATTTGCCTTATAGGTGTTAGGGTGTAGCACGATATATTTTAAATGATATTTTATTGCAAGAAGGAGATAGTAAAAACAAAAAAGCCTCTCAGTTTTCCTGAGAGGCTTTTTTTATTTTTATTGACCGCCCTGGCGTCCGCCGCCTTGCTGACGTTTTGCTTTTTCGTCTTGTTTAAGTTTTTCGTATTGTGTTTTTTGGTCGGGGGTTAGTATTTTATTTAAGCTGGCTTCAAAAGTTTGGTTGTTTTGTTCGCGGGCGGCTTTCATGCTCTCACGGTTGCCTTCGTTTTTGGCTTTGTCGGCATCGTTTTGCTGGGCGCGTTGCAGGCAGGCTGCATAAACGGTTTTTTGCTGATCGGCAGTTAGGTTAAGTTGCTGTGTAAGTTTTTGGCTGTGCTCGGTTGCTCTTTCTTCGGCGGTTTTGTTGTTTTGTTGTGCCCATGCAAAGTTTGCTACTACCATTAGTAAAGCTAAGGCAATTGTTTTTAGTGATTTCATTTTTTACTTTTTAAGAGGTTATAAAACCAAAAGTAGTTTAAAGTTTTTGTACGGATATGGCATTATACATTTTTAACTTTTTTGTTTGCATGTTTTTAACTTTTGCTTCTTCTTCTATAATAAGCCTTTGTTTTATATGTTGCAGCCTCGCATTAGGGATGGCTGCTAGCTATGTTGGTTTTGCCCCATTTTATTTTGCCCCAAATGCGCTCGTGAAAAAAATAGGCTACCGAAGTATATATGTTACTTACAAGCATAAAACCCAGAGCTACTTTTACTTGACCGGTAAATAAATAGATGGAAGTAAAATCAAGTATGATAATAACAAAGCGGTAGCTGATGGTTTTAATAATGGACCGTTTAAGTGTTTCTTCGGGTTGTTTTTTGGCAGGGAAAAGTTTTTCTATCATGGGTTTATAAAATTTACTGTTTAAATGTTGCAGCCCTGCGTTAGGGATGAGAGGAATGTTGAATTACAAATTTTAAATGTTGAGTTGTTGCGCGCGTTAGGGATTGTAGTGGAAAGCCCACAGCCTGCAAAAACAGATTTCTCCTTTCAGTCGAAATGACAAGCAGGCGAGGAATTGACTTAGGTTTTTAAGTTATTATATTTTGGTATCGTCGAATGTTTTTTTGAGGAAAAACATTTGAAACGAAAAGCCCGACGGCGCGTGTTTACAAAGCGCCGTAACGCCCCAAAAGAAATTAAAAATTTTAAACGACTTGCAACAAAGGGCTTGGGGCAAGGGGTTGTTTGAAACGATTTTTTTTGTCGTTCATTTTATTGTGTACCCATTGTGGCCATGTGCTGCTGTCTTCGGCATCGTAAATGTGGATGTTTTGGTTTGGGTTGGCGGCAAGTAAATCATCTTCACTGCAATTAAGTATATGCGATGCTGTTTTTACACCCGAAAAACTGGCCCCCGTAGCACCATGTGCCAAGGTGCTTGCACCGCAGAGATACAAATTTTTGATTTCGGTTTTTTGCTGATAGGCCAAAGGACCTATAAGTTGATTTAATGTTTTTTTGGTACCATAAATATTACCCTTGGTGCAATTAATGTAAAAATTATTTGTTTTGGGTGTACCAAGTTCCATTTGTACAATATGATTGCTGATGCCGGGCATTATTTTTTCGAGGCTACGAAGAAATTTTTGACAGGCACGGTGTTTATAGTCTTTATACTTTGGTGATTGGTAATTATAGGTGCCGGTAAACTCTTCGAATAATTTGTTATCGATAAAGGTTACGATTTCGAAATTATGATAATTGCCATTGTAACTTACGGGGTCTTTTAAGGTGCTGCAACTGATAAACATGCCCGGAAACTCATCATCGGACAGTAAATCAATTTTCATCATGGCTTCGTGTTGCTTATCGATGTCGATTTTTTGACTCATCCAAATATTACCTGAATCAACTCCGAATTTGCGGACATCCATATCGACGGTTAAAAATAATATAAGGCAAGAAGTAGAATATTGGGTTTTGTTTAATTTAGAAATTAGGTTTTTACTTAAATTTTTCTCGCCAACCATTTGACGAAATGTTTTTTCGGGGTCGGCATTTGAGATAATGTTTTTTGCAAATAGTTGTATGCCATTTGCCAACTCAACACCCACGGCTTTTTTTGTTTTAGTGCCTTCAACCAAAATACGTGCTACGGGATGTTCGGTTTTTACCTGGCTGCCATATTTTTTTATAGCGTTGGTCATTGCTTTAATAATTGCGCCACCTGCGCCTGCGGGGTAATAAGCTCCGTTAAAATAATGACTCATTATGGCACACTGCAAAACAAAACTTGCTTTTGCGGGAGGAAGTGCGTGGTCGCCACACTGGGTGTTTAAAACATCGCGCAGCAAAGGGTCTTTAATGTGCCAGCCAATAACGGTTTTTAGGCTAAAGGGTAAATATTTTAGCAGATGCCTTAATTTATAAGGAGCTAACAAATAATCTTTAACGGTTTTTAATTTTGGTACCAACTCTAATTGCTTGCCAACTTTTTCAATAAGGTTTATGTATTTTTTTAGTCCGTTTTTTTCGGCAGGAAAACGTTGGGCTAAACTTTGGTACAGGTTTTCGGCGGTTGCAGGCATGTCAATTTTTTCGGTTCCGATATAGCAATGCTCGTATGCGTTTTTATTCATGCGAAAAAAAACCAAATCGTTGGCAATGCCTAAGCCTTCGTAAAGGTTTGCGGTTGACTCGCCTTTTTGAACGTTACCAATGTAGTGAACACCCGGACAAAAGCGCTGCCCGTTAATGGTGAAATTGTGGCACCAGCCGCCTGGTACATAATGCTGCTCGAGCACCAGTACTTTTTGCCCGGCACGTGCCAAACAAATTGCTGCACTTAAGCCCCCCGGACCAGAACCAATTATTATTGTATCGTATATTATTTTGTTGTCTGAGTTCATAAAATTAAGTTACACCGATTTAAAATACTTTGTTGTTGTATTAAGCACACAGCGAAGTAGGTCAATTTATACTATTTATATATTACATACCGGTTTAAAAATGTTATATAATTTTTGGTTTATTATGTTAACGTTTGTGAAAACAAATTTTTTTTTGAACGACTATAAATAAAACTATAAAACTTTGTGCCAGCTTTTGGTTTATACATGTTAGAGTAAACCAAATGGTAAAAGGTTACAAGGAGGTGTGTTGGGGGGTGATTAACCAAAAGTTTTATTTTTTTCTTATTTCTTTTTTGCTTACCCAAAAAGAAAACAAAAAAAGCTCAAGCATAATACTTGAGCTTTTTTAAAACCTGATAAGTTTTTGATTATTGTTTAATCATTTTTTTAGTGTCAATTATTTTACCATCAACAATAAGCGTGTAGCTATATGTGCCGTTGCTTAAATCGCTGGCATAAACGTTTAATGCACCTTTACCTTTTGTGGTAATAGTTTGTGTTTTAATTTGTTTACCGTTTAAATCGTAAAACAAAATTTGTGCAGTGCTTGCATTTTGTGGGATGCTGTAATTAATAACAGTTTGCTCGGCAAAAGGGTTTGGTTGGTTTTGGTTTAACACTACTGCATCAGTTAACTCAATGTTTTGTGCATTGATGCCGGTTGTTGAACTAGTGCCGTTTGGATTAGCCGGAGTAACACCACCTGCAACAAGTTTTTTAAGATCGTTGATTTGTTGTTGTTGTTGCTCAATCATAGCTTGTTGCTCTTGTACAGCTTTTACTAGTGGCACAACAAATTCGATATAGTTTAATGCATATGGGTCGTGCTCGTTAGAAGGAGCAAGCACAATAGTAGAAGATGTGAAACCAACTTCTTTAGCTACTTGTTCAACCTCTTGTGCGATAAACCCTGCGTGGATTTTTTTTGTAGACTCGGTAAAGTCTTTACCCTCAAGGTGAGTACGACGAGCTTCATCTGACATGCCCTCGGTAATAAACTCAGTTAGTTTTTTTGTATCCATGTTGTATGTTACCGGACGTAGTTTTTTAATAAAAGATAAACCTTTTACGTCTTCTTTAACATTGGTTTTAAAACGTTTATCGCTTTGTGCAGCCCAAACGTTGGCTACGTTATAACAACCTAACACGTTAGCATCTCCAAAAAAAATCTTGTCGCTGGCAGTTACTACTGTATTATAACCAAATGAACCGCAATCAGTATAGCCGGTTCCATTTGCGTCAGCAAGTCCGCCAACAAATGTATTATCGGTACCGGTTGTATTTGTACGGCCAGCAGCAGTACCAAAACCTGTATTGTAGGTGCCTGTAGTGTTTTCCAAAGTTTCGTAACCCATAGCCGTTGAATAATTACTGGTAGCGTTACTGTACAAGGCATTGAAACCGGTTGATGTATTACCAGAACCTGTGGTGTTTTTAAACATTGCATTAATGCCATGTGCTGAGTTGTTGGTACCAGTGCTGTTTGAATACATTGAATTGGTTCCGGTTGCATCGTTAGAAACCCCCGTTGTGTTTAGTTTCATTGAACAGAAACCAAAAGCGCTATTACCGGAAACGGTGTTTGAATACAAAGCACTATCGCCGGTAGCTGTGTTTTTTGTACCGGTGGTGTTGCTAGAGCCTGCCACGCAACCTACCGAGGTGTTAGTTGAACCGCCTGCATTACCAGCGCCACATGTGTTTGAACCGCTGCCGCTTAATGCAGTTTGTGCATTTACATTGTAAACGCATAATGTACTTACAGCCATTAGTGTAAGTAGTTTTGTTTTTGTACTTGTTTTCATTTTGTTATAATTTTTATTTGCCTACTCACTTAACGGCTTTTTGGCATACTCCGTTTTATATTTTGCTAGCGAAACAAACATCAACTATATTTTTTATTTTTTTTTTACATACTTGTGCGCTTTCTTACATATGTAAGAAAATTGAAAGCTTTTTTTGAAGGGGATGATGGCGACGCTGTATTTTTTAATTTTTTTTTGTAGAAAAATAAAAGAATTATACAATTTAAGTAGACTAAATATGTTTTTATTAGGCATGTAAGAAATTTTGAATTTTATTTTTAGGCAGTTATTTTATCAGTAGTTACAGCGTTTGTTTTTTACACTAAATACATTATCAGCTAAACTTATTACAGGAAACTTATTTTTTCTTACATATGTAAGAAGTTTTAAATAATAAATTTTTGCGTTAGGGATTATAAGCTTGATTTTTATTTTTTGCCACCATCATTTGTAAGAAACTTGCTTTTTTGTACATAACAAACACTTTTCTTACATATAAAAAAATTGGACAAAAAAAATTGGACGTCATTTTTTATGACAATTGAATGAAAAACGGTTTTGTTTTTGGGAATGAAAAAGCCCGAGCTAAAAACCTTGAGGATTAGGTGATGCAAATTTTTTGAATAATTATACTAAGTAAAAAGCTTATCTTTAAGTAAAATTTTGGTTAAATGGCAATTAAAAAAAGAATTTTTGTACTGTTGGTTTTTTTGTTGCCCCTATTTACCATACATGCACAAACAAATGTTTACCACGAGTTCCCCGATTCTAATGCGGTTTGGAGCGAACAAGATAATTTTAATCCATGTAATTGCTCAAATAGTTGTACCGACGCTTGTGGTTTTTTTAATAATTTTTTCATGTCGGGTGATACAGCTGTTGGCATGCATGTTTATCATAAAATTTATGTTACATCTGCTTATTATTTTAATGGTGTATATAATAATTTTCCTCCCACAACAACTTTTAGTGTTGGTATCAGGCAAGATACTCTAGCAAAAAAGGTTTTCATGTTTAAAGCGGGTGTAAACGACACACTATTATATGATTTTAATTTGCACGTTGGTGATACACTACCAGCTAGTTATGTTAGTCAAAGGGGATTAAATTATGTTTCGTCTATTGATTCTATATTAATTGGAACAAATTATAGAAAACAATTTCATATTAGTACTTCTACTAGTTCTAATTATGTTAATCTGATAGAGGGAATTGGCAGTCTGTTTGGATTAGTAGCAAAACTTGTGCCTCCGTTTGAAAGTGGAAGTGTTTTAAACTGCTTTACACAAAATGGAAACACTATGTATACTAATGGGGGAGGTGCCGATTGCTTTTTAACACTTGGGTTAAAAAATAACGAGAGTAATTTGTTTGCCGATTTAAAAGTAAGCCCTAATCCATTTAGCCAGTTAACAAACATTACCACTAATATAAAAGAAGGTGTTTTAACTATTTGTAATTTATATGGGCAACAAGTAAAACAATTAAAAATTGTAACCAACCAAACAATTATTTTGCAACGCGATAACTTACCAAGCGGGTTGTATTTTATGAGCCTAACTAAAAACGATAAAATTGTTGCTACAAAAAAACTGATAGTTGTTGATTAATAAAAAAAGCCCAAGCTATAAACTTTGGGCTCAAAAACCTGCGAATGGAAAGCGCTTTGGTTTTTATTTTCGTTAGGATGCTTGCTGCGGCACAGGGCAGTTAAGCATTTTGTTGGCAGCGGGTATAACCTCGTTAATAATAAATTTAAGGCACATTACTTTTAGTGGGTGTCCACCTTGTTTTTCTAATCCGTTGAGGATGTTGTTTAAATATTTTTCTACCACAGGAATTTCTTTACAAATTTCTGTTTCGGCTAAATGCTCGCCTACTAATAGGGCTGCTTTTTCTTCGTCTGTCATGCTATATGTTTTTTATTGGTTTATTTTTTATCGGCCTCGGCTTGTATTTTTGATACAACGGCAGGCGGAGTTAAAAAGTTTTTAATTAAGTAAGCCACAAAGCCACCAATTGCAGCCATTCCTAAATGTTTCCAATCGAAGGTTAGTTGCCCGGCTTCTATGCTTTGTTGCAACAAAACCAAAGCAGGTGTTAGTGTGGCAATAATGCAGGCTTTTAAAATATCGCGAATGTCGAGGTTTAAAAAATCGGATGTTTTCATGTTTTATTTTTTTGGTTAGTGTTTTTATCAAGTCTTGTCATTTCGACTGAAGGGAGAAATCTGGTTCTAAACAGATTTCTCAGTCGTTTCTCCTTCGAAATGACAACAAGGAATTATTTTAGTTTACCGGGTGTGCAAAAATGGCGCAAGTATAAGGGCGTATTTTTTCTATAACCCAACCGCCGTTACTTTGGTTGTTACTATGTGGTATATCGGGGTTTGATGTGTTGCCTTCTATCGAAGTAAAAGTTACACCATCACCATTATCGCATTTAAAAAGTCCGGTGTGTTCAAAATTTGTTTTGTGTCCGCTCCAATCAAAAAAAACTAAATCATTGCGTTGCGGTTTGGTAGTTAACTGATTTTTTTCTTTAAAATAGTTGTAGGCAAAAGGCACGCTGGCAAAACCACGGATATAATCTAAACGAGGCAAAGCCATATCACCCATGCAACGACAGTAAGAGACAAAAGTGCCACAGTAAGCAGTGGTTATGCCTTTGGCGGCGTAAAACCAATCATTAAAAATTGAGCGGTTGTTTGTGCCAATAAATTGTGTGGCAACATCAATTTTAAGGCCATGTTTAATTAATTAATCTTTCGGCATCAATGTTTACAATAAAACCATTTGATACCGTTAGTTGGTTTAGTACACCGTTATCACTTTGTATTTGCTCAGCCAGGTTGGTTTTCATTTCGGTAGGGTTGGTGTTAGAGCCTTCATACAAAGCGGCATTAAACCCCAGGAAGGGATTTTCTTTCCAATGCCCCGGTCCGGTAACTACAATAAGGGCAATGTGTTGTTGGTCGCTGTTGCCCACAATTAAGTCGCCGTTTTCAATCAGCAAATCCCAATTTTCGTCTAATAAAATATCCTGCGCTGCCATACTGCAAATGTATTTGTATTAGTACATATATTTTGTACTTTGCGGTATAAATTTGTTGGGAAATAAAAAAGCCCCTAAGTTTAGGGGCTTTAAAAAAAACAAAAGTGATTAAATGTTTATAAGGAGTTCTACTTCTTTAGCGGCAACATAAAAGGAAACATTTCCAGTGTGACTTGGGATAATTTTATAAAGATTGTGACCTTGTTCTATATAATAGAGTTTGTTATAATCATATTCTTCTTTTCCGCTTGCTAACTCAATAAGCCCAACTTTTGGGTCAGACTTCCATTCTTTATTAAGATTTAGATGAAATACATTTTTAAAAATTATTTGTATATCTATTTTGGTAGGTAAATTTGTACCACCCGAAATATGTAAGTCTTGACCATTGAATTCGTCTATTTCGAATTCGAAATATGGATATTTAAAAAGATAGTTGTTTATTTTTTCAATAGAATTTGTATTCATAATTTAATTTTTATAAACCCCCGATGCCAAGATGCCAGATGTTTGCTTTTTTAGTAATATAAAACATGTAAAGATGGTCGTTCGGACAATTTACTTTTATATAATCTTTTGGAAAACACTCGTATGTGAGCCCTTCAGAGTCTTTATCAACTCCATTTTTTAATAAACGTTGAGTAGATATTTGTTGAACTATTTTTATTAAAGTATCGCTAAAAACAAAACTAAAATATTGGTTTATGTTGGCTTTAGTGATGTCAAAGTCGTGATATTTGTCTTCGTTTTTTGAATATAAGACTGTATCACAATCATACGCATATTGAAAAATAACTGGAAATAGAGCGTGAACAGGAAAATCTAAAATAGCGATAATAGAATCTTTATTTTTAGTTAAAAGATTATACTGAAAACTGCGCCAAAATTTATCTAACGAGACGGTATCAATTTTATTAGATTTATTGCTACTAATTAGTTTTTTATTATTCGTTTGCGTAAAACCCTTTAAACAAATAAGTGTAAGTAATAGTAAGACTATTTTTTTCATCCCAACTAAAATACAAAAAAAATTAAGCAATAAAAAAGTCCCTAAGTTTAGGGGCTTTTGGTTATTTTTTCTTTGGCATTTTATAGCCTATCAGTTTACGAGGTTTTGGTTTTTCTTTTTTCTCCAATAATTCATCTAAATACTGAAAAACCACTTCTATGTTTTTTGTATTGTTTTCGGTTTTCTTTTTTATTTCTTCAATGGCTAAGCGCAGTTCTGTGTTATCAACCAACATTTTACGCACTTGAGTAAATACACGTATAATTTGTATATTAATGCTAATGGCTTTATCACTTTGCCCCTGTTGGTGTTATCACCAACAAGGGCGAAAAAACATTTTTTATTTTTTGAATCTTTTAAAAGTTCTATTACAGGAACCTATGTGCGGTCTCATTGTTGTAATTATCAAACTTGTATCATTTATAATTTGAAACCAATATTCAATAGTTTTGTTGGTGTAATTTATATTTAGAAGTTTGTTTTTTATTACCCACGTCCCTTCATATTTATTAAAGGGGTTAACTAAATAACCATTACAGCTTCCATTTGCTTTTATATCAAAAAAAGTTGTATCATTTTTTGCAAAAAAGGGCATTGTTCTTTCACCAATTTCATCAGAAACTAAAATCCATTTACCAACTATTCTTTTTTGTAATACAGAATCCGAAAGTGCAATCTGACAAATGCAAATGGACTGCAAAAGCAAAAAAATAATTACGCATAGTATTTTATTTATTTTTTGCATGTAACATTTTTTCTATTTCTTTTAAGCCTTTGTTGGTGATAACACCAACAAGGGCGAAATTGGTTCTTTAAAGAATTACAATATTTACTCTTCTGATACAGTTTTTTCATCGACCCAAAATATTTTGATGTTGAGTTTTTTTACGGCTTTTTTTACATTATCAAATTCTGATACGTGCCCCTTTGTTTTTGGTAATGCAATTGCGGCTACTGTTTTGCTGCCCACGGGCTTCAAAGAAATCACTTTCATTGCTGAAAAAACAGCTCTTGAAATATGCGTTCTAATTTGTTTACTATCAAAAGGTTTACCATATCTCGCAGTATGTTTCTTAGAGCTCGTTTCTCCTTTAACTTCTATATGCAATTCATTTTTTGTCTTTAAATCTAAAGCTATAATATCGATGCCTTTACTATTTGTATCACATGATGATATTATTTTATGTTTTTTGCCTTCAAGGTAATTGATTAAAATATCACGTACATTATTTTCATTTAGCATATTAGATATAGATTTTTTGGTTTAATCTTGAGGTCACAATCTGTGACCTCAAATATATTTAGTGTTTTACAAATTTATAGTTAAAAATGGAGGTGCCAAATTGGCGCCTTCATTTTTATTAGCAATAAAAAAGCCCCTAAGTTTAGGGGCTTTTAGTTAAAGTGCCAATTTGGCTCCTTAAAAGCGTAGCTGTTTTAATATTCTTTTACTAAAGTTTCTAAGGGTATATGTAATTGCTCGTACAGTTTGCGAATCATTTTAAGGTTTAACTTTCGGGTGTTATGAAAAATATCGCTTACCCGGCTTTTATACCCTAGTATAGCCGCTAAATCCTGATTAGATAGCCCTTGCTGTTCCATGCGGTATTTTATAGCTTCTATCGGGCTGGGAGCTTCAATAACATAATGCTTGTTTTCGTAATCTTTAATTATTAAAGCTAAAACATCAGCCTCATCACTTTCTTTAGTACCGCGTTTTGCATTAAAAATTTCTTCAAATCTTTCTAAAGATGTGTGATAATCTTTTTTGGTTTTAATTATTTTGAGTTCCATTTGGCGTTTTTTAAATTTTATTTTTTCTTCTTCTTATACATATCAATGGTTAGCGCATCAACTTTATCATATTCGGCATGAGTGCCAATAAATTTTATAAAAACCCAAGCCTTTTCATAGTTCAATTCAGCAATTAATCTGTAATCATTTCCATTAATTTCAAATATGGCCCTATCATTTTTTATGGTTCGGGCTTTGCTATAGTCTTTAATTATATCGTTTGGTTTTTTCCATTGTTTTGTTGAAACATCATGAAACCATTTTTGCAAGGCATCTTTACAATCGGCATGTGCGGTATAATAATCAACCAAAGTCCCCCAATTATAAATGTTCATGCAATGCGGGTGTTTTTGTTCTATTACAAAGATACTAAAAAAGTAACCAATTTGGTTACTTTTAACAATATTTATTTTAGGCAATAAAAAAGCCCCTGTGTTTAGGGACTTTTGTTGGGTAATTTGCAGAACGTCTAATTAACTCTAATTGTTTTCGGCAATTTCTTTAAACTTTTCTAATAAAAAAATAAGCTTTGTCGGGTCTCCGTTACCTATAAAGGTTGAATTTTCTATTTCATAAATAAACCAATCATTTTCGTTTTTTTCTATTAAACCCGAATCTAGGCTTAAGTTTTCTAAACGAGTTTCTTGTAAGTTAATTATTACAGTCCAACCTGGGTTATCAATTGTTGTAATTGATATTCCATAAGTGTGTTCCCAATCTCCATTACAATTAGATTGGTACCAGTTTTGAATCCATTTTAAAACTTCCATTTTATAATTTTTATCCTACTTTTTAAATGCTACCATAAAACAAAACTCAGCAATAAAATATAAAATGGCTGTAGCAAGTACAGTAAACACTGGTTTTTTTAATGCTTTTATACCATTTTTCATTACATTGTTTGTTATAAAAAAAAGCAACATTATTAATATAACTATCCAACTTACAAAACAAAAACTACTGGCGTCTTTATAAATAAAGCAACCCGAGTTTGTGTTTTTAGCTAAATCGGTTGCGGCGCAAGTACTATATTTTCTGTCCAGGTAAATCCAAAAATAAAAGGAGGTTAAAAACAGTACATATAAAAACAGAGAAATTTTATGGTGATGTTTTAATTTAATTGCCATATAAATAGGATTACTTTATTGTAATATTAATTTCGGGGTTAGTATACTTACTTAAATCCTGCAGCTCATCGGCAATTTTTTTGTTCCATTTTATTTGCTCGTCTCTGTTAATGGAGTGCTTGGTTTCCTCATCATACTTTTTTTGATAAGCTCGCAGCTCGCTAAATGTTTCGTTATATATTTTTTGTATTTCGGGCATAGCTTTTTTAGTGTCTTTATATTTTTCGCCACTTAGTTTTTTGCGCAGCCTGCGGGTGTACACTTCAGCAATATTAAAATGCGTTTGTTCGTGCTGCAAAACAAAATCGTCGGTAAAATCTTTTTGTCGCCAGCTTTGTTTTTTTAAAAAGTAGGCGTTTATCTCTAACACAAGTTGAGTGGCATCAATTTTTTTTACGTTAAAATCAATGGTGCTCCAGGTCATGGCTTTAAGCGAGCCTGCGGGCTTGCCCAAAAAATCAGTCCATTGCAGTTTATAATCGCTGCTCCACAGTATCATGTCTTTTTTATCATCCTGCGTAAAGGCTAATAAAAATGTTAGTAGTAAAACGTATATAAATTTCATATCCACTAAAGTACTAAAAAACTAAACACTTGGTTTATATACAAAAGTAAACTCCTTAACTGTTTTAAATTTTTTGGCCGCTATTTTATCTGCTTTGGCTTCTTTGTGTTTATTTATTGCATTATAGGCTTGGGCACGTAATAAATAAGCACGTTTATCTATATAGTTTAAATTAAGGGCATTGCTAAACTCATCTATGGCGCTTTTGTATTTTTTTTCTTCTAAATATAAAATGCCCAAATTAAAATGGTACATGCCAAGCGATTCATCATCGGCGCAAAACTTCATGGCGCTTAAAAAATCTTGCTCTGCTTTTCTGTTCTCATTTTTAAAGCATAAAGCATCCGCTCGGTTATCATAGGCATCGGCATAACGCGGGTTTAGTTTTATAGCCTTGGTATAATAAACAATTGCCTCGTCATAATTTTTCAATCTATCATACAACATGCCTATAAAGTTGTAGGCTTCGGCAGTTGGGTGTATGGCTACTTCAGTAGTATAATCTTTAAGCGCTTTTTCGGTTTGTTTTTTTTCGGCATAACAACTACCACGTTGGTCGTAGGCATCAGTGTATTTTTTATTTATTTCAATAGCCATGGTAAAGTAACTAATGGCTTTGTTGTAATTGTTGTTCTGTATTTCGCTTAACCCTTTTTTATAAAATAAGGTGTCTTGTTGTGCTTGTGTGCAACATATGGTTACACATAAACAAAGACTTAAAAAAATGTTTGTTTTCATAGTATTGCTTATTAAAATTAATATATGTGTTTGTTGGCTTAAACCAAGCCTTGTGCCAAAGTCGCTTAAAAAAGGTTAAAAAACGTTTTAAAGCTTTTACTACATTTGCCTTAATGAAAAAGCTGTACAAAATAATTTTTGCGATAGTTATTTTAGGATTTGTGTTTTTAAACACCGGCTGTAATAACAGTAGTATGTTTGCCAAGGTAACACTGCAAGGTTATGTGTACGATTCGCTTGGCGGTAAACCTGTTGAGGGTGTGTGGGTATATTTGTATGCTTGCGAGTACGATGGTAAAGATGATGCCGCGTGCCAACCCATTAGGGTAGGGCAGGCGCAAACCGATGTATCGGGGCGTTTTTATTTGCATGATGATGCAGCACGGTCTCATCGCTACGGACTTATGATAAACGACCGCCTTATAAGCGGCAGTTTAAGTTTTGGCACCGATGCCAATTGGCTTAAAGCAAATTGCTCGATGATATATTTAAATAAACTGTAGTTTAATGATCATCACCCTGTTGCAAGGCGGTGTTTTTACCATGTAAGAAAAATCGATTTTTTGTACTTTTTTATAAACCTGAAATCACCTACTTTTATTTATATAAAAACTGGTGGCGATGAAAAAAATAATTTTGGTAAACCTTTCATTATTTTCGATAATGATTTTTTCTTCTTGCAAGCCTAACGATACATTTGAGATAAGAAAACAAGCCGCAAAACAACTCTTAACTAAAGATTGCGATTTTATAAGCAATGCTTCAACCGAATTTGTAAAAAAACACCCGTTGTTTAAAAACCTGGCCGAAACCTTTATAACTGCCGGATGCGATTGCATAACAGATTCTTTAGCCGTGCAGTTTGCTAACGAGTACGACCTTGAAACCATACAAAACATGGAAAAACAACCCATAGAAACAACACGAACAGCCGTTGAAAAAGTATTAGAAAAAAACAACAACGCCGTTAAAAATTGTTTGTTTGGGGGTTAGTAAAAATTCTGTCTAACCCAAATGCATGTGCCGTGCAGTACGGAGTTTTGTTTTTATTCAAGTTGTAACCATCACTTTATATATTATATTTGATAGATGGATAAACTTAAAAACCTTTCTTTTATAATTCTACCATACATTATTATTTGTGGGGGAATTTATCATATGGCATTTTGGAGTACTTTTAATTTGAACGGACTTTCATTTATAAGCGCAACTGAAGTTGTAAAATCAGCTGCTTATCCGATTCTTTCGATATTTTTTGCGCTTATTATACAAATAGCTGTTATAAATTTTTTGATCCCATTTAGATCTAGAGGTGGTGAAATAATAGTTATGAAGCGGTCGAATATTAAAATAATTATAATTTTTCTTGCATTATTTATTACTGGAGCATTAATTTTCTATTGTATGAAGTGGTTGAAAGACCCCTCTACTTATATTCTTGTTGCAGGCTTTATTTTTTTATTTGTATCGGCATTTGTTGCGAATAACGATTTTTTAGCGGATCAATTTGAAAATGAAAACCTAAGGCGATTTGTAATTGATTTAATTATTATTATGCCCATTATATCATGGTTTGGAGGCTTATATCAAAGCTCTGTTATTTACCAAAATCGTACATATACATACACAACGCAACATAATAAGAATGTTACTACGAATTTAACAATGAATTCAGATACTTTAAAGTTTTTAGGCAATACTGATGACAAGAGGTATTAAGTTTAATATTAGCACTCCTGTAAATGCACAATTTAAATCAATGCTACGTTCAATAGAAAATTATGATAAATGGAAATCAGTTGAATTGGAGACTGGTCGTAGCTTCAGAAAATGTGAAGTAGGTGCAGTAAAATATAAAATGACCGATTTACCACATGAGTTAAGAATCGTTATAGGACGTGAATTAACAAGTAGTACAAGAAATAATAGAGAAGATGCTGAGGATAAACAAAGACGAGAAATGGTTGAGGGAAAACTAAAAGTGTTGGCAAAAAAAGGCAAGCTAAAAAAACAAGACAGAAAATATAGCGATGGTGAATGGAAGCCTTACAAGGATTATAAACTAAAGCTTCTTATAACAAATGATTTTGTAAAAGCTCCAGATAGACTTATACTAGAGTATTACAAACGAGGAAACGCTGAAAGGAAATTTGATGCTATGAAAAATAATTTCGCATGGAACTTACCTCCTTTTTCTCGAATGAATGAGAACACTGTGTTTATGATTATGGCAGCGATAGCCAATAATGTTTTTCGAGCAATGCTTACAAAATTTGCAGATAAAATAAAACAATTAAAAAAGACGTTCAGATTAAAGGAGTTTATTGATGTTTTTATTAAAGCAGAATGTGAAATAATAAAAAACACATATGTGTTTGCCAATACTCAAATTGAATTTGAAAAATTAATGGAGTAAAATTTTATGGAAGATTGTTTGCCTGTTTTCGCAAGAAACGGGCTAAAGGTGTTTAGAATAATTACAAATGGTCGTAATGAATAATATTCTTGACTATACCTTCAATAATTAAGTTGTTGTTTTCTCGGACCTCTATTAATTTAAATTGCTCATTTAAAGAATGGAGTACTACACGTTTTCCTATTATTAAATATTGCTTAATAAGTACTTTCTCATCAAGTACACAAACAACTATATCTCCTGATTGTGCATGATTTTGCCTTTTTGCTACAACGATACTACCTGGTTTTATTTTAGGTTCCATTGAATCACCTTTAGCTTCTACAATAAAAGCTTCTGAAGAAGAAAATCTTAAAAGTTTTGAAGGAATAGGTACTCTTTCAATAGGAGCTCCATCTAACATTAGCCCTTCAGGGCCGCATTGAGCTTGCCCAAATTTATTAATGTATACTACCGACTTTTCAGGAGACTCAACTATTATATAATCTTTTGGATTGTTTGGATGCCTTTTTAGATATCCCTTGTTTTCCAGTTGATGTAAATGATGATACAAAACACCTGGAGAGTTAATATCAGCTTGTCTTGATAATTCAGTCAAAGTTAGAGGATTATCAATGTTTTCTTTTAAAAGCGTTAGTATGCTGGCTTGCTTGGGATGTAGCTTTTTCACGCTGCAAAAGTAAGAAAAACATTTTTAACAAAATAGAGTATTTTAAAATATATCTCTAGTTTTTTGTCTAATTGTACTTACCTTTGTTTTATAACCAAAAAATCAAAAAAATGACACGTTACAACAAATCAGACATGGTCTACAAAGATTATTCTTGGACCGCTATTAAGGGTGATGACCCTAAAATTACAGGAGAACCAGACAGTACTTTATTTAACAGGCATGAAGGCTATGAAGTATTATACATGATTAACAAATGTATGGTAAAATGGGAGTTTCACTCAGTTTCAAGTGGTCAAAAAATCGAAAAAATGATTCGACTTCACCTACCATCTGATACTAGAAGTCAAAAAAATGTATACGATTGGTTAGATAGGAATTATAATAACTATTAATACAAAAAAATGAAGTTCCGACACTTACTTCGAATGAAAAGCTGCCAGAGAGGTAAACCCACTCTCACTGTTGGGGAAAATACATGTTTTATTATGAGTAAAAAATCTACTCCTCCACCTAAGTACAGGGATGCTGAAACAGGTCATTACGTGCCGAAAGAGTACGCTGACAAGCACCCTAAAACAACGGTTAAAGAAACCAGCAAACCGAACAAAAAATAGCTGAAAATGAAAAAGGAACCAAATTTGGTTCCTTTTTCATTTTCATTAGACTTGCGTAATTAAGGCATATAAGGTCTTTAAATTTATCTGGCATAAATATGGTTAATGCAATAAACCCCATAAGCGTAAGTATAAAAATAAGTTTGTGGTTTTTACTTGTAAACCTTAATCCTACAGCCCAAATAAGCATAAACAAAAATAAGATAGGGCAACAACTCGAAAACCCCAAAAGCATATATCCTGTAATCGATAGGTTTTCTCTATCCGGAAAAACTAAACGGTTTAGCAACTCTTGCAGCACCTCGTTACCCGACTCAGTACTTTTTACTGTACTGGTATCTTTAGGTCCTTCCATTGGGGTAGGGGTAGTTCTTATTGTATCTATAGCATAATTTATATCTGTTTTGTTTTCCGGCGCAATTGTATCGGCTGATTTAATCTGTATAGTATCAGTAGCAGCAATTCTATCAAGAGAATCTTGTACTACTTTGGCACGCTCTTCCATTTCTTTTTTAGATGGAGAGTCTTCACAGCCCGAAAATATAGCAGGCAAAAAGCAGCATAGTAAAACCACCACATGTAAAATTTTTGAGGCTTTAAGTAATTTCATGTTGTTATTTTATCTTTATACTCCTTACAATATCCTTAAACTCCTTTACCGTTTCATCCAAATCAATCATGGCTTTGCCAACAAAAAACAAAGTGGCTTTATTGTTACCTAAAACCACCACATATTGTTTAAAGGTTTTGTTGGTATAAGTAGTAGTAAAACAAATTTCAAAAACCTTTTCATCGGCAATCATAATTTCTTTTTGGTTAAGCTCACTTATTTGTTTTACCCCCTTATATAAATTAAACAACTCCTTGGCAATTTGTTTTCTTACTTCAAAACCGTGTTCCTTATAATTTCGCCTGTCTACAATGGTAAAATAATTATCCGTAGAGTCATATAAAGCTGCTTGCCCGCCAACCGTGTATCTAAAAAAATCGGGCGTAGCCCTGCTCTCAAACTTATATTTACTATTAGCTAAATCTATAGTATACGGCACCGAGTCATTTTCGGTTTGTGCAAAGCAAACGCCTGCAATTAAAAACAAAAATATCGCTGCAAGCTTTTTCATTCGTTTACTTCACACAATTAATAAGACCGTACAAGTGCCTCTAACGGAATGTTTAATTTATCGTGCAAGTTGCGCACCATCTCTAAAGTAAGCTTACGCTTCCTACTCAAAATTTCACTCACACGCCCCTTGTAGCCAATAATTTCGGCAAGGTCTTTTTGCTTGTAGCCCATTTGTTCCATTCTAAATTTAATGGCCTCAATAGGGTCGGGTGCTTCAATAGGGTAATGTTCTTCTTCATATTTTTCTATCAAAAAACCTAAAATTTCAAGTTCATCACCCTCTTTTGTTTTTGGGCGTGCATCAAAAATAACCTCCAAACGTTTCAAAGCATTTTGATAATCTTTTTCTGTTTTAATTGGTTTTATATTCATCACTTCAATTTTTAAATTTTAGTAGCATCTATTTTATCGTACTCGGCGTGGGTGCCCACAAACCTTATCCACACCATTTTATATTTATAATTTATCTTCACTATCAATCGGTAGTTGTTTCCTTTTATATTAAAAAAAACCCGGTTATCAACTAAAAAACTGGCACTTGGGTAATTTACTTTTATATCTTTTGGTGCAAGCCAAACAGCCTCAACAGTTTCGTCGTACCATGTTTTAAGTTGCTGTTCGCAATCTTTATGTTTACTCCAAAATACTTTTAGTGTTTTTCTTGCAATTACCCGCACACGGTTTGTTTTTACAAATATACAAAATAGTTCCCAAATGGGGAACTTATTTTTTTAACCCCAATTTTTGGTAAAAGGCTACTTTATCCGTATAGTCCTTGCAATGGCCTTAAACTGGTTTATGGTTTCTTCATAATCATCAATGGCACGTCCCGTAAAAAGCAACGTAGTTTTGCCATTGCTTAAAACCAGCATATAAGTTTTAAAAAATATATTATCTATGCGCCCCGTAAACGAAATTTCGTAAGCCTTGTACCCGTTAATTTCAGTTTCTTTTTCCTTTAGCGAGTTCAGCACCTTCAAACCCGCCTTACTCATTTTAATCATCGATTCAACATACTCCTTTATGTTGCTCACAATGCCCGTCTTATCAATAATCGAAAAATGGTTCGGAAACGGAAAATCAAACGGATTACCCTTCCCATACATCGTATAAAAATACATCGGCGATTTCGAGTAACTGTTCAGCTTAAACCCCGTACCCTTAAGGTCTATCGTATAAGGTACAAAAACAGCCGTATCACTTTCATCACCCTGCGCCCGGCAATTACTTGCCATTGCCACAAAAAATAAAAATGCTACTATAAACTTTTTCACCTGGCTAATATAAATATATCAGCCCAATAAATTACTTCTGTTTTTACAGATATATAATTAAATAATCTGCTCTACAATAGCCTGCATATCATTAAACGTAGCATTATTACCCGAAATGGTTATAATGGTGTTAAAATAAATAGTTGTGTTAGGCGCTATAGACCCTTCATAAATACAATAACCATCACTGCAAAACGCACCCGTTACAGCAACCGAAAAATTTCCGGTTGTTACCGGCACATTAAATGTGCTCGTTGTTCCCAGTACAGTTCCTGTAGAACTAACCGTAGTTATGTTTGCACCCACAAACACCCCATGCGAGTTGCTGATACCACATTGATATTGTAATTTAAAACTTACTCTGTAATTTCTTGTGGCCCCGTCATCAGGTGTAGTGTAAGTAAATATATTGGTTGTTACATCACCCGTGTTAGTTGCATTTATAATGCCCGTTGTTGCCGAATAATTTTGCCACCTAACAACCAAGGGCACAAACTTACTAAAATCAACATCGCCGCTACCGCTTGCACCCTCACTTAAAACCACTTTATTAATCATCGTTACAGCCTTAGTGCTGCCATCACTAAACAAACGCATATCACCATCACTGGTAGCAGTTACTTTTGCCACCGCCACATGTGGCGATGTTACCGTAAACGTAACCGCATCAATCGTATAAATTTCTCCCGGTAAATTAGCAGTAATAGCTGCCGCATTTCTATAATAAACCGCACCCGCACTAATAGTATACGCAGGGTACGTGCCCGTGTTCACACAACCCCAAAGCACATACATATTTGCCTGGTTATAACTGCTGCCAATTTGAGCCAGCACCCCATGTGCAAAAGCCTCTTTATTTGCAGCCTGCAAAAAAGCCATATCCTCAATCGCATCCACGCTCCATAACGAACTTG
>Ga0206824_10034_pt1 | contig 44547 bp, 35 predicted proteins | sample Alteio_BWOrgCont_82_FD_152874 | JGI IMG/M metagenome (GOLD analysis project Ga0206824, IMG submission 152874) | Enriched cells from forest soil in Barre Woods Harvard Forest LTER site, Petersham, Massachusetts, United States -... | ecosystem: Environmental > Terrestrial > Soil > Temperate forest >...
CCAGTTTTCAGTTTTCAGTTTCAGCCGTTTTTCTGACCGCGACTAAGAACTAAGAACTAAGTTCTAAGCACAGATAACTTCCCAATCCTGCATCCTGCATCCTGTATCTTGCATCTTGCATCTTGCATCTTGTATCTTGTCTCCCGTCGTTCCCTATCCCGTTCTTTGAAAATATCCGCTGATTCGAATTTAGCGCCTTCTTGTTCGACCCAAGAAGATAGATGCTTCGCCACGCGCCGCGCAGGCATGACTCTGCCCCGGCTACGCGAGGCAGCGCCTCGTCCGTAACTGCGCAGTAAAATAATCGTGTAACCGTGATGCCGGCGTGAATTTAGCGCGCGCCCACGGTGTCCTCCGCTGGAGTCGCCGCCGGCTTGGTCTCCAGCGCCGTATCGGACCGCGTGAAGCCGAGGGTGATCGCCGCAGCGGTGAACCCGAGCGCGGCGGAGCCGAACCAGACGTACCGCGGATCGTACGCGAAGAGGCGAAAGCCAAATTGCGGACCGAGGATGCTCGCGCCGTTCCAGGCTAACGCGAGGATGCCCATGTAACGTCCGCGCAGCCGCTCCGGGGCGAGCCGCGCGACGAAGGCGCTGGTCATCGGTGAGCTGATCATCTCGCCGAGCGTGAAGATCGTCATCGCCACCCACAAGGTCGGGATGGTGTGACACCAGGCGTTCAGCCCGAAGCCGAGACCGATCAAAATAAAGCCCAGTGCCATTACCCGCCGCGTGTCGAAACGCAGCGTGAGCGAAGTGAGCGGCAACTCCATGAAGACGACCATGATTCCATTCCACGCGAGCAGGAAGCCGTAGACGATCTCCGGCGCGAGATGAAATCCGAGGGCGTCGAAGGTCAACCCCTCGCGCATGATGTGCAGAGAGTAGGTCGAGCCGAATTGGGCGAAAACGATCGCCGAGCAGAGCGTGGCGATCCACAGCGCTTGAAACACGGTGTCGCGCTTCAGCGACCCGAAAGCGTCGCTCCACGGCGCGTTTTTCGTCTGCCCGCGCAGCCCGTGGGGCAACCAAAGCAGGGCAATGAAGCCGAAACTGGCGGTGGTGATGGCATCGCCGGCGAAGAGCCAGAAAAGCGAGTAGTTGGCGAGCAGGCCGCCCGCGGAGACGCCGCAGGCAAAGCCGGCATTCGCGGCGAGCCGATAGGCCGAATAGGCGCGGACGCGCAATTCATTGGGCACGATGTCCACGATCAAGGCGCTGGCCGCGGGATTATAGGTGCCGCTCGTCAGGCCGAGGAGCAAAGTGCAGGCAATGATCGCGGGCAAGGAGGACGCGGTGTAGAGCAGCATCATGGCCACCGCGGTGCTGAAGGTGCCGAGCATGATGGTGTTGCGCCGCCCGATATGGTCCGACAGCCACCCACCTGCGGCGCTGCCGAGGATCGCGCCCGCGCCGACGCCGCTGATCGCCCAGGCGGCTTCGGTCAAGCTATGGCCGCGGCGAGTGAGGTAGATGGTGAGAAACGGCCAGACGAAAGTCCCGAAGCGGTTGATGAAGGTTCCGGCAAAAAGCACCCAGAACGACCGCGGCAAAGCGCGCAGGTCGCGAATCAAGGAATGGGGTGGTGTGGGTGTCGACATGGGTCGGAGGGATTCGGCGAAACAAAAAACCCTGTCACCTCTCGGTGGACAGGGTTGGTTTCGCGGTCTGGAGTAGTGGGACTAGTCAGTCATCGAAAGGCAACCCTGAGGAGGCGGATAAATGCGCTGGGCGACACGGAGGGACGGAACGCCAAACGCTTCCACGCGCGCAAACGCCATCGCCCAACCCGTGCGGGCCGGAAGCGAATGCGTCATGGAAATTTTTGAGATCATGGAGTGGGTTGCGAACATGAGGGGCCGTTTGGCGAACGTCAAGTCATACCCTCTCTGGGGGAGGAAAACCGCAGAGGGGCAGAGGAAGTTTGAGAGGGTCGCAGAGGGATGAAGGATGAACCGCAGATTGCGCGGCTGGCACAGATTTTCAGAAACTCATGCCCAAGTCTCGTTCTTGCAATCCGCGTAATCCGTGATTGAAAAATTCCCTCTGCGGCCCTCTCAAACTTTCTCTGCGCCTTTGCGGTAAGCTCTCGTTTCTGCGGTCACATCGGGAGCGCGGAGTTTGGGGTCGACGAATGCCACCACTTCGAAAGGCGTGCGGTGGGCACGGCGGGGATGGCCATTCCGGCCGCGGTATAATGCGAGGTATCGTTGAACAAGGTGAGCCGAGCCCGGACTGGATCCTTGAAATCCACGATATTCAGGGCGGCGGGGTTTTGATCGAGGTTATCCCGGAAGCGGCGCGGATCGAACCCGAGCAGGGAACTGAGGAGCAGCCGGATGGTCGCCTTATGTGAAACCACCAGGACCTGTTTTCCGGGATTCGCCCGGACGATATCGAGCAGCGCCGGAAGCGCACGCGCCGTGACGGCAAGTCCGCTTTCACCTCCGCTCGGGGCGAAGGAGTACGGGTCCGCATCCCAGGCCGCAGCTTCCTCGGCAAACTGTTGCTCCACTTCACGCCGGGTCAGTTGCTCCCAACGTCCATGAGAAATCTCCCGCAGCCCATCCCGAGGCTGCACGGGAAGTCCGTGTGGTTCTGCGACGAGGCTGGCGGTCTCCATCGTTCGCCCCATGGGCGAGGCGTAAACGGCGGCGAGCTTCTCACTGCTCAGGCGCGCTCCCAGGCGGCGGGCTTGTTCGCGTCCTTCGTCGGAGAGCGGCACATCCGTCGCGCCGGCGAACCGGTCTTCCGCGGTCAGAATCGTGGCGCCATGACGAACGAGAAAAATGCGGGTGTTCACGCCCGCATGGTCTGCGATGAATGCAAAACGACAAGCCCAAGTGTGATAAGAGCGCTCAGGAATTGAGCGCGGAACTCATCGCGCTGATTTACCGCTATCGCTGGCGCATCGAACTGTTCTTTAAGTGGCTCAAATGCATCCTCGGTTGCCGGCACTGGCTGGCGCAATCGCCACGCGGGGTGGCGGTGCAAGTCTACTGTGTCTTGATTGCGGCGCTGCTCCTGCTGCGAGCCACCGGACGCCGCCCAGGGAAGCGCGCCATGGAGATGATCCGCTTCTATCTCTTGGGTTACGCCACGCTCGAGGAGCTGACCCGGGAATTGGGCCTCGAAAAAAACGGCTTAAGCGCATCGGGGCGCCTTTCGCGCCAGCCCACGCCTGCCCTGATCACGCCAGCCGCCGTAAAAAACGCGCTCCTCAGAGCTTGATTCGCCCCATTCTCCGCGCCGCGCCCTCCAAAGGACCGAGAAGCACACACCCTGCCGAACACTATTGGCAAGATGCCGGCGCTCCCGTTCTCGCTATTGCATAGGTAATGCGCGGACCGGCGCCACCCGCACCGCGGAGCACTTGTAGCTGGGCTGGCGCGAATGGGGGTCGAAGACACTCGGGAGAAGCTGGTTCACTTCTTGATAGTGCATCGGCATGAAGACCTGCCCTTCGGCGACTGTCGGTGTGACGAAGGCGTGCGCGACAATTTCCGCCCGGCGCGAGATCACGCGAACCAATTGCCCCGATTGGATGCCGGCCTGCCGCGCATCGTTCGGATGAATCTCGATGTAAATGCCAACCGGTCCCAACTGGCGCAACACATCCGATTTATCGGTGCGCGTGCCGGTGTGCCATTGTGCGGAACTTCCGCGACCGGTGAGGAGGAAAAATGGATACTCGGCGTCCGGAAGCTCCGGCGCGGCCCGTGGCGGATCAAAAATAAAACGTGCCCGCCCATCGGCGTGATAGAATTGTCCGTCGGCGAACAAGCGACGCTCGGTTTCCGGTCGGCCGGCATTTTCCGGAAGCGGCCATTGCACACCGCCGAGTTCATCGATCATCCGGTAATCCTCGATGCCGGCAATGTCGCACGGTTGATCGCGCGCGATTTCCTTGAGCAATTGGAAGACCGCCTCCGGTGACGACCACCGCGCGAACATGCCGCTGCATCCCCAATAGTGCGCGACGAGTTGCAGAATGTGAAAATCGGCGAGGGCCTGCCCCGGCGCCTTGGCCACTTTCTTCACGAGACCGAAGCGGCGCTCGGAATTGATGAACGTGCCTTCCTTTTCCCCCCACCCCGCCGCCGGCAAAACGAGGTCGGCGTGACTTGCCGTGGCCGTCGAATGGTAAAGGTCCTGGACCACGAGGAAATCGAGTTTGCCGAGCAACTCGTTGAAATCATCCTGGCGCACCCACGAGTGCGAGGAATTCGTGCCGATCACCCACAGGCCCTTGATCCGTCCTTCGCGAATGCCCTCCACGATCTCGTCGTAAGCCATCGAGGATTGGCGCGGGATATGGCTCTCCTCGATCCCGAGTGCGCGCGCCACTTTTTGCCGGTGCGCGTCGTTTGTGGCGTCGTGGCCGCCGATCAAACCGGTGATATTCGCAAAGATTCGCGAACCCATCGCGTTGCATTGGCCCGTGATGGAATTGGCGCCGGTGCCGGGCCGCCCGATGTTGCCCGTCATGAGCGCCAGATTGATGATCGCCTGCGCGGTGCGGGTGCTTTCGTGGCCCTGGTTCACCCCCATGGTCCACCAAAACGACACGCGCTTTCCATCCGTGATGGTCTGGGCGAGATGCCAGATGTCATCGGCCGTGAGTCCCGTCTCCGCGCTCACCCGCTCGGTGGTGAATTGCGTGACGAATTCCGCGAATTCCTCAAAGCCGGTCGTGTGCTCGGCAATGAACTGGCGATCGATCCATCCACTCGAGGCGAGGATATTGGCGAGGCCGTAGAGCAGCACCAGATCGCTCTTCGGCCGGATGGCGTAATGCTGCGTCGCGGCCATTGCGGTTTCGGTCATGCGCGGATCGACGACGATTATCTCGGGCCGGTTCTGGTTGCGCATGACGCGCTGCCACATGATCGGATGAGCGATGCAGGGGTTCGATCCGACGAAGACGAGCACGTCGCTTTCCTCGAAATCCGCGTAAGTGAATGGCGGGGCGTCGAACCCGAAGGACTCCTTGTAGGCGACATGCGAGGTGGCCATGCACTGGCGCGTATTCGAGTCGCAGTGAATGAAGCCCATGCCAAATTTCCAGAGCGCGCCGAGCAGCGCCATCTCCTCGGTGACGATCTGTCCGCTGGAAAGAAACGCACACGATTCGGGGCCGTGCTTCGCCTTGATCTCCTTAAAGCGCTCACAAAAAAGCCACAGCGCGCGCTCCCAATCGATCGGCTCCATTTGGCCCGTTTTTTCGTTGCGCAGAAGTGGCGTGGTGGCGCGGTCCGGCGCGGCGAGCGGCGTGAGTGCTTCCCAACCTTTGGGACAAGCCATCCCGAGATTCACCGGGTATTCCGTCTCGGCGCTGAGATTGATCGCGCGTCCGTCCTTGAGATGCACTTTGAGCCCGCAACCGGTGGAGCAGAAGCCGCACACCATGGTGGTGGTGTCGTCGGGCGCCAACCGCTCCGGGACCTGGCCGAGTCCGAATCGACCGGGCGAGCGGACCAACTCTTCCGTGAGGGGGCCCTGCCACTGACGCAAGAGCGGGCGAATCGAGTTGGCGAGCGCATTCATGCGGTATTCATCTGGAAACGCCTCCCGGCATCCGGGGCGCTGGACACGTGGTGAAAAAGCAGAAGCGCTCAAGAAGCGAAGTGGCAAATGCCGAGGCCAGCACGAGCGTCAACGCTATCGTCGCCATGGGCTCCGGGGTGACCACCGCCACGACACCGGAAATCAAGAAGAGAGTGAGGAGTGAGTCCGATGCCTTGGGCACCCACGGGAGATAGCGCGCCATCGTGTGCTGCGAGCGCCGAAGCGCCGAGGCGTGGGCGGCTCCGGAATTTTGCTGCACGGCTTTGTCCCACGCGAATTGCCCCAAGCGAATCGCCACCGCTACGGCGAGCGCGACGCCGGCTGCTTTCTGTTCGCCGAAGCACGCGAATAGGAACGCGGTCATTGCGGCACCGAGGATAATCGTGGCGCCGTAGAATTTTGGACCGGTGAGCAGCGCGCTCCAATACGGGCGGCGCGTGTCCACATAGATCATCACCGAGGTGAACACGCCGGCGAGTCCGGTCGCTGCGGTCAGCGCGGTCAACCAGGGAGTGAGGGTGATCGCGATCACCACCAACGGACGAAGACGCTCCAGGAAGGCTGGCACGGGAAGGATCGGTAACCACAGTGCCGCCACCGTCGCACTGGCCAATCCGGCGAACGCACTGAACGCCAGAATTTCGCGGCTCATCCACGAGGTCCGCAGTCCGAGGAAAAAGCGCCACGCGCCCAAAGGCCGGCCCAGATGGAGAATCGAAACGGCCAGCCCGAGTTGCAGCACCACCCACCCCACTAATCCCACGGCGCGGAGTTCAGCGGCACCGGACCCCGTGCACTGCGCCACCCCCAAAGCCACGAACAGCCCCGCAGCCATTTGCGTGAACAGAAGCATCCAGACCAACGGCCAATGCGCGTGCTCCAGACGGAGCGCGGCTTCGTCGCCCGCTTCCACATTATCCGGCAACGGATTCGCGGAGTGAAAGCGCGTGGTGGGTTTCGTGTAACTGGAATCAAAGGCGCCGGGGATCATCTCCGTTCCCGGCGTCGCGCGATGCGCAATCGCGGCCGTATCGACCAGTTCGATGGTGATCGCCTCGTGCGGGCAGGCCTGCACACACGCGGGCGCTTCGCCCACCGCCAGCCGCCCGGTGCACATATCGCATTTGCGCACGATCCCCAGCCGCTCGGAATATTTCGGCACGTCGTACGGACACTTCAGCACGCAATACTGGCAGCCGATACACTGATCATCGAGATGCCGCACGATACCCGTCTCCAAATCCTTTTCGTAGGCCATGACCGGGCAACCTTCGAGGCATCCGGGTTCGACGCAGTGATGGCACGCGGTGGTGATCGTCTGCCGGTACGGCTCGGTATCCGAGCCACCATGCAAGAGGCCGACGCTGCGCCACATCTCGTTTTCCTCCAGGCCGTTGAGCGAATGGCACGCACTGACACAGGCCTTGCAACCGGTGCAGGCATCGAGGTCGACGGCAAAGGCGTACTGCTGGCCCGGCCCCGGTCGCGAGGACGGAATCAAATCCTGATAATAGCGGGCCTGCGCCGGCACATCGCCGCGATCGTGCTGGCGGGCGAAACGCTCGACGACTGTCATCCGTTGCTGCTCGGCGAGCAACTCGTCGATCAGCGTCCGCGGATTCTCCACGGCATCGAGTTCATAGTCCGCGAATTCGGTCATTCGTCGTTGCTGAAGATGGCTTGAAGCGTGTTGAGATCGTGCCGCGCGGTGAAGGCCTGGAAGGTCTCGCCGCCTGTGCGATGCCGCAGGTATCCACGCAGCATTTTTTCCACGAGCGGCTTCGCGCTCTCGAAATCGATCGCGTTGAAAACCTGGCGACCCACGGCTTGATTCGCGCCAAAACCACCGCCGACGAAGATGTGGTATCCGTCCACGCTCTCACCGCCCACCTTGGCTTTCGTGCCCAGCAGACCGATGTCTCCCATGTAATGCTGCGCGCAGGAGTTCGGGCAGCCCGTAAGATGAATGTTCACCGGCAGGTCGAGTTTGAGACGCTTGTCGAGATAGTCCACCAGCTCGATCGCGTGGCCCTTGGTATTGGCTTGCGCGAATTTGCAGTACGAATTTCCGGTGCAGGCGATGAGCCCGCTGCGCAGATTCGACTGCTCCGTGTCGAACCCGACTTTGCGGAGCGCCTTTTTCACCGTCGCGACGAAGTGATCCGGCACGTTCGGAATGATGAAATTTTGCCACACGGTGAGCCGGATTTCACCGGAACCGTAGAGGTCGGCAATTTCAGCGATGCGAATCATCTGCTTGGGCGTGATGTGCCCGACGGGAATCGCCACGCCGACGTAGTTCAATCCCTTCTGCTTTTGCGAATAAACACCGACGTGCGAATGCGGGAGCTTTTGGCCGGGATACTGGATCGCCGCAGGATCGAGCGGCGCGCGCTCGAGTTGATACCCGAGGAGTTTCTCGGTTTCGGCGAGATACTGTTCGAGGGTCCATTTTTCGAGCAGATGCTTGAGCCGCGCTTTTTTGCGGTCGGTGCGATTGCCGTTGGCGATGTAAACGCGCACGACGGCGGCCACGACCTTGTTCAACTCGGCCGGTTTCACGAGCACGCCGATGTCACGCGCAAACGCCTTGTGCCCCGTCGCGCCACCGAGGGCGATGCGGAAGAAAACTTCCTCGCCCACCTTCACCGCCTTGCAGCCGATGTCGTTGGTATCCTCGACCGTGCCGATGAGGCCGCCGCCATCGTAGGCGATATTGAATTTCCGCGGTAGATCGTAGAAGGCGCGGTCGTTGATGATGATCTGCGCCATCTCGTTGCAGAACGGCATCACGTCGATGATCTCGTGCGGGTCGATACCCGAAGTCGGATTCGCCGTCAGGTTGCGGATGTTATCCGCGCCCGCACCGCGCGTGTGCAGGCCGACCGACTGAATGCGGCGCAATAACTCCGGCGTGTCCTTGGGCTGGATGAGCCGCATTTGCAGGTTCGCGCGCGTGGTGATCTGCACATAGCCGGTGGTGAGTTCCCTGGCGACATTGGCCAGTTCGCGGAGTTGAAACGTGCGCAGCAATCCGCCGGGAATACGCAACCGCGCCATGAAGGCTTCCTTGTTCGGTGTGAGATAAAACAGGCCGTTCCACTTGAAGCGAAAGATCTCCTCTTTCTCGGGCGTCTTGTTCGTCGCGGCGTGATCGATCAGGACCGGATAAGCATCGAGCGGATGCAATTCGCGCTTCACGCGCTCTTCGAAAATGAGGTCTTCGTGCGACACCGTTTTCCCCACCGCCGGCATTGGTTCCACGTCGCCGAAGCGCTGGCCGCGCGCGGCGATCCCGGCGAAAAAGCCGGTGAGATAATTGGACTGCTCGCCGGTGAGCGGCTGGCCGTTGATGGCGGTGATGGGCAGGGTCAGGGCGTTGCTCATGGCTTCAGTAGACGTCGCGCTGATAGCGCTTTTCGGATTTCAACTTCTGGATGTATTCCACGGCGGCTTCCTTGCTCAGACCGCCACTCGTTTCCGCGACTTGGTGGAGCGCGGCGTCCACGTCTTTCGCCATGCGACTGGCATCGCCGCAGACGTAGAAGTGGGCACCGCTTTCCAACCACGACCAAAGTTCGTGCGCATTTTCGAGCATCCGGTTTTGCACATAGACCTTCGCCTCCTGATCGCGCGAAAACGCGAGATCGAGCCGGCCGAGGTGGCCGTCGGCCACCCATGCTTCGAGTTGTTCCTGATACAGAAAATCGGTCGACCGCTTTTGGTCGCCGAAGAAGAGCCAGTTCCCGCCGCGTGCGCCTGTGGCCCGGCGTTCCTCGAGAAAAGCCCGGAATGGCGCGATGCCCGTGCCCGGTCCGCACATGATCACCGGCACATTTCCATCCGCCGGCAGGCGGAAGCCATGCGAAGTCTGGACGAAGACCGGCACCGGCGTGGTGTCGGTGCAACGGTCGGCCAGAAAGGTCGAACACACGCCTTTGCGGCCACGTCCAAAAGTATCGTAGCGCACCGCGGCCACCGTGAGATGAACCTCCTCGGGATGCGCCTTGGGGCTCGAGGAAATGGAATAGAGGCGCGGCTGCAATTTTTTCAGCAGCGGCATCAGTTCACTGGCCGCGAGCGGTTGAGCGAGGCCACCGATGACATCGATCACTTCCCGGCCCCAAAGCCATTTCTTCAAGTCGTCCTTGCGCGCGGGGTCGAGCAGACCGGCCAATTCACCACCCGCGGCCCCGCGGCTCGCAGCGGCTTTGAGCAATTCCGCGGTCGGCCGCGTGACGTCGTAGTGCTGTGCCAACGCCAGCCGCAACGAAGTCTCCGCTCCATCGGGCGTGTGCACAGCTTCCTCGCCGTCGCAGCCCAATTCCGTGAGGATGTCGCTCACCAGCGCGGTGCAGTTCAACGGCAGGACGCCGAGGGCATCGCCGACTTCGTAGCTGAGCCCCGAACCGGCGAGTGAGATCTCGTAGTGCCGCACTTCTTTGCCCGAACCCACGCCGTTTAGCAGACGATTGGCGAGCAACCGCGCCGGGAACGGATTCTTTTTCGACCAGCCTTGTGGTTCCTCCGACGCTGCAGTGGCCGTGGAAACTTCGCTGGTCGCGGTTGCGCCACCGGCGGACGCCGACTCCGCGGAAGTGAGCGCCGCGAAAACGCCCTCGGTCCAGGTCTTCGCCGGCGCTTCGTAATCGACATCGCAATCGATCCGCGGGTGCACCCGCTTCGCGCCCAGCTTTTCGAGACGCTCGTCGCAGTTTTTTCCAAATTGGCAGAACGCGGAGTAGTTCGTGTCGCCCAGGGCGAGCACGGAGTAGTTCAGGTTCGGGAGCGCGGGGGCGGTTTCGCTTTGGAGGAAATTCCAAAAGGCCTGCGCATTGTCGGGCGGATCGCCGTCGCCGTACGTGCTGGTGATGACCAGAACGTTCGGCTCGCGGGTGAGGTCGACCGTTTCATACTTCGCCAGGTCCACGAGCTTGGGCGCAAAGCCCCGCTTCTCGGCTTCCCTGGCCGTCTTCTTCGCCAACCCTTCAGCGGTGCCGGTCTGGCTGCCGAATAGAACGACCAAAGGCTTCGGCGGCGCGGAAGCCGCCGCACTTCCCGCCGCCGACGGATCGGCGACGCCCGCGTCGGAATAAAATCCCGCCAGATAGCCGTTGAGCCACAGACGCTGCTCCGGCGTGAACGGAGCGGTTTCCGGGATAAAGGGAATCTTGTTCATGTCAGGGATGAATCAGCTTCACGAGGAGATAGAGCGCGATCGCGAGAAGGATGAAAAAGCCGGCCCGATAAAACCGCAGCGCATCCGGCAGGCGGTCCCGTCCCTCGCGGAGAAAGGGTTCCACCTTTTCGGGATGCGTGAGATCGAACGACAGCTCGGAGTAGTGGCAGTAGCGGCGCTCGGGATCGATCGCGATGGCCCGCAATATCAGCGATTCCAGCCACGGCGGGAGATTCGGATTAACCCGTGTGGGCGCCTTCGGCGCGTGAAACACGGGCGTCTGAAAACGCTCGATCTCCCCGTAGGGAAAAGCGCGCGTCAATGCTTGGTACAGTGTGACGCCCATGGCAAAAATTTCGGTGCGCTCGGAGATCGGCGCCTCGCGGAACCGCTCCGGCGCGAGATAACTGGCCGTGCCGGCGCGCGTGGTGATTGAGAAGATTTCCGTGGCGCTCCCCAGATCGATGAGCTTGAAACTCAGTCGGTCGTATCCGGTGACGACGAGAATATTCTCGGGTTTGATGTCGCCGTGCACGAGGTCGAACCGCAGAAGATGCTGCGAGGCATCGACCAAAAACCGGCCGAGCGCGACCGCTTCATCCACGGCCAGCGGCCGCGATTTCAAAAGGCTGCGCAGGCTGGGCGCCTCGATGAATTCCATCACATAGTAATGGGCGGTTCTTTCGGGCACGCGGGCCTCGACAAAATATTCGCCCCGCAGCCGCGTGGCGTTCCAGGTTTCCTTGATGAATTGGTGCAGCACCGCCTCGGTCTCACGCGCCTCGACCGGAGCGAATTTCAAGGTCCAGCGCTGGCCGTCTTTGGTCGCGAGCCACACCCGATCGCTGTGTTGAAATGGGCGCACCAGTTCGTAACCGTCGATCACCTGGCCCTTGTGGAGCGTGTCGGGAATTTCGAGGGGCAACTGGCTCACAGCACGCAGCTTACCAGTCTCGGCGATGTCGATCACGATCGCACTCATGTCGTCGAGCAGGTCGGGTTCGGCGATCGAGCGCGCATGTTGGACGATGGCGCGGGCGGCCGCGCGCTGGGCGAGGCGCGCGCCGAGGTCAGTGTCATCGAGCACGTTGGACACGCCGTCGGAACAGAGGAAGGCGATGTCGCCGTCGGAAAGTTCGCGTTCGAAGCAGTACGGCTCGACCTCCGGCGCGAGGCCGATCGCCCGGTGCAGGACATGTTTCATCTCGCCGTCGACGTGGTCTTCCGAAAGCTGCGACAGCCGGCCTGCGCGCGAGAGATAAACGCGGGAATCACCGACGTTCAGGCCATAGAGACGGTTGCCGTCGATGACTGCCACCGAAAGCGTCGAGACCATTTCCGGTGCATTGTGCCGGAGGAGAGACTCGTGATGCAGCGTGCGGTTGATCAGCCGCGTGAACTCGGTGAGCGCTTTCTGCGGGCTCCACGATGCCGGGCGCGCGACGTAATTGTTCACCATCGACTCGACGATCCGCGCGGAGGCCTCGCGTCCACGCCGCGCCGCACCCGTGCCGTCGGCGAGAACGGCGATGACCGTTTCGTCCCACGCTTTCACGGCGAAGGCGTCTTCGGATTGCACACCATCGCGCGGCAGGCCGTAACTGGTGAGGTGGACCTTCATTCAGATGCGTGCATTGGCCAGCGCGCCCCACGTGGTGCGCCACCGCGTTTTGACGAGGCCGAGTCCGCAGATGGCCAGCAGGCAGAGGCCGGCGAAGATGAAAAAGCCCGGCGCATACGAGCCGGTGTAGCCCTTCGCCATGCCCAAGGAACTGGCGAGATAGAAACCGCCGACGCCACCGCCGCAACCCACGAGGCCGGTCATCACGCCGATGTCCTTGCCGAAGCGCTGCGGCAGAAGCTGGAAGACCGAACCATTCGCCATGCCCAGCGCCGCGGAAGCCACGAGGAACGTGGCGACATTATAGTCGAGATGATGCGAGAGCGGGCTGACGACGATGGCCAGGCCGGCCAGCGCGTAAAAGGTATAAAGCGAGCGGATCCCGCCGATGCGATCGGCCACCGCCCCGCCCACCGGGCGCAGCACCGCTCCGATAAACGTGCAAAGCGCTCCAAAGTCTCCCGCCTGCACCGGAGAAAGACCGTACTCGCTTTTGAAATAGAGCACATAGCTGCTCGCCAGCCCCACGAAGCCGCCGAAGCTCACCATGTAGTAAAAGCAAAACCAGTGGGCGTCCTTGTCCTTGAGCAGGTTTACGTAATCCACGAGTCGCTTCTTTTTCACGTCGACCTGCGCTTCGCGCGAAAACACGATGTAAACGACGAGCACGAGGAAGGACGGGATGAGGGCGAAACCAAACACGCTCCTCCACCCGTAAATTGCCGCGAGCCGCGGCGCGCACAGGCTGTCGAGCACCACGCCGATATTGCCCGCGCCGGCGAGGCCCATGACCACGCCCTGCATGTTCGGCGGATACCACCGGCCCGCCTGCGGCAAGGCGACGGCAAAACTCGCCCCAGCGAATCCCAGCACGCTGCCCATGAGCAACGTCGCCTGGTAGTTGGGCAACCCGATGAAATACGCGCATGCGAGTCCGGCGATGACGACCAATTGCGCGGCGATGCCGGTGTTCTTTGCTCCCCATCGATCGACGAGCATTCCGAGCACAATCCGCAACACCGCGCCGGAAAGGATGGGCATCGCGACCATCAAGCCTTTCTGCTCCGGCGAGAGGTGCAACGTCTCTCCGATCTGCGCACCGAGCGGTCCGAGCATCGTCCACACCATGAAGCTGAAATCAAAGTAGAGGAAGGAGGTGAACAACGTCGGCCAGTGACCGGAGTTCTTGAGTTCGGAAAATTTCAATTTGGGCAGATGGTTGAATTTGAACGCCTGGGTGATTCCCAGACGGCCCGAGCCTTTAGCTCTGCGCGTGCCAATTCGCGCGACGAGCAGGCGAAATACAGTTCATCGTCCTAATGGTCGTGATGAATTCTATTCATGCACGGGCGATGCCGCTCATTCCCGGCGATTTACGACGAGTGAGTTAAACGCGAAGCCCTCGGTAAAATTCTCCAAACGGCCTTCTCTCCTCTGGGAAAGCGCCCGGCCCGCACGCGTTTGAAGGCCGCGTGACTGGCGTCTTTTAGCCAAACTGGCTAGGATTGCTGCACAGGAAGTGACCAACTCAAGAACCTCTCGCCTCCATCGAATCGGGGCGGGCACCCGTCGAAAACCACGATTGTGGCGGAACGTGCAGTTCTGCCAAGCGCGCGCACCTGACCCACCACCCGCCATGAAACGAAGTTTCCCCAAGCGCTTCCGTCCCCGAACCCTCAGTTCGGGAACGAGGGGCGGCTTTTTCGACCGTCATCCGAACGGGCGAGTGCGTTGGCAATCGCTACCGCGTTCCGCCGTTCGCGGGCAACGGCACCGGGCCTTGAAAATTGCCCGATTCCGCATTGTAGGTCCGGCGCGGATTCGGATTGTTGGACGCGCCCATTTCGTCGGAGGTGCAACCCGCGAGGCACAAAAGCACCGGCAAGACCAAGAGGAGGGGGATGTTCTTCATAATCAGGTGACTCTATTCCATAGCACACATTGCAAGTGCTGGGCAGGGACAAAACTTCCGCCAGCGCGCCCGCAAAACGACAGCAGAGCACTTTCACAGAGGCGTCAAAACTTGATGTTCAATTCCAAGATCGCCTGATCAAAGGTCTTGAAGGGCGCGATGCCGCCGACGCTTGTGGCCCGCCCGCCGTAGAGGTTCGACTCGAGGTCGCGGTAAATGTAGCCGGTGCCTTGCAGAATGACGAAATCCGTGACGGCGTAAGCGAGGCCGAATTTGAAGCCGCGCATGTTCAGCGCACCGCCTCCGGCTTCATTGTCATTGATGTTCGGATCGGTCGACGCGATGCCGACTTCGCGATAGTCGGCGAAGAGTTCCCAGTCGCCGGCTTTGCGGATTTCGCCCAATTGCAGGCCGACCACCCAGGCAAAGGAATCGCGCGGTTTGTACGGCTGACTGCCAAATTGTTTCAGTTGGTAGACGTAGTTGTAACGATCCTCGCCCGCGACGTTGTAGACGAAATCCCAATAGATCTTCGACCGGAGCCCGCCCAAGGTGAAGGACAGGTCGCCGGGCGCGGTGATGAGATGCAGGTCAGCCGTCTCGGCGCCGACCGCGGGCAAAACCGTATTGTTCGTCGTTTTGACGGTCTGCTTTTGTCCGGTGGTTGTGGTGGTGAACGTCTGACCGGCGAGCGCGGGATTCGTCGGCAGGCCGGAGGCCGCACCGACAAGCGTCACGATCGCTCCGGGACGTGTCGCCGTGGTGGTAATGCTGATCGGGCGCGGACCGCTGACCGTGGCGTTTCCAGAGGTTTTGTTGTTCGGCGTGAATTGAGTCTGTGCCGTCTTGGTCGTGGTGAGTGGCGTGATCGTTTTGGTCGGCACGCCGGTCGCGCTGTAGGTCACAGAAACCATGGTCTGGTTCTGCGTGGTTGTGGTTACGGCAGTGGTCCCGTTGATCACCGCCCCCTCATCACTAAAGGGGAGCGTATTGATCGCGCCGGAAATGTGCGCATTGTTCTCCGCGAGAAAACCCGGCGCGAAGGTGAGGCTTACGTCCTTATTGAAGTGGTAGGTCATCACCAATTGCTCCTGGAAGAGCCATGGGTCGTTGGCGAGACTGCCGGTGCCGGCAAATTTGCTGTCGTCGCCGAGAATGTATTGGCCGGCCACGAGCGAAATCTCCCATGGGCTGGAACGCTCGGTCGCCGTGGCACTTTGCTTGTCGCCGCCGCTCGGCCCCGAGCTTCCGCCCCCGAAGAAGGGCAAGTGGCTCAAGTTGATCGTTTCCGCGAGCCCCGAAGGACTGATGTCCGGGTCCCACAACAAATCGGTGGAATAAAACGGGTTCGGTTGCTTGCCGCCGACAAATCGCAACCAATCGTTCTGATAGCCGAGAAACGCCCGCGAGATGTAGATGTTGTCGTTGGAAAAGGCAGTGCTGTAAGTCTGCGTGCCCGAATCGGAGGCTTGATTCGTGCGCAACTGCAGGCCGACGAACCAATCCGGACCGAGCAGCCAATCGGCGTTGAGGCGGAACCGATAGCGCCAGCGATCCTGCTCGTTGGCGGGGAAGGCGGTGCTGTTGGCCACGATGGGAGTGCTCTCGTTGTATTGGTAGCGCAGGCGCAGGTCGCCGTAGATACTGAGCTGCGTGACCGAGTTACTGAGATTGATCTTTCCCGCCGGGCTCTGAGAAACTTCCTTTTGCATTTCCGCACGCACCTCTGCCGCTTCCTGATCGCTGAGGACGCCTTTCTTGACCAGGATGTTCACCAGCGCATTGGCATCCTGCGCGCGGGCGGGAAGAGATCCAAGCGCGGCGACCGCGAACCAACCCGCGACACCCAATGCTGCCGGCAAAAAGCCGGTCCCGTTTCGGCGCGAGCTGATGAGCATCGTAGGCTACTATCCGAAATCTTCATTTTGGACCAGCCCTAAATTACGTGAAAACCCCGCATCGGTTGCCCGAATGCAGGGTTTGAAGCGCGGTTCGGAATGGCCCCGCGAAAGCCGCCTAGAACGTAATTTGCGTCTGTAAGTAGACGAAATTGGCGTCGTCGTACGCGCCGGTATCCTTGAGGTAAGCGCCTGCAAAAAAATGCGAGTAACCCGCTTGGAACTGAAGGTTCTTCGTCGTGTTCCAGGTGACGATGAAATCGAGTTCAGAGCCGGTGTAATTACTCACATTGGAACCCGCAGGCGGGAGAGGACGAACCGCTGTCAGGCCGTTTGCCCGGTACCAAACGTCGCCCGTCGTGGCCAGCCAGTAGGCGTGGTAATCGAGTTGCGCGGTCAGCGAGCGGATCGGACTGGCCTTGAGGCTCAGGCAGAGGTTGTGCGTGTTCTGCCAGGATACCGTGTCCATGATCCCGTAGAACTTGTGGTTGGTCGGGAAAAGATTTTGGAAGGTATTGATATGGCCATCCGAGGCGTTCCGGTCGCCGGAGGCGTAGTTATATTCAAGAAACAGGCGCGGCATCCAACTGGTGCTCAAAAAATTGTAGCCAACACCGGTGTGTGCGGCGAAGGCGCTGAGCGCTTCCCCGCGAAGCGTGCCGACCTGGTAGGCATATTCGCCCTGATATTCCCAGCCGTTCAGCTTTCTGGGATCGCCATAGATGCGCGTGCCCAAGGTCACGAAATCACCGCGCTTGGTAAGATCGCCGGTCGTGGCTGGGACACTCAGGAAGCCCTCGGCGTTCGCGGTATTTCCGTTCGCTTGATCGAGCATAAAGGAATAAAGATCCAATGTGCCGAAGGGCAGCGTATCGGTCGAGAAATACAGGCCGCTGAAGATTAGGTCCCGTCCGGTCTCGGTGCCGTTGAAGAGATCCGACTGGTCGTAGCGACCTTGGTAAATGACCGCCGGCGTCGAGGTGAAGGCGTCGACCCACCAACCGCTCCCCTGATAGGTGACTTTCACGGCGTCGAAGGTGCGCCCATAGTTGCTCCAATCGAACGCGCCGACGAGCCGCTCATCGCCGTAGGAAAGCTCCTGGCGTCCGATCTTCAATCCCCACGGGCAGACGTCGTAATTCGAAATTTGGATATAGCCCTGCCGCAGATTGAAATAGTCGTCGCCCTCAGCGGCATTGGTTCCGGGAATGAATCCGCGGTGCCCATCGATTTCCATGGAGCTCTGCCCCTGCGCGTAAAAGGTCAGCCAATCGACCGGTGTGACGGTGATGCCAAACCGAAACCGCTGTTCAAACCAATTACCATCGGTCGGTGAACGGACGGCGCTGTTGAAATCGAAATTGTTCATCCGGTTCTCCCAACGCAACCGCTCCTGGAGATCTAGGACGACTTTGCCGCCAAAAAAACTCAGCGGATTTTCGGGAGTCGGAGGCGTCGGCTGGACGACCTCTTTGCTGCTCTTCCCGTCATCGAGACTCAGCAAATTGGCGGCCGGCGCGCTGGCCGCAGCGGTCTGATCACCGGTGGTGGTCGGATTGGTCTCTCCGGCGAGGGAAGACATGACACTGCCGGCCAGCAGGGTCGCGGCAAACAACCCTCCCCATTTTTTGCGGGAACAAGAATTTCGTCGGATCAGTAACATTGTTTTACAGTGCGCCGATGTTCCTCCGCAATTTGAGTTTTGTGGTGGTTCGGCCCGGGAACATCCGGGTTTGGTTGGGTCGTGTGGAAAGGCGACGATCGGGTGAAATAGGTCGGTATCGGCAGGCGGACGCGATCTCAGGTGTTCTTGCCGCGCAACTGGGCCGCTTCCCGGTACAGATCCGCGCGAAACCACTCCGGTCCCCGCTCGCGCGGCACAGCGAGAGGATCCGGCACCAGCCCGCTCGTCAGCAAATTTCGGATGACCCAATCCGCCTTCTCCGCGCTGGGCTCATTCACGCCCTCACCGGCGAAAAGATAAAATGAGGGGTGCTTTTCAATTCGCCCGTTTCCATAGTCGAACGTGCCGGAGAGACTCATCCGCAAGGCCTCGATCGGAACGCCGACATACTCCGGTTGCGCGAGTGTTTCCATGAGGCGTTCGCGATTTTCGGGGCGCGCACAAAACTCACACGCCTCGGTGAGCGCCGCGATGAGCGCGAGATGCTCGCGATTCGAGCGCTCGGCAAAACCACGGCGCACCATCAGCACCTTCTCCGGATGCCGCGGGGCAATGTCCTCGCTCGTCGCCACGCACCAACCGGTTTTCGTCAGCACCGCCAGGGAATTCCACGGCTCACCGACGCAATATCCGTCCAAATGCCCTGCCTTGAGATTGGCGTGCACCTGGGCGGGCGGAACGACCACGATCCGGACGTCGCGACCCGGCTCGATACGGTGCGTGCGCAGCCACTGACGCAGCAGAAAATTGTGCGCCGAGTACGCGTGCACCACTCCGAAAGTGCACGGTTCGTCCCGGCGGGCGATTTCCTTGCGCAATGTCTGCCCATCCCGCACGCCACTTTTCCAAAGGTCTTGCGAAAGCGTAATGGCGTTGCCGTGCAAGTTCAGCACGAGGCCCGTGAGGCACTCGACCTGCACGGAGCCCAAACCGCAACTCGCCGCGACCACCAGCCCAGCCGGCGCCTGCGCGGCATCGAGTTCGCCGTAGACGATCTTGTCCCGAATCGTCGCCCAGCCGACTTCGCGATGCAGTTCGACCGACAGACCGTATCGCGCAAAGAGTCCAAGTTCCTTCGCCATCACCAGCGGCGCGCAGTCCGCCAAGGCGATAAAGCCGAGGCGGAGCGGGCGGTGGCGAATGGTTGATTTTTTGGACATCGAACGGCGCAAATGGGTTGCGTCCGGCGCTGTCAGCTTCCTTCGTGCCATCGGGGATCAGTCGGGAAAAGAAATGAGCTTCAAGTTTTCAATGGAATATATGAATTTTATTCATCCATGTCGCAACCACTTGATAGCCGGCAACTCCGCGCCTTTGCCATCCTCGCGCGCACCGGGAGCTTCACCGAAACGGCTCAGGAATTGCACCTCTCGCAATCGGCCATCAGCCATTCGATGAAGGCGCTGGAGCAGGAGATCGGCTGTCGCCTTTTGGACAGGATGGGCAAAACCGTGGTCCTCACCCAGGCGGGCGAACAACTGCTCGTGAGCGCGCAAAAAATCCTCGAGGAGATGGAATCCGCCCGCGCGCAATTGGGGCATCTCGGCAAATGGGGCACGAGCCGGCTGCGCATCGGCGCCAGCACCACGGCCTGCCAGCATGTGCTGCCGGCGGTCCTGCGCGAGTTCAAGGAGAGCTTCCCGCAATGCGCCATTTCCATCGAACCCGGCGACACACCCGAGATGATCGAGGCGCTCCGCCAGCATCGCATCGACCTCGCGGTAAACCTCGAGCCACGGCGCGAGGAACCGCTGGAGTTTCGCCCGCTCTTCACCGATGAACTGGTTTTCATCACCAGCCTGCTGCATCCGTGGGCGAAAAGCGGCCGGGTGAATCGCGATGAAATTCCCACCCAGCACTACATCCTCTACGGTAAGGCCAGCTATACCTTCCAGATGATCGAAGCGTACTTTCGCAAAGAGCAGATCGTCCTCTACAGCCTGCTCGATCTCGGCAACATGGAGGCGATCAAGGAACTGGTGAAACTCGGACTCGGCATCTCGATCCTCGCCCCGTGGTCCTGCGCCAAGGAACTCGACGAAGGTTCCCTCGTCACCTTGCCGCTCGGCAAACGCAAACTCCGCCGCCGTTGGGGAGTGCTCTACTGGCGCGGCCGCCACCTCTCACTCGCGGAGGAAACGTTCATCGGCCTGTGCGAGCAGGTGGCGGAGCGGTTTCGGTAAATTCCTATCGAGAAACCGTCAGGTCCCAATTCGCAATCTCGCCTCCACAGGGCCGGATGATTGAAATCGAGCACTACGACCGTGACGCGCCCAGTTTCGGTCCGCCCTATGATTTTGCCTTCGACTTGAATGAAGTGATCGGCCCATCGCTCGCGCCTGGGGTGGAAGAGCGGCGCCAGTCCACCAGTCACAGGATCAATCCCGGAGAGGTTCGGCCCCTTGTGCGCGTTGCAGAGGTGACAGGACAACGCGAGATATTCCGGCGAATCACCGCCACCGTGCTGCCGTGCAACGATATGCTCAGTGTGAAACCGGATTCGCTCCGGCGCCTCGACCGCCCGGCAGTACTCACAGCAGTTTACCGCGCGACGCCGCACCAATTCGCGCGCAGCGGCATCCATCAGACAGCGTGCCGTGTCTGCAAGAAATGCTGCGCCTTGGCCTGGAGGATGCCGAGAAAGTGGTCTGCGCAAATCAGCGCCTCGTATTCGGAACGCTCTTCCGGAGTCAGCCGTCCTTCATTGCATTTCTCCGCGAGTTCATCCACGCGCGCCTGGACTCGGGGGTTGGCGGGTAGATCAAGCAGCGCCTGTGCACTCTCGCGATTCAGGCATTGCTCCACAGGAGCGAGCGATTCGGCGAACGCATTGGGAATTGCGGGTGCAGACATAGACAGAGTCTACCGCTGACCCCGCGACGAGCAAGCCCCAGTCCACTCCCGCTACCCGAACGCTTGCAGCGATTCCGCCAATGCGGTGCTATGGTCTGCCTTTCTCCGTCGCTCTGCTGAATCGGCTATGAATTCCACCTCTCTCCCCCGCCATCGCCAATTTGCGAGCGATAATTTCGCCGGCATCTGTCCGGAGGCTTGGGCGGCGATGGAGGAGGCCAATGCTGATCACGCGGCGAGCTACGGCGAAGACCACTGGACGAAAGAGGCCGCGCAGCGCATTTGCGAAATCTTCGAGACCGAGTGCGAAGTGTTTTTCGTGTTCACCGGCACGTCCGCAAATGCCCTGGCGGTGGCGGCAGCGTGCGCGCCGTTCGAAAGCGTTCTTTGCCACGAACACGCGCACCTCATCGTCGACGAGTGCAATGCGACCGGATTTTTCGCTCACGGTGTCGTGCTGGAATCTTTGCCGGGACCGCATGGGCGGATTCACTACCCGCAGCTCGAGGAGGCGGCGACGCGGCGGACGGATGTGCACCATTCGCGGGCGCGCATGGTGAGCATTACCCAATCGACCGAACTGGGGACGGTCTACTCCGTCGAAGAACTCGCCGCGATCGGCAGTGTCACGGACCGCCTGGGATTGCGACTGCACATGGATGGCGCCCGTTTTGCCAACGCCGTCGCCGCGCTCGGGGTGGCGCCGCGCGCCGTTACGTGGGAAGCCGGCGTGGATGTGCTGACCTTTGGCGGCACCAAGAATGGGCTCGGCTGCGGAGAAGCCCTCGTCTTTTTTGACCGGCATCTCGCGCGCGATTTCGCCTACCGCCGCAAGCAAAGCGGGCAACTCGCCTCCAAGATGCGTTTCCTCGCAGCGCCGTGGATCGGTGCGTTGCGCGATGGCGCCTGGCTGCGCCACGCTGGACACGCCAACGCCATGGCGCGGGAACTCGAGCAGGGTTTGCGTTCGCTGCCAGGCGTGGAAATCGTGCATCCGCGCGAAGCGAATTCGGTCTTCGTCCGCTTTCCTTCCAAGATCCTCGCCGGGCTGTATCAATTGGGCTGGCAGTTTTACGCAGATTTTGGCCCCAGCGCCGCGGCACGCCTGATGTGTTCCTGGGACACGAAGCCGGACGACGTGGCGGCGTTCGTGGGCGACGCCACGGCACTCGCGCGGGCGGCGGGCAGCGGCGATTGAGGAGTAATCTTCGGAATTACCTCGGCAAATTTGGCGAAACACGCCGGTGCGATTACATTCCGGCGGAGGCCAAAGATGAATCCCGAGCAGCGAAAAATCGCCCGCGTTCTCTTCGACGAGTTTCACAGCGAAAGCTGGACCGTCTCGGCAGAACGCGCCCGCGAGATGCAGCCCGAACGCCCGGCCAATTCATCCTACCACCGGGCAGCCAGCGCGTTGACGGCGCGTGACTTCACGGTCGCGCGGAACGTGGCGCAACCTCTCGATCCGGGCGCGTTGAGCGATGCCGATGTCCTGGTGCTGCCGCATCCCGGCGATTCGCGCTGGGAACGGACCACTTCGCGCGGGTCGCCGGCCTTGAGCGATGCGGAGATCGAAGCCATCCAGACTTTCGTGCGCGCAGGGGGAGGACTACTCGTGATCACGGAATGCGAGCACGATAAATACGGCGACAATCTCAACGACCTCCTCGCCCCCACCGGCGTGCACATCGAAAATGGGACCGCGTTCGATAATTCGGCGCACGTTCACGAGAACCCCGAATGGCTGCTGGCGGAGCCGAATGGAAATACGCCATTGGCGCACGGGGTCGTCCGCGCGTGCTTCTATCGATCCGGCTGGTGCGTGACCGAAGGGGAAAGCGCGATCGCGTGGCGAACCTCGGCTCAGGCTTGCCCGCCCCATGCGGGCCTGATCGTCACCGCTCCACTCGGTGCCGGTCGCATTGCCGTCGTCAACGATTCCGTACTCTTTGGCGACGAAAGGTTGGGCGACTTTCACCACGAACAACTGTGGCTGAATCTCCTCCACTGGCTGGCCGCGCCAGCGGTGGCGCTTCGCTCATCGCAGATCGCCGCCCCACCAACCACTCCCGGCGCCTGGACCCGACTGAAAGATGCCGTGAATCAACTTCGTCGGCTGCAGAAAGCCGATGGCGGCGTGGCTCTCGCAGAGCAACCTCACGTGACGCGGCTCGTGGAAGGGGTCCTGGCGAACTTGAAAGAACTCGGGCCACAGTTCCCGCATCAGGCGGAATATTTTGCGCAGCTTCCTCGCGATTTTCAGGCGTGGGTCGACGCGGGATTCGGCCGCCCCGATTTCGGCGGCTCGCTCGCCGCTTTCCAGCCTCAGCGTGAGCGACGCGACGGCTGCGAGCACCTCGTCCTCTTCCCGCTCTATACGCCCAATGCTTCCAGTGACACCCGCTTCGAGGCGTTGATCATGCGCATGCCGTGGCCGGATTGGCTCGCTCGATTGGAACGCACGGCGTATCACAATACCAAGTTTGTTCCCGGACATTTCGTCGACTACACCGCGGGTTACAACAGCGAGTGCGCGGTGCTTTTTCCGGAAACCGTGTCGCTCACGGTCCGGCCCTCGAATCACTTCGCGACCATCTTCTGCGATCGCGAGGCGAGACGCTTGCAGCGGTGCGTGTCCCGCGCGGCCGATGCGGTCGGGCTGCAACTCTTTCCCGAGCTTGAATTCTGGATCGGTTCGCTCCCGCTGATCGAAGATACCATGGCGCTCTGGGACCTGATTCACGACGCCTCCCACAGCGTCGGCGAACTTCCCTTCGATCCCTTTATGATCCGGCAGCGGGCGCCGTTCTGGATGTACGGACTCGAGGAGTTGCGTGTGGACTTGCGCAGTTTCGAGGAAGCCGCACGACTTGCGAGCCAGGGCTTCGAATTCGCCCGGTATGTGACCTGGGCCATCCTCCTCGACCGGGTGCTGCGTTTCCCCATTACCGGCTCGCGCGTGCGCAATTACGATGCGCTCGGCGGGCAACTCCTCTTTGCCTACCTGCACCAGCACGACATTCTCCTCTGGCGCGACAACCGCCTCTCCGTCCGCTGGGATACACTGACGAAAGGCGTGCACGGGCTGCGCGAGGAATTGACGGACCTTTACAAGCGCGGTGCCGAATACTCAAAACTGGCGTTCTGGCTGGCCGGTCACCAACTCATCGCCCGGTATGTGCGGCCGAATCTGGGCTCGCAATGGAATGCCGGCGAGCGCGTGATCAATGACGAAAACGATCTCAAGCGCTGGCTGGCCCTCGTCCACGAGGACGAATTCCCACTGGGACACTTTCACCTCAACTTGAAGCGCAAACTCGATTGAGGCCTTCGAAGCTGTTCCGCCGGGTCCGGCTGGCAATGTCAACGCAGCCGAACCCGGACGGACAACCCCACACGACCTGTGGAGAGTGTTGGATGATCGTTGGATTAGTTAGATCGAGGCTTCGCCTTCTTCGTCAGTGCGGATGCGAAACGCCTGGTCGATCGACCAGACAAACACCTTTCCGTCACCGATGGCGCCCGTCTTGGCCGCCTTCATGATCACGGAAACAACCTGGGCCGCCAGCGCATCGCCGGTGACAATCTCAATTTTTACCTTCGGCAGAAGGTTCACCGTGTACTCGCTTCCTCGGTAAACTTCGGTTTGACCTTTCTGGCGGCCGAAACCCTTGACGTCAGTAACTGTCATTCCTTCGATGCCGATGTCCGCGAGGGCTTCCTTCACTTCCTCGAGTTTGAATGGTTTAATGATTGCTTCGATTTTTTTCATAGGAATTACTCCCCGGCCCGCTCACTCAGCTCGGCCGTGTGTCACGGGACCGGGGAATTAGTTTTATTCCAGGTAACTTTGGTTTAGTTCGTTCGGTTACCTCATTTATTGTGGATCACCATTTCTGGATAGGCCTCACCACCGTGCTCGTGAAGGTCCAGCCCAATCTGTTCACCTTCCTTCGAGACACGCAAGGTACCCGTCGCCTTCACGGCATACATCAGCAGCATGGCCGTGATGAAGACTCCAATACCAATGGAGAAGTTACCAATGACCTGGGCGACGAGCTGATCCGTGCCACCCCCATAAAACAGCCCTTTGACGAGAGCCGCCGCTGAGGTATCCGCGCCGGTCGGCGTCGGCGCTCCGAATTCACCCGTGGCGAAGAGGCCGAGGCTCAGCGTACCCCAGATACCCGCGACACCGTGCACCGGCCAGGCACCGCAGGGATCGTCGATCCGCAGCCACTCCAGGAGATCCGTTCCAAGCACCACCACGATACCTGCCACAACGCCGATCATCAGTGCGCCGAAGGGTGAGACCCAGTAACATGGACAAGTGATCGCAACCAGGCCAGCCAGCAAGCCGTTGAGCGTCATACCGCAGTCCCACTTTTTAGCGCGAGGATAGACAAAGAACATCGCCGCCAACCCGCCGGAACAGGCCGCGAGCGTAGTATTCGTAGCCACACGTGCGACTCCGAGAATGTCCATTGCAGAGAGCGTGCTGCCCGGGTTGAACCCGTACCAGCCGAACCACAGGATGATCGCGCCGACTGCCGCGATGAGCATGTTATGTCCGGGCATAGGTCCACCGCCATCGCGGACAAACTTACGACCCAGACGCGGCCCAAGGACGATCGCGCCAGCAAGAGCGATCATACCGCCGATGGTGTGCACGACCGTTGAACCGGCGAAATCATGAAACGGCGTCTTCCAGAACGGAATGGTATTCAACCAACCGTCCGGACCCCAGGCCCAATGCCCGAAGATCGGATAAATGAAACCGCTAACTCCGAGACTGTACCAGAGATCGCCCCAGAACCCGGTGCGTCCAACCATGGCTCCGGAAGTAATCGTCGAACAGGTATCGGCGAAGGCGAATTGGAAGAGGAAGATCGCAATCGTGGCCACGCCGGTCGACTCATAGGTATCGGGCAGGTTTTGCAGGAAATACCAACTGTGGCCTGCGGCGTCGCCGTGGCCGATGAATCCATTGCCGTGGCCAAACATCCACGCAAAGCCCCAGCAATAGAAGAGGATGCCGCAAAGGCTCGTGTCCACAATGCCTTCGAGCATGACGTTCACCGACTCCCGCGTCCGAGAGAACCCGGCTTCCAGGAACATAAAGCCCGCTTGCATGAAGAACACCAGGAACGCCGTGACGAGAACCCACATCGTATTGATCGGATTCACATAGGGCGGATTTGGCGGAGGTGTGGCCGGTGCGGCAGCCGCGTCCGCGGGAGCCGCTGCCGCTGCGGGCGCGGCAGGAGCAGCCGGAGCTTCTTTCGGCGTTTCCGCCGCCGGAGCCGGAGCTGCGGGAGCCGGAGTGGCGGGCGCTGCGGCCGGCGTTTCCTGCGCGTGCACCTTCGATGTCCGGTTCAGATAAACCGACGCACTGTAGATGACGACAAAACAAAGGACCAATCCCAGCATTTTCCCGCCGAGAATCGACAGGAAAAACTTGCGCTGTTGTGGATCACGGAGCTTTTCAAAAAAATTACTCATTCTTTTCGATGTTATCTTCCTAAGTCGGTTAGCCCTTGATGGTGGTGAGCCACGCGGACGCGGGCGAGCGTCCGGATGCAACTTCGGTCGAAAGAGTTACGGAACTCCCGCGCGAGAGTTCGGTGGATTTCTTCGCAGTCGCTGGCCTCGCGAAGCTCCCAGCGGCGTTGGTGAGTAACGCCATGCTATGGTATCTGGATAACATATATGTTGGTTGGTGGTGTAATGCTCGAAGGTGTTGTTGGTTCGGATTCAGTGCGCCGCCTCCGAGGAACGGCGCGCCAGCGCGGTAGCAACGCCCGTGCCACTTGCTCACGAGTGTCTTTTCCAAGAGTAACTACCGCGGCACATCCGCGAGCGAGTCATGTCGCGAGGGACGAGGAGTAACAAATTCAACCTCAAAACGAACAGCCTGCGCAATCTGACATCACCGGACCCACTACCAAAGGGTAGCATGAAATACTACAGCCTCATCGCGCGCATTTTTCCGAGACGATCACTTGCACACGGCACCTATTGTGATAACAGGCATTTCATCGGTGTCGCTAAACCTCCGACAAAGCCGGAAAGGCACGCGCCTTTCACCCGTGGATAGATCACGTTAGAAAGAATGGACAAACCAGACCCAGCCCAAACCAGCAACACGAGTTTCACAGATAAGCCGAAGACCCGCGTGGTGATCGTCGACGATCATCCAATGGTTCGCGAACGTCTCGCCCAGCTCATCAATCACGAACTCGATATGGTCGTGTGCGGCGAGGCGGGCGATGCGGATGAAGCCTTGCAAATCATCCGCGACACTTCGCCGAACCTGGCGATCGTGGATATATCTTTAAAAAACTCAAACGGGCTCGAGGCGATCAAAACCATCAAAGCGGAGGGCATGGATCTACCGGTCCTCGTGCTCACCATGCACGAGGAATCGCTCTACGCGGAGCGCGCCATGCGCGCCGGCGCCAGCGGCTATGTTACCAAACATCAGTCCGTCGATCAAATCCTGCTGGCCGTCCGGCGAGTCCTGGCCGGCCACATTTATCTCTCCGATCAACTCACCAGTCTTTATTTAAAAGGCTTGTCCACAGGCACGCGGGTGCCGCCGAAAACGGTGAGCACACTTACGGATCGCGAGTTGGAAGTATTTACCATGATCGGGCGCGGCCTGGCCAAGCGGGACATCGCCGAGAACCTGCGGTTGGGCGTGGCCACGGTGAATACGCATTGCGCCCGGATCAAAGAAAAGCTGAACCTGCGCAGCGGCGCCGAACTGCAACATCTCGCCTTTCGGTGGGTGCGCGAACATGAGTTATGACCGGCGCGACCAGGGCGCGCTACAAGCTGGAGCGGCGGTTTCTGACCGGCGCTCGCATTTTCCGGAAAGTCGGCGACGGTCGGAGACCGCCGCTACAGTTCCCCTAGCGCGTCCAGCTCAGACCGCTTTGTCGCCAGTTTCCTCAGTGCGAATGCGCACGGCTTCGCTAATGGGCGAGACGAAAACTTTGCCGTCGCCGATCTTGCCGGTCTTGGCGGCTTTGACGATGGCTTGAGCCGCGCCCTCGACGACCGCGTCGGTCACGACGACCTCGATTTTGATCTTGGGCAGAAAGTCGACGGTATATTCGCTACCCCGATAAATCTCGGTGTGTCCCTTTTGTCGGCCAAAGCCTTTGACTTCGCTCACCGTCATGCCCTCGACGCCAATGTCGGCCAGAGCGTCCTTCACTTCTTCAAGCTTGAAGGGCTTAATGATCGCTTCGATTTTTTTCATGGACTAATGGTTCACCGGGACTCCGCCAGACCCGGCTGCACAAACCAAAAAGCAGCCGGGCCCGAACGGATTACCCTTTAAAGGTTAATTTAGCGATGATTCGTGTGTGGTTGTGGGTGGAATGGGCATCTGCGAGTCATCAGCCGCCGACCGCGGCACCGTGGGGACGGTTCGGTTTTATCGGCTGGAGCATGGAGAGAAGACCATTTCGGCAAATGGAACCGGCCATGATAGCTAGTTCCATCTCGCCGCCTCGCCAAGCAGCAGTTATGCCATGAAATCAGAGACTTGCCGCACCGACGCGAACTCTCTGTAAATCCTGAAGCAACCGACTTCGACATCGCTTTTGCAGCCGCGAAAGGCACCGACGCCGCGGTTCAATTCCCGCCAAAATGCGCAAATCGGACCACCGGTATGTCGTAATGCGCTTAACGAATCTGTAACACTTACCTCCGAATAAGTGGCTTTAGCCCCGGGGATTACAGACCGTACTGAAACCGGGACTAATGATGGCGATGTTGCATCCGCACCAGGAGCAGAGCGAGCAGGAAAAGAACGACCGGAATCAAGGCGGATATGACGATCACGCGGATTCCCTGCCAACGCGTTCGCCACGCCGTGGGGGCCTGCAGGTTCTCCGCCCGGCCGGTGATTTTCACCGATTCCGGATTGTCGAGTTCCGCTTTCATCGCCGCCGCCGAGGCATAGCGCCGGTGCGGTTCGCGTTCCATGGCGTGGAGGATGATCTCTTCGATCTCCTCGGGAATCGCCGGATTGCGTTTCCGCGGCGCCATCGGGTCACCGGTGATGCGCGAATTCATGACGATGAAAGGATTCGGTCCCTCGAAAGGAACACTGCCCGTGGTCATTTCGTAGAGCACCGCGCCGAGGCTGTAGATGTCGGTTCGTTCGTCGCCGCGCTGTCCTTTCACCTGCTCGGGCGCCATGTAATCGGGCGTGCCGAGTGTGGGACTGAACCCGGCGAAGGTGATGCGGCGCATCTCCGCGGCCTTCGCGATCCCAAAGTCAATAATTCGCAAGCTGCCATCGTTGCAGATCATGATGTTCTGCGGCTTGAGGTCGCGATGGACGATTTTGTTTTCGTGCATGTGCGAAAGCGCGCCGCAGACCTGGCTGGCGATCTGCACGGCATCCTCGACCGGGATCGGACGCACTTCACTCATCACCTGGCTGAGGGCTTTGCCCTCGAGGAACTCCATGACGATGTAAGGCCGGCTCTGCTCTTTCACGTCGACGAAACGCAGAATATTCGGGTGTTTCAAAACCTTGCCGATTTCCGCTTCCCGCTGAAAACGAGAGAACGAAGCGGCATCGGCTTCGAGTTGCAGGTAAGGGACCTTGATGGCGACTGTCGCGTCGTCCCTCAAGTCCTTGGCCTTGTAGATCGAGCCCATGCCGCTGCGGCTGATGACTTCATCGATATAAAATCGATCATCCAATGTCTGCCCCGGGACGACGTCGTGGCTCATCGCTCCGTGCCCCCCACTTTGCGCTTTTTGCAGAAGACTGATGGATTTGTCATGTTTCGCTTCATTCAAACGGTCGACCTGTACGACTTGCACGGATAAATTGTCATCGGTACCGCGACGGACGGCGAGTTGGGTCAGATAATCGCAAATCTCTTCCATGTCCAGCCGATCCACACCCTCGGAAATTTCGCTGTCGTTCATGAAACAATACAGCCCATCGGTACACTGGACGATGCGATCGCGCGGCAGAAGCTTCACGCGCTTGATGTCTGGCTTGACGACGGGCTCCTGCCCAACGCTACGAGTCAAAACCGAGCGCAAATGACTGGCCCGCGCTTCGTGCTCGGTGATGAGGCGTAATTTCACCTGCATCCCGGTGTAGGAGTGGTCGCTGGTGAGCTTCTCGATCGACTCGTGTCGGACGAGATACACGCGCGTATCGCCCACGTGACCGATGTGAAGTTCTTTGTCGCGAAAGATACAGATCGAGAGCGTCGTGGCCATTCGCCCGGCCACTGTCTGGCTCGTGCCGGCATTGTGCACCGCCAGATTCACCCGCATGAAAAGATCCGTCAGCAGACGCTTCGCCGAGATCGAAGGATCCGTGCGCTTGAAGTATTCGATCGCCGATTCGACCGCCATTTTGCTGGCCACTTCCCCATTCCCCTGCCCACCCAGGCCATCGGCCATGACCATGATGGCTCCGCGCTTGAGACGATCTTCCTCATCAGAGGGCTGCCAGAAGGCAACGAAATCCTCATTCTGTTTTCGGACGGGACCGGTATCGGACTTGGAGACGCAACTGAGCAGCATGCAGTATCCCGTAGCAGACGGAAATAGGTGCGGCCACACCCGAAATCGGATGTGGCCGCGACCTACTTAGCTAGGAACCCAATTAATTACAACGCCGCTTTGGCGGTGCCCATCGGCGCTTCGACGTAAATCGGCTTGGACGTTTTCTTACTGGCGCTGATGAAGTAGATCGCACCGTAGATGCCCCAGCAAGCGGCCACCCCCAGCGCGATGTACGGCTCGTGCCAGCTCATGCCGGCCACCGAGAACGGTCCGACCAAATAGAAGAGCATACAAGCGAGGTTCGCCACCAACCCGAAGATCGGGATGACGATATGCTTGAACCCATGGAACTGGTCGTGCTCCTTGAAGGCCACGATGGTGATAAAGCAGGTGGTCATGTAGAGCAGGAAGGTGCCGAAGTTACTGACCAGCGTCACGATGACGAGCGTGTTCGGAATCTTCATGTACGATTCCGGCGCGAAGATGCCGAAGCTGTACCAGATGTTATGGTACTTCGGATCGAGCGGGGCCGGAGCAGTGGTCTGGCCACCGAGATAGACGGAGACCGTGACGATACCAATGATGGCCGAGAGGATCGCCAGCGTCCAGATGGCGCGGTGGGGCGAACCCGTCTTCGCATGCAGGAGGCCGAAGTGGGAGCCCACTTCACCGTCGCGGCCCATCGCGTAGGTCACGCGAGCGCCGGTGCTCAAGCACGAGAGTGTCGTGCCGATCAGCGCGAGAAACACGGTAGCCGCCTGAACGAGCATGAAGGCCTTGCCCGCAGTGTAGCTCCCGAAGAGCCAGGTTCCGACGATCACCATCATGTCACCGATCGGAGCGCCTGAGGCGCCGGCATTCGAGAGAGTGTAACCGTTGTGCAGGAAGTAATTCGCGGCGAAATACTCGATCGCATAGCAGAACGCGCCTTGAACGGCGAGCGAGAGCAACACCGCACGCGGAACGTCGCGCTTGGCGTTCTTGGCTTCTTCACCCATGGCCGTGACGGATTCAAATCCGACGAGGATGAGAATGGCGATACAGGCCTGGATGAACACGAAGTTAAACCCGTGAATTCCGATGACGGAACCGGCCGAAGTATGGAAGTTGAAGGTCGTCGGATCCTTGTCGGTTCCAGCGCCTGTGACCGCGTCGGCGGCTTTGTAGCTGATCGTGAACGGCACCGCGATCGCCTTGCCATCCTTGAGCACGAGCTTGTCTCCATCCTTCTGCAAGACCGGGTAGGGATCACCCACGGCGATACCATCCGGAAGCGGGATGTCCTTGTTCTTCATGTCGTCATCGGTCACAGCGCGATCCTGCTGCTTGTACGCAGGAACCGACTTGCCGTCCTTGTCCTTCGCCGCGTCTTTTTCGTCAGCGACCTGGAGGGTGGCGTCTTTGGCAGACACCCATTTCAGGGACGGAGGCGTATCAGCCCAAGTGTCCTGGACCGGCTTGTTTTTGTCGTCGAGCACGTTGGTCGTGTCGACCTGGTAATTCACCGGCGTGCCGTTGGACAAGTGCCAGCCCACATCGCCATCCTTGTGATTGAAGCGGTAGGCGAGCGCGATGACCGAGAAGACGAGCAGTGCCGAAATCTGGATCACGTTGATCACCGTATTCACACCGGTCGTGCCGGTCACGCCACGGTAGGCGATATAGGCCACGCCGAGCGCGAACACGACGCAGAACAGGATCATGAAGAGCGGACTGTTGTAGCTTCCGCTAAATGTGTCCGGCCAGAATTGGTTTAAGAGGTAACCACCCAAAATCGCGGTAACCCCCACCATGCACCCGGGATAGACCCAGTAATACAAATGGCTCGCCCAACCGGTGAAAAACTTGGCGATACGCGCAAATTTGTAAGCCTTGGTTTTACCGATGAACGCTTGCTCGGCGTAGAGGTAGGACGAACCCGCGCCCGGATAAATCTTCGACAGTTCTGCGTAGCTATACGCGGTGGCGAAGCAGAGGGCGAGAGCGGCGATGATCCCAAACCACATCGACTGGCCCGCCATGGGCGCGCCGTAGAGGGCTTGGATTTGGAAAGTGAGCCAGAGGAATGCGCCAGGCGCAATCAGCGCCATCGCGTTCATCGTAAGCCCACCCAGGCCGAGGGTGCCTGTCGTGGGTGCAGGTTTTTCTTGTGACATTGGTAGTGTTAGTGGTGGTTTTTTGGTTAGGTAGCGGGAGTCCGCTACGGTCGGGGCGCGGGGAAAGCACGGCTTGTGCCAAGCCCGACTGTAACCTGCACTGTCAGAGAAACCTCCGCACTCCGCGCACATTTACCGGACGATCTGTCACCCCATTTTGTCAGTCGGTGTGCTAAATTTAATTACATGTGGCTAAAATTCCACACGGCGCAAAGGGGTGCACACGATTCGCCAATAGCATTTAAAGCCAAGGCATATCCGCAAGGTACGCAATGCCTTACATTCTGGGTGGCGAGCGCACCTGGCGGCCCGATTCAGGCGCGAGGATGCGCCGAATCGTAGGCGGTCTTCAGCCGCTCGACCGTCACGTGCGTGTAGATCTGCGTGGTCGAAAGACTGGCATGGCCAAGGAGCGACTGCACACTCCGCAGATCGGCGCCGGCATCGAGCAGATGCGTGGCGAAGCTGTGCCGCAGTTTGTGCGGGCTCACCTTCAGCGGAATGCTCGTGTGCGGCAGGTAGCGCCGCAGGACGAGCCACACGTTGGTCCGGGTGAGCCGGCGGCGGAGTTTGCTGATGAACAGCGGGCCCGAATGCACGCCCGCCTCCTGGCGATACTTCTGGATGGCTGCCAGCGCGGGCGCGCCCACCGGTATCACGCGTTCCTTGCGGCCTTTGCCCAGCACGCGCACGTTTTCCGAAAATACGTCGACGTCCGCGACGTCGAGCCCGACCAATTCCGCCAGACGCAGGCCGCTGCTGTAAAAAAGCTCGAGGATCGCGGCATCCCGCGCGGGCATCCACTTCGGCGCGCGATCGGACTTCTCCACGCGGAAAGGAGCGGTGAGCAGTTCGTCGATCTGTTTCGTGGTGAGCACCAGCGGCAGCTTCTTTTCCATCTTCGGGAGTTGCACCTCCTTCAGCGGATTATCCTTCAGCCCGTGGCGCTCGGTGAGAAATTTAAAGAAAGTGCGCAGCGCTGCGAAATGCAGGCGAATCGTCGGGCGCGCCATTGCGCGTTTCCCGCAATCGAAGAGGTAGCGGCGAAAATGATCGGCCGTGAGTTCTTTCCACGACGGAAGGTTCGGGATCTTGCGGAATTCGGCGAGGGCGTGCCGATAGTTGATCAGGGTGCGCGGAGATGCGTTGCGTTCGACTTCGAGGAAGCGAAAGAAATCATCGGCGAGACGATCGCGATTCGGGCTTTTCAAGGCGCCGGGATCGTAGGCTGGTCCGCAGATTACCGCAAAGCGCAATCACCGACTTCGATCGACGGCCATCGGGAAAAAATGAAAGGGCCGCGGAGGAATTACTGAAAGCTCAGTTCTCCGCGGCCCTCTAAATTTTCTGCGCTGTGGCGCCAGTGGCGCTAAACCTGGCGCTTACTTTTTGCCGATCAGTGGCTTCAACTCACCGGGCTGGCCGGTGGCGCCCACTTCGCCCACACGCGATGTGCCGCGCACGAACGAGAGCGTGGCCGAGCGTTTTTCCACCTTGTCGGGCGACTCGGCGACGATCGGAATGGCAAAGTCCCCATCCGGGAGCGTGAAGTGGTAGCGGAAGGATCCGTCCGGCGCGAGTTTGATCTGCTGGCCGTCGACCAGGACGGTCGCATCCGGGTGCGTGCCGCCGTAGAAGATAATCTCGGCGTTGACGTGCATGAAGAACCCGCGTTCGCGGCGCACGCTGAAGGGTTGCGCGCTCCAGCTCGCACCGATCCCGCTGAAGAGGCTCGTGGTGGTCGGCCCGAGCGTTTCGAAGACCGCGCCGGAAAGACCGCTGGCGCTTTCGCTGTGCAGCTTCTGCTGAAGCTGTTTGCGGAGGAGTTGATCGATCTCTTCCGAGCCGAGACCGAGGCGATCGATGAGCGTATCGCCGAGGAGCGCCGCGAGGAGTCGCTTTTGTTCGTCGGTCCACGACGGAGCTTTGCCTCCGCGGAATTCGATCCGGCCTTCGCCGGCGATGCGGGCGAGCGCTTCGATGAGCGATTCGCCTTCCATCATCTTTTCCTTCACCATCTCGAGCAGCCGCTCGAAACTGAGGTGCGCGGGCACGGTGGCAAAATCCGCGCCGCCCTGCGAAGAAACCGCGTCCGAGGGCGTCACCGCCACGCCCGATTGAACGACGCCGTTCCAGGCCCCAGACTTGTCGAAAAAGCCGATCTCCGCGGTGTAGGCGGTCTCGGGGCTGTTCACCGAGACGTACCAATTGCGCGCTTCGGGATTGATCTCGACCAGCGCCGCATCCTCGCCCGCTGTGGTCGTGATCTTGAGGAAAAACTGCTTCACCCCGCCGCGGAAGGAACCCGCGGGAAACTTGGTCCAATTGAAATCCCAGTAGCTGAAAAGCCAGCGCGGATCACGGGCCACGAGGAAGAGCGTGTCGTGATAGTACGTCGCCGGCAGGTCACCCAGATCCTCATAGGCCGGCGCGCCCGTGGCCCATGCTTCCGTCGTCGATCCAATATCGAATTTGTAGCCTTCTACTTCTTCGACTCCAGCGATCACCGGATCGGCCGAAATCTGAAAGGCGCCATTTCGTTTCATGGACGCGGGACGACTGCTTTTGGTTGGATCAGGATTGGTTTCGGGCATAGTTTATAAGTCCTTTCGTGGGCGTAGCCTAATTGGACGTCCGCGCCGTGTAGCGGTTCAATCTTGGTCCGTCAACATATTTTTCCCGTTCCGCGCACAATTTTTACAATTCTCGGCCAATATCAGCGAAAACCTGACAAATTTCTGCATTATTTACACTCATGCTGACCAAACGCGTTATTCCCTGCCTTGATGTCCACGATGGAAAAGTGACGCGCGGCGTGCAATTTGGCCGCGCCGAGGAGGGCGGACTGCGCAATGTGGGCGATCCGGTGGAATTGGCCGTGCGCTACAACGACCAGGGCGCCGATGAGATGGTCTTTTTCGACATCACCGCCAGCGCCCATGGGCGGGCCACGATGATCGATGTAATCGAGCGCACCGCCGCGCAATGCTTTATGCCGCTCACTGTCGGCGGGGGCATTCGCACTACCGACGATATGTATGCCCTGCTCCGCGCCGGCGCGGACAAGGTGAGCATCAATTCGAGCGCCATCGCCACCCCGGATTTGATCAGCAACGGCGCGGAAAAGTTCGGCAGCCAGATGATCGTCGTGAGTATCGACGCGAAAAAGACGGCCCCGGACCATTGGGAAGTATTCGTCCAAGGAGGGCGCAAGCCCACGGGCTTGGACGCTGTCGAGTGGGCCACGGAGGCGGTGCGACGCGGCGCCGGCGAGATCGTTCTCAATTCCATCGACGCCGATGGGACGAAGCAAGGCTACGACCTCACCATCACCCGGCGGATCAGCGAAGCCGTGGGCGTGCCGGTCGTGGCTAGTGGGGGCGCCGGAACGCTCGGCCACATGGTCGAAGTGCTCGACGAAGGAAAAGCCGACGCCGTCCTCGCAGCGAGCATCTTCCACTTCGGGACCTATACCGTGAACGACGTAAAGCAGTACCTGGCGCAACACGGCGTGCCGGTGCGGCTGCCGGAAGTCGTGGCTCACTGACGACTCGGAGAAACCACCGCAATTCCGAGCAAAGAATAGAGCAACCAAGAGCAAGCGACCCTTCGCCGGGGTCGCTAGGCTGGCCGTCCAATGAATCTCCGATCCCGTACTGCTCTCCGCTTTCTGGCCGCCTTGGCTGTCCTCTGTGCCACGGCTTCGCTCCACGCCGGCGACGGCAGCGCTTCCACCACCGTAACGACTCCCACGACACCCGATACACGCTACGGACTTTTCGGCTGGCTGGATCACCGCAGTTCCTACGGCCAGGGCGTTTATCCCGAGCCGTTCCTGGTCGACGACTCAGACCTCGAAACCAACGAATTCCGTCTCGACTGGTACCATGCCAAGGCGGGGCCGGCGCGCACCGACATCGGCACGGCGGAAATCGAGCACGGTTTCGGCCAGCTCACCCTCGAACTCGAAGTGCCTTACGAGCGCGACACTTCCCCGGACGGTATTTCCCAAGGGATGAGCAACATCGACGTCGGGGCGCGGTATCCGATTTACCAATACGTCTCACCGGGCGGATTTTTTGATACCACCTTCGGCGTGGCCGCGGAGGTCGGCATCCCCACGCATTCGTCGGTCAGCAAGAATACCGAAGTCGTTCCCAAAATTTTCAACGACCTGCGGATCGGTTCACGGATCACCCTGCAGTCGATTTTCGGCTATTCGATGCTCTACGGTCCGGGCGACGACAGCGGGCTGCGCACTTTTGAGTACGGCTTTGTCTTCGGTTTCACTTTCCAACACAAAGATATTCCGATTCCCGGTGTGGATCAGATCATCCCGGTCTTTGAACTCTCCGGAGAAAAGCAACTCAACCACGACGTCGAGAGCAGCCTCATCGGCAATGCCGCCTTGCGGGTCAATCTCAAGGCGATCGGGCGCATCCAGCCGCGGCTTGGTGTCGGCTATTTCTTCCCGCTCAACCAAACGACCCGGCAGGACGTGCATCAGGGCATCTTCACCAGTCTGGTCTTCGAATTCTAACCGCCCGACGCGGACACCTCAATGCGACCCGTCGTCGGGCACTTCGCGATAAAGGTAGACCGGAGGCCGGTTCGCGCGCTGGATGGTTTGCAACACCAGCTTGTGACCGGGCACGGGCGGGCTGGTGCAGGCCGCCAGGGCAAAGACCCCGATGGCGAGGAAGCAAAAGCGAATCGGTTTCATGGGGAATGGCGCCCACCACAATGACGCTACCCTGGCGCCGGGGAAAGTGATATTGCCGTCGTCTGTAGATTCACCACGCCATCTCGGAGCCAGCCAAAATGAATACCGACTCTTCTTCAGATCGCAGTCAAACGGATCGCCGGGGTTTCCTCCTCCTCGCGGCCACCGCGGCGATCGCGGCAGGCTGTGAGACCGTCAATTCCGGTAAGCCCTCGGGCAGAGCGCCGCGCGTCGTCGATGCCGGCCCGGCCAGCGCCTACCATGCGGACGGCGTCTACTCACAATATCGCGACGTGGGCTTTTTCATCATTTCCCGCGGCGGTCAGATCACTGCCCTGTCGTCCATCTGCACGCATCGGCATTGCAAACTCGATGCGGAGAAGGATCGCACATTCTCCTGCCCATGCCACGGCTCCACGTTCGATCCCGCCGGACACGTGACGGAGGGGCCGGCCACGCAGAATTTGCCCGCCTTTGCGACCACGACTGATGCCCGCGGGCACTTGTTGGTTTCCGTGCTCGGGTGAGCGGTTGGCGGCCGGCGCGATGATCGCGCGGAATCGGAATTAAGGGATTACCGATCAGCATTCACCGCGGCGCCCTCCACGGCGGCAATCGTCCGCACCGTCTGCACCGCGGCCCGGACGTTGTGGACGCGGAAAATGTGCGCACCGCCGAGAATTCCTTGCACGATGCAAGCCACCGTACCGGCGTCGCGATCGACGGGATTCGGCAAATCGAGGACCTCGCCGATGACCGTCTTGCGCGAGACGGGCAGAAGGATCGGGCGGGCGAATCGGTGAAGGCGATTCAGTTCGCGATAGATGCGCAAATTGTCGGCGCGCTGCTTGGCGAAATCGATTCCCGGGTCGAGCACGATGGCATCGCGCGACACGCCCGCACGCTCGGCGAGGGAGATCTTTGCCGCGAAGAACTCTTCCAGGCGCGCCATGATATTGTCGTAGGCCACATGCGTGTGCACGACCTTCGGCTGACCTACCGTGTGCATGATGAGAAGCGCCGCACCGGTGTCGGCACAAATCCGCGCATTCTCGTCGGTGGGCAGGCCGCCGATGTCATTGAGCAGATCACCGCCGCGCGGCAGCACCGCGCGAATGACGTCCGGCCGCCACGCATTGATGGAGAGCAGCGGACGCGCGGTATCGGCGGCACCGCCCTCGTATAATTCCGGCCAGCGCTCGATGAAGCGCAGCAATTGCGCCGCCTCCTCTTCCTCGGGAATGGGGCCGCGATTCGTGCGGGCGCTTTCCGCGCCGATGTCGATGATCTCCGCGCCCTCGGCCAGATGCTGCTGGGCGCGGCCCACCGCGGCGTCGATTTCCGTCACGCCATCGCCGCTGAACGAATCGGCAACGAGGTTGACGATGCCCATGACGAGTGGCCGGGCCGGGAACTCGTAGCTGACCTCCCGAAACTTCAGTTTCACGGCAGCGGCACGTAGGAAATCTTCCGCTGCTTGAACCGCGCCGTCTGCGTATAGCCGGCGTCCCTCGCCAGGGCGACCGCCTCGGCGAATCCCGCCGTCAATTCCTCGACCGCGTGGGAATCGGAATTGATAAGCAGAGGCACGTCGGCAGCGCGGGCCAATTCGAGGAACTCGCGCGAGGGATATTGTTCCGCACAGTCCTTCCGCCAGCCGGCGGTGTTGATTTCGAACGGCGTTCCGGTCTCCGCGAGCGCGGCGATCACCGGTTCATAAAACCGCCGCAAGTCGCCTCCCGGACGGAAACCAAATTTCTTCGGCAGATCGGGGTGAGCGACGAAATCGAAAAGGCCGCTGCGAATGCCCTGCTCGTAAACCCGCCAATAACTGGCCCAGATTTCTTCCGCGTGGCCGGCGTGACGGCCTACATATTTCGGGTGATCGACCTCCCATCCTTCCGGCAGGTAATGGACGCTGCCAATGAGGAAGTCCCATTCCGCCAGCGACGACAACTCTTCGATCCACGCTTCGCGCCCCGCGATGAAATCGCATTCGAGGCCGATGCGAATCGGCAATTGCGGAAAAGCCGCTCGGGCTTTGTCCACTTCCTCGCGATAGCGCGGCAAATCTTCGCGCAGCATCCGCCAATCGTCGAAATATTCCGCCATGGGATTGTGTTCGGCAAAACCGAGCTCGCCGAGGTTCAGTTCCACCGCGCGACGCGCAAACTCGATCGGCCAACCGGTGGCGTGATGGCAGAGCGGCGTGTGCACATGATAGTCGGCGAGTTGGGAAAACATCGGTCGGTGCACTCTGACGCAGGCCGGACGACGACGCACGCGCGAACTCTCCACTTGCGGCGAGCGGCCCGTGCATCCTACCTTGCGCCCGACATGAGATTTATCGAGACCGTCTTCCACAAGCTGAAGCGGCATCCCAAGCGCATTGTCTTTACGGAAGGCACCGAGCCGCGCGTCCTGCGTGCGGCCGCCCGTTTCGTCAAGTTGCAACTCGGCGCGCCGGTCGTGCTCGGCCGCAAGGAAGACATCGAGAAGGTCGCGCTTCAAGAGAACGTGAGCCTCGACCACATCGGCATCGCCGACCCGCGCACTTCCTCGGACCTGCCTTCGTTCATCGCGCGTCTCGAGAAGCTCAAGCGCTATCGCGATTTGGGGACGAAGCAGGCCGCCGAGATCCTGGCCAATCCCAACTACTTTGGGGCGATGATGGTGCAGTATGGACAGGTCGACGGCCTCGTCACCGGGGCGCGCGAAGCGGCCAGCAGTGGCCTGCGACCACTGATCCAGCTCATCAAGCCCGTGCAGCCCGACATGAGCATCTCCAGTTGCATGATGCTCGACCTCTCCAACAAACGCTACGGTGAACGCGGCGTCATGTTTTTTGCTGATTGCGCCGTGATTCCCGAGCCCACCGTCGAGCAACTCGCCGACATCGCGGTGCAGACCGGCGGCATCTGCCGGCAGCTTACCGGCAATAAACCGCGCATCGCTTTGCTGAGCTTTTCGACCATGGGCAGCGCGGCGCTGCCTTCGCCGCAGAAAGTGGCGGCGGCCACTGCGCTCGCCCGGCGCAAAGCCGACGAACACGTGCTCGAAATGGAGATCGACGGCGAACTCCAGGCGGACACGGCGCTGCTTCCCGATCTCGCGGCGCGCAAGGCGCCGATGAGTCTCGTCGCCGGGAAAGCCAACGTCCTCATCTTTCCCGATCTGAACAGCGGTAACATCGGCGCCAAGCTGGTGCAGTATCTCTCCGGCGCGGAAACCTACGGGCAGATTCTGCTCGGCCTTTCCCGCCCGTGCGCGGACCTCTCCCGCGGCGCCACCGAGGACGACATCCTCGGCGTAGCCGCCATCCTCGGTTTGCAAGCGATCGAGTACCGCAAACTTCACCTTCCCTCCGACCTTCCCCCCAGCGACGCCTGATGCCTACGACCATCTGCGCTTCGCATGAATAGCGTCACTCCTCGAATCTTCGTCGCTGCGACCGAGCAGAACGCTGGCAAGACCACTACTTCGCTCGGCCTCTTCTCGGCTTTGCAGAAGACGCGTCAACGGATCGGTTTCATCAAGCCGGTGGGCCAGCGTTTCGTCGAAGTGGAAGGCAAGCGGATCGACGAAGACACGGTGCTGATCGACCAGACTTTCGCCGTGCACACGCCACTGGAAGCAATGAGCCCGATCGCGGTCGAACCGGACTTCACGCGGCGCTACATCGAGAATTCGAACAACGAATTTCTCACCCGCCGCATTCAAAATTCCTTTGATCGGGCCGCTTGGGAAAAGGATTTCGTGATCATCGAAGGCACCGGTCATGCGGGCGTGGGTTCGGTCTTCGACCTTTCCAATGCCCGCGTCGCCAAGCTGCTCGGCAGCAAAGTGCTGCTCGTGGCGGGCGGCGGCATCGGCAAACCGATCGATGAAGTCGCCTTGAACAAAGCGCTCTTCGACAAGGAAGGCGTGGAACTGGTCGGCGTGATTCTCAACAAAATCATGCCCGCCAAATTCGATTACGTGTGCGACTTCGCCCGCCGCGGTCTCGAGCGCCTCGGTATCGATCTGGTGGGCGCCATTCCCGAGGAACCGATCCTCGCCAACGCCACGCTGGGCCAGATCTGCAAGACGACTCGCGGTCAATTCATCAACGGGAAAACCAAATCGCGTCGCCGCGTGCAAAAGGTCGTCATCGGCGCGATGAACTCCGGCCACGCCATGGAGCACTTCAAGCCCGGCACTTTGATCATCACTCCCGGCGACCGCGAGGACGTGATCCTCGCCGCGCTTTCCTCGAGCACCTTGAGCGACAACGATGGCCACGCCATCGCCGGTCTCGTCCTTTCCGGTGATCTGGTGCCGAACTCGCCCATCATGGAACTGCTCAAGAATTCCGACGTCCCGACGATCGCCTCGCCGCTGGACAGCTACACCGTGGCCAGCAGCATCCATTCGATGACGGTGAAAACGCTGCCGGGCGATGTGGAGAAAATCGACAAGATCCAGTCCTTGGTGGATCGGTATGTGGAAGTGGATCGGTTGCTGGCGAAGCTGTAGGCCCTCTGAGCCAGTGCTTAGTAATTAGTTCTTAGTGCTTAGTGGGAATGCGCGAAGCGCTTACTAAGAACTAATTACTAAGCACTTCCCTTCATCCCCACTTTCCCGCTTCGAGGAAGGAACCGCCCCGCCACAAATACCAACAGCAGCGGCAGGACCACGACCGTCCATCGTGGCGTGGCCGGCACACCTTGCGCGTTGGCCACGACGGAAAAAAGGGTAGCATTGTTAATCGCGTAGACCGCTCCGTCCGGACCAATCACGGTCGGCGTGTACGCTTCGCCCGTCGGCGTTGCGAGAATCACCACGGCCGAGAGCGAATTGGTCGTGAAGTCCCAGCGGTAGACGTTGCCGTCCTCGCTGTTGACTGCGGCGCATTTGTTCACCGGGTCGATCGCCGCCGAGTTGATGCACCATTCTCGCACCGCGTTCGGATAAGTTTGGTCATACCGCGGGTCCGGCGTTACTCCTACCACGGTCAGGAACGGGTTCATCACCGTGGTGTTTGTCAGCGTATCTACGGAGGTCGAATTTGGATCCATGAGCGCCAGCTTGTTCACACCGTCTCCGTTGTTGCCCGCATAATTGTTATCTTTCGTGAGCAGCAAATAGGACGATGGACCAGAATACGACGGCACTGCACTGGCCGGAACCACCGATGCAGTGTCGTCCCACCCAAATTGACCGGGGAGCTTTGTCGTCCCTAAATCGCCGCTAAAGTGCAGCAGCCAGCCGCGATAGTTATTCGAACCGAGGTTGTTTTCCAGAACGCCGTAGTAGACATCTCCGTCTGGGCCGACCGTGGGTGAGGCACTGCTGTCGTCCGTCACGAAGGCGGCCAGTTGCGAGTTTGCGGTCGAGCGGGGATCCAGAAGAAAAATACTCGATTGCTTCGCCAGGGTCGTGCTGTTGAGCGCGCAGAGATAGCCACTGTTGCCGTTGTTCACTGCCACGTAGACGATCGTGCCGTCGCTACTGAAAGCCGCGGCGCAGTTGTAGGCCACTTTCTGCATGGAACTGTCCCCGCACATGGCCGCTGCGGAAACAAAAGTTCCCACCCCAGTACTCGAAATCCGCGCCAGTCCGCTGGGGATGCCGTTCGGATAACCGGGCAGGGCTGCGCCGCTTGAGAGGTAGCCGAAATACAGATCGCCCTGCCCGTCGCTGCTGATCGGTGTGCAAATCTGGATGGCGGCGGCGTACGCCGCCGGATTGGCCATGTAGTTGGCCATTCCGTAGAAAGCCAATTGCGTCGTTGTCCCGCCAGCAGTATTCGGCGAAGACTGCACGTAAATCGTGCCCCCAGCACCGGGCACCGCGACCGCCGCATCATTCGCGGTCAAGGTTATCCCGCAAATCGGAAACCAGTTGTGATTAGGAACGGCGTAATCCGTGGACAACGTCCAAAGGATCGCGCCGGTGCTCCCGTTGAGAGCCTCCATCTGGAAACCGCCCGTCGCTCCAGTCTTGACCGGCAGAATCACCGTGTTTGCTGCGGTGATCACGGGCGTTCCATAGTGAATGTAGAGAAGACTGCCGGAATACTGCGGATCCAAATCCACCGGTGTGCTCCAGCGGATCGTTTGGAGAAGTTGCGACCCCACGCCGGAGAGACACGAATGCTGCGGGTCGTGCGCATAACCCGGCCACTCCTGCGCCAAAACCGGCGTACCCATCCACAGCAGAGGGAGGAAGAGACCCGCCAAAACGAGGGACCGGATCATCGACCGGAACGTGTTCATCGGTTGCGGCATTTTTCCCAATCCTATCTCATCTCCCAACGTCATATTTCGAGATTCCGCGGCACGAACCGGGATTCTCCGCAAAACCGGCAAATTGTAAAGTCAGCCTTCTCCGTCACGCCCACGCGGCTTCCATGGTGGGTCGGTCCCTCTGAGTTCTTAGTTCTCAGTAATCGGCTTCGCGCGTTCCCGCTGAGCACTAAGTACTAATCACTAAGAACTTGCATCAATCCCGTGGCGTTTCCTGCTTCGGCTCGACCGCCTCGGCCTTGCGCACTTCCATCTCTTCCGGTTCTTCGCTCTTATCCTTCTTCTTCTTGTTCGACTTTTTCTCCTTGGTTTCGTCCCTGAAGACTTCGCGGAGGACTTTGCCGATGAGCGGGGCGGCGACGGTGCCACCGTGCACTTCCGAATTGCTCAGATCGCTTTCGTAGAGCGCGGCGAAGGCGTATTTCGGCTTGTCCGCAGGTGCGAAGCCGGAGAACCAGGCCGCGGTGCGTTCTTTGCTTTTCGGCCCCCACTGCGCGGTGCCGGTCTTGCCGGCGACTTTCACATTCGGCACGGCGGCGCGACCCGCGGTACCCATCGACGACTCGACCACCTGGACCATGCCACGTTTCACTTCCTTCAAAATCTTCGGTTCAAAATCCATCTGCTCGCGAGCGCGGACGTTGTAGGCGGTCACGATTTTTCCGTCGATGCTCTGCACCTGCCGGACCAGACGCGTCTGGTAATAGGTACCGCCATTGCCGACGATCGCCATGGCTTGCGCGAGTTGAAGCGGCGTCACGAGCACGTCGCCCTGGCCGATGGAAAAGTTCGCCAAATCGCCGTCGAGCATCTTGCGCGCGTGCGCTTTCCTCATGAAATCGTCGGTGGGAATCCGGCCTTCATTCTCCGCCGCCAGCGGAATCCCGGTGCGCGCGCCGAAGCCCAGTTTCAGCGCCCAATCGCCCATTTTCTTGGCGCCGGTCTTGATGCCGACTTGATAAAACCAGGTGTCGCACGACTGCGTGATGGCGTCGGCGAAGTTCAGCGAACCGGAGCCGGTTTTCTTCCAGTTGCGGAAGGTCATGTGCCCGATTTCCATGGCCGCCGGGCAACTGAACTCGCTGTCCGTTTCGATCACATGTTCCTGCAGCGCC
>Ga0206824_10011_pt1 | contig 43530 bp, 47 predicted proteins | sample Alteio_BWOrgCont_82_FD_152874 | JGI IMG/M metagenome (GOLD analysis project Ga0206824, IMG submission 152874) | Enriched cells from forest soil in Barre Woods Harvard Forest LTER site, Petersham, Massachusetts, United States -... | ecosystem: Environmental > Terrestrial > Soil > Temperate forest >...
AATTCGGCTGCTAATCCGTCTGCCGATCCTTCGGTAGCCAATGCCAACTCGACGTGAAATGTTTTGCCGAGTGGCGGATTCAATTCAATCGCCGCCGACCATTCGGGTAGAACTTCAGGCCACTCGATCAAAGTAATGCCGGGATTTTCATACAGGTGTGATTCAATTCCCGATTCGAAAATTTCATGTTCGTCTTTTAAACGATACAAATCCAAATGATAAACAGGAAGACTCGCCCCAAGGTATTCGTGCAAAATCGGAAATGACGGGCTGCCACGAAAATCAGCATTTGGAATCCAGCGGCGGATTAGTGTTCGAACCCAAGTTGATTTTCCTGCACCAAGCGGTCCATGAAAAAAAACGACTCCGCCTTCGCGGGCCAAATCAAATTGAATACGATTCAAAAACTGATCAACAACTAAGACCAAATCAGTTTCAGAGTAATCGCGCCATTCGGGGTTCGTCAGGGATATTGGCAAGACGTTCAAGCTCCTGATATGCAGCCGGGATTTTAGAAATAATGTCTGTCGCAGTCATGCCTCGTGGCCTGGAATCGCGGGTCGCTAAATCCCCTGCCAGGCTATGCAAAAAAACGGCGACGCAACTGGCGTCGAAAACTTTTGTCCCCTGTGCAAGCAATCCGCCGATCATTCCTGCTAAGACGTCTCCGCTACCGGCTGTTGCCATCCCAGTATTTGGAAAGTGATTCAAATAAAGCACTTCTTCGGGGGAACTGAGCAAAGTCGCTGCACCTTTCAACAAAACCACGGCATGCGTTTTTTCGACACAAGTTTTCAACGCGCCCACTGGGTCGCGCACAACGTCTTCTTTAGACCATTTGATTAATCTAGCCATTTCGCCTGGATGTGGAGTTAACACAACTGGCGTCTTTCGATTCACGCACAATGCGTGCAAATCGTGTTCAGCAATAATGTTCAAAGCATCCGCATCCAGCACCATTGGACTTTGAAAGTTTTGAAGAAGCATTTCCACCAGTCGTTTACCTTCTGGGCGATTTCCCATGCCCGGCCCAACGACAACCGCAGAATATTGATCCATGATGCGGCGGTATTGTTCGAACAACTGTTCTTCTTTTGGCACGATCACGGACATCAATTCATTGGGGAGTTGTTGAATCAACGTCGCAATAGAATCCGGCCAAGTGCCGGCAGTCACTAACCCTGAACCCGAACGAAGCGCCGCATGCGCTGCCATCGCGATCGCGCCGGTGCGTCCTTGGCTGCCACCCAACATCAGCACGTGTCCAAATGTATTTTTATGGCCGTAGCGATCACGCTGCGCAAGCTTTGTGGCAATAAACGGCGCACGAAGTAAGAATTTGTCGCCTTCTAGTTTAAATTTTGCAGGAAGAGAAATATCGACGTTCACCAATTTCCCACGGTACATCGCACCCGGCGGCAAAAAATGTCCCAGACGCGGGAATCCGAAAGAAATGGTCAAAGACGCACGTACTGCGACCCCTTGAACCAATCCGCTATCACCAGAAACACCAGTTGGAATGTCCAATGACACGATTTGATCGACGTGTTCATTGATCAAAGTAACGATATCGTAAAATAAACCTTCCAAATCCCCCTTCAACCCTGTGCCGATGATCCCGTCGATTGCCAAGAACGGACCGCCACGCTGATCAAAAAACGACTCTAAATCTTGCGCCTGTTCCAGATAAAACAATCGCGCCTTCATTTTTTGTAAAATCTTGAAATTTTCAATGGTCGCGCCTTTGTATTCATCGCCGCGCAACAAATGAAACACGCGAATGCGGCGGTGCAGACCCATCAAATGCCTAGCGACCACAAAAGCGTCGCCGGCGTTGTTCCCTTTGCCGGCAAAAATTAAAATTTCGCTGTCGATTCCGGCGTTGGGAAATTCTTTAAGAATGCTTTCGGTGGCCGCCCGACCCGCGTTTTCCATCAGAAGTGTAGGACCAATGCCCAGTTCTTTTTCGGCAATTTGGTCGACGGCGCGCATTTCAGCACTGGTGCAAATTCGAAGCGAGGATTGACTGTTTGTCATGGTGACCTTCTTTGCATATTAACAGGGTGTTGAAAAAATGGAATTCAGGAAAAACTCACGGGCCGAAGGCAAGCGTGCGAGCGACTGCTGTCGATGGATTGGTCGTCAGTTTAGGCGAGTGCATGACTCTGCAAATGAAGTTCGTTTTCTGACTTCGGTCGACCGAAGTTCTTGATTGTTTTGGTATGGATTAGTGAATCAATTTTTGCAGCGCCGTCACTATGGCTATCGAGGCCGCAAGCATAGTGCCCATTCGAATCGTCAATTTTGATTCGAGCTGGTTCATCGAGTGTTGAATCTCAATTTTTAGTTCTTGTAAGTCTTGTTTAGATGCAAGTTTATCTTCCATAATTTCAACCAATATTTTAATTGATGTTTCCGCTTGTTCTCTCGAAAAGCCAACCTCTTCCAACATTTTAGCATAGCGCAAAGTATTAAACATAGCCGTTCTCCTGGGATCCTCAAATGCAAGGACGCAACCATCAAATGTACTGCAATTACAAAAAGATGGGACTCAGTGAATGATCTCGATTCAAACGCCCAGAACAAGATTCACACTGATTCACCTGGCAGTTTCACCTCCTAGCGGAACCTATTTAAATATATATTGTTGATTAAATAAACGCTTAAGATTATTGATGTAGGCCTGACATTGAAATGGAGACACCTATGAAAAACATCTTATCTGGCCATGCCCTACTGTTGATCCTTTTGATTCAAGCTAATCCCGCGGCCGCCCAATCTCAAACCCAACTCCCACACATCGCAAAATTTTCACCCGATTCCACCCAGCTGTTTTTCTCAAAGGGGACGACGACCCAATTAATCGACGTGGCCACCGGCAACGTCCTGGCCACATTTCAAACCAAGCTGCCGCCGATAAATATTGTATTTTCTCAAGACGGATCCAGGGCCGCTTTTCTTCAATTGGCCCCCATAGGAGTGTTTGACATCAAAGACGAAGTCGACATTTATGACATCAAATCTCAGAAAATAGTCCTTGAACTGGGTGCTGACAAAAACATAGTCAATGCAGTTTTTGCAGCAAATGCCAATAAGATATTAATCTCGTGTTCCGACAACCACGCCGAATCCATTGACATAGCGACAGGCAAAACGGAATTAGTGTTTTCATCATTTGATCGCAACGGCAAATTGGTGCCCCTAACCTTTTTTTCGCCGGACGGCAGTTTAGTCTTTGTCGTTTCTTTAGAACGCGTCATCGAAGTTTTTGATTCTACGGACGGAAAGTCACTGAGCAAGTTTACCTTAAATGCGACAATTGACGCAGCATCAGCCGCCACAACTAACGGCGAAAAAATCTTTATAAAACACGAAATCGCCGACGGCGACAAGGCTGGTGGTCTATTTGGCACCAATAAAAAACAGACAACAGATTTGGTGAATGCTGCCGACGGTACGATCATTACGAATGTGGACACTCTTTATCCTCAGCTGCCGGTGATCAGCGAGGATTCCACCAAGGCCATCTTAGGTCGATCTGATTTTGGGCATTCCGCTGTCGTTGACACCATTACGGGAAACAAACTGCTTGAAACAAACTGGCTGGATCTTGGATATTTTGGCGAAATCAACAATGGGCAAGGATTCAACGCGTTTTCACGCGATGGAAAATGGGTCTCTTGGATTTCGCTTGGTGCGGAAGCGATATCGCAAAGCGGCCCAAGCAAAGTCGATGTGGTGAATATCGCAACCGGTGCACATGTGCTTTCGATAATTGATGATGAAAATGTTACTCAATCCAATAACAGTACAGATGACGATCGATACGACTTTAAGGCGTTCTTTATTGCGACAGCTTTTTCAAAAGATGGCACGCAAATCATTGGGGTAACAGAAACAGGAAAACTGTACAAGGCCACGTTGCCCAAATGAACAAATAGCCCACTCGCAACGAATGATCAAGCGGGCGCGTGCAACGCCAACACCATTTCCCGTACCGCCCGTTCTAGCCCCACGATCGCCGCGCGACACACAATCGCGTGGCCGATGTTGAATTCTTCAAAAACATCCGCAGCAACGACCGACCGCACATTTTGATAATCAAACCCGTGCCCCGCATGCGAACCCATGCCCAAACTTTTTGCCAACATCCCAGACTTCAACACGCGATCGAATTCTTTTTTACGAATGGTTTCGCTTTTCGTGGGGCCAAAAAAACCCTGCGCTGCCATGCAATACCGTCCCGTGTGGATTTCGACAGCGTCCGCGCCCAATTCTTTGCTGGTCTTCACGGCCGCGATGCTTGGTTCGACAAACAAAGAAACACGAATACCCTTTTTCTTTAACGCACTGACCGTCTTCTCAATTTTTTTGCCCTGCTTCTCGACGTCCAAACCGCCTTCTGTGGTTTGTTCTTCGCGTTTTTCAGGAACCAAGCATGCCCAATCGGGTTGCAGCTTTAAAGCAAACTTTAAAATTTCAGGCACAACGGCCATTTCAAAATTTAAACTACATCGCAGTGATTTCTTTAAGGCCACAACATCTGCGTCTTGAACGTGTCGACGATCTTCGCGCAAATGGACTGTAATTTGTGTTGCGCCGCTGTTTTCGCAAATCGCTGCCGCCTCTAACAGATCTGGATAAGGCGTGCCCCGCAGTTGGCGCAAAGTCGCGATGTGGTCGATGTTCACACCAAGCCTGGGCAACAACGGCATGTCTGTCAAATCAGGACGCTTCATTTTGCCCGACCAAGGTCCGTGATGAACGCGTTTTCGATGTCATTTGCAAAACCCAAAATCTGGTCGGCGTTTTGGCCTTCCACTAAAATGCGCACTAAACTTTCCGTTCCAGAATACCGCACAAACACCCGTCCTAGTTTTCCCATGGCCGCTTCGGCGGTTTTCACGCTTTTTTGTACTGTCACTAGGGATTCGATTGGTTTTCTTTCTTTAACTTTTAAATTCACCAACACTTGCGGCGTTTTCTTAACCCAATTTTTCAACTCACTTAACGGTTTTCCAGTTTGTCTCATGATACTTAAAACCCGTAGCGCGGCCAGTATCCCATCACCAGTCGTCGCGTGATCCAAAAAAACAATGTGACCGGAATTCTCACCACCGATATTGGCACCGAGTGCCTTCATGCGTTCAACGACAAAACGATCCCCAACAGCGGCCCGTTCCAGTTTTAACCCAATCGTTCCCAGCGCCAGTTCTAAACCCAAGTTTGACATGGGGGTCGCCACGACGTGATTCCCCTTGAGTTGTCCGCGTTCTTTCATGTCCTTGGCACAAAGACCGATGATTTGATCACCATCCACGATTTCGCCGTTTTCATCTGAAAAAATCACTCGATCCGCATCGCCATCTAACGCGATCCCGATTTGCGCACCGACTTCCTTTACCTTTGCTGCTAAATTTTGTGGATAAAGCGCACCCGAATCCAAATTGATATTGACCCCATTCGGCGTAACGCCGATCGGAACAACTTCGGCACCGAGTTCCTCGAAAACTTGCGGAGCAGCTTTGTAAGCCGCGCCGTTCGCACAATCCAGAGCGATTCGCATCCCCACCAAATCCAGATTAGACGGAAAAGCCGTTTTCAGAAAAACAATGTAACGTCCATGCGCTTCATCGATGCGTTGGGCACGACCAACTCCATCACCGGTCGGAGCAGAAGATTCCATTTGCTGCGGGTCTGCGATCAACTTTTCAATGGCTTCTTCTACAGAATCCGGCGCCTTGAAACCATCTGAACCAAAGATTTTAATTCCATTATCTGCAAAGGGATTGTGGGATGCGCTGATCATGATGCCAGCGTCCGCGCGCATGCTGGTAGCCACAAATGCTACGCCGGGAGTTGGAAGGGGCCCCAAAAGAATCGCTTCACCACCCATCGAACAAACACCGCTTGCGATCGCTGTTTCAATCATATAACCCGACCGACGCGTGTCTTTTCCGATGACCACACGAACGCGGGGCTTTGCACCTTTCACTCGTCCTGCACTACCCCAGTGATCTTTCGTGTGCGCCAAGGTGTACACCAGCGCCCGCCCGACCAACATTGCCACTTCACTTGTCATGGGGTAACGATTTGCGGGTCCCCGAATCCCGTCTGTACCAAATAGTTTCATAGCGCCCTTCCTGGCCAAATTGTCATAACTTCCTGACACTCACCTTGACTTGATTCGGAATCACACGCACGAGGTGCAATCCTTCTGGCAATTGAACCCGAATAAACTTGGAATAATCCCCTTGCGGATAATCGCGTACGTCGACTTCTGCATGAATTTTTTCCACTTCAATATGTGTTGGATGGTCGGCGCGAATTAAAACGGTCACTTCTGTGTCGGGCATCGTCGCCTTCGCTGTCGACATCACTTGGACTGGTACACTGCGCACACGATAGACAGTGCCTTTGCCTTCGACTTCCAACGAAACGTCGGGAACAACACCATCTGATTCCACACCCAAGGATTCCAAATCCAGCGGAACGGGAATAATGCCTGTTTCTTTCACCTGGCTTAAATCAATTGTGCTGGATGTAATTTGTTGGATCAAGGCCAACCGTTGTCTGGTGCCGCGGATCTTTACAGAGTTCGGTGACACTTCCGCTTTCATTAATCTTAAACCCGCAGCCACTTCACCGCTAAATTCCAGTTGAACAGGAACGCTTTTTCTTTTCAGTTCTTCTAATTTAAACGTCAGCTGATTTGGAACCACAGAAAGAACTTTCACGCCGACCGGAAGCTTCACGATGTCGGAATACAAATGTTGTGTAAAAACGCCTGCCTTGCGATTTTCTAAATTAATCCGAATCGGGTCTTCCAGGCGGCTGTTGATGCTTCTTAAAAAGGCTTTGGGACCAGCGATGCGCAGGGTGATTCGGTCTGGCAGCGGTTCGGATAATATAAGGTCATCTCCTAAATGCACTTCTAGCGGAACTTCTTTGGTGATTTCAATCGTCTTGGATCCTAATACGACCACCCACAAAATGATCGCCAGCAAGAAAGAAACGATTTTAAGCGGCCACTGATATTGAATGCGTTCCCAAATTTCCTGAAAATATAAGATCATGAGTTTCCACTCTTTGGACGAGCATCCTCGATCCAATCCAAGATTCTTCGTGAAATATTTGGACGGCGGGTTTCTAGGGCAAGGATTGCAATCAAACCTTCGCGGATTTGGGTTTCAGACAAATTCATCATCAGACGCCCAGAATGTACTAAATGCGCCGCACCGGCTTCTTCACTGACTAAAACCACCACTGCATCGGTGTCTTCGGTAATACCAATAGCAGCGCGGTGACGCGTGCCATATTTTTTATCAATTTCTGGATCCTTAGAAAGTGGCAAGAAACATCCGGCCGCAGCAATGCGATCACCGTTGATGATGACGGCACCGTCATGCAACGGCGATGTGGGAATAAAAATCGAATACAACAATTCCGTTCGAACCTTGGCTTCAAGTTTCGAACCCGTGTCGATGAAATTCTTTAAGCCTTCTTCGCGTTCGATCACAATCAACGCGCCAATGCGGTCGCGGGCCAATTGGGCCGCTGCACGTGAAACTTCTTCCGCCATTTCAATGCGACTTTCACGTTCAGTCGACACGCTAAATGGATTGCGTCCCATGGTCGTTAAAGCCCGGCGCAAGTCATCTTGAAAAAGCACAATGGCGATGAAAACGAAGTAATCGAAAAAGGCACTTAAGACAAATTGGGTCGTATACAGCTCAAAAGCCTGCGAAAAAAAGTATCCCACAGCTAAAATTGCTAGTCCGGTCAGCATCCGAACCGCGCGCGTGCCACGAATCAAGTTCAACGCACGATAGATAATGAATGCGACAATGGCGATGTCGAGCAGGTCTTCACGGCGAAAACTCGAATTGAGGTTCGTGATCCACTCATTCACGCATGTTTACGCGGGCATCGGCGCAGGCGCCGGACCCCCTCCCTGTGGAGTTGGTTCACCATTGTTCTTAGCCGGTTCCGGCTTCACTCTTTTAATTTTTTCACCACGAATGACGACGTCGACTTCTTCACCGTCAATCGTTTCGAATTCTAACAATGCCTCTGCAATGCGATGAAGCGCAGCTAGGTTTTCTTGCACGATCTTTCTGGCGCGATCGTAATTGCGTCCAACAATCTCGCGCACTTCCTGATCGATGCAACGTGCGGTGTCTTCGCTATAATCGCGGTGTTGCGCAATTTCACGGCCTAGGAAAATCGCCTCGTCCTTTTTACCAAAGGTCAACGGCCCAAGCTTTTCACTCATGCCCCACTCGCAAACCATCCGGCGCGCCACTTCTGTCGCACGTTCGATGTCATTTCCGGCGCCCGTCGTTTTTTGATTCAGAACCAATTCTTCGGCAACGCGACCGCCCATTAAAAAAGCGATCATGTTTTCAGCTTTTTCTTTGTCCATGTTCAAACGATCTTCATGTGGCAGCGTCTGAGTTACACCCAAAGCCAATCCCCGCGGAATGATCGTCACTTTATGAATGGGGTCCGTGCCCGGCAACATGCGCCCCACCAAGGTATGTCCACCTTCGTGATAAGCCGTCGTGCGTTTTTCCGTTTCAGACAAGACCATGCTTTTGCGTTCCGAACCCATCAGCACTTTGTCTTTTGCTTCTTCTAAATCGGTTAGCTCGACGCTTTTCTTATCTTTACGTGCGGCGACAAGCGCAGCTTCATTCACCAAGTTCGCCAGATCAGCACCCGAAAATCCCGGCGTTCCACGCGCAATCACGCGTAAATCGACATTTTCGTTCAGTGGCACTTTGCGAGTGTGCACTTTCAAAATTTCTGCGCGTCCGTTCAAATCTGGATTGGTCACCACCACGCGTCGATCAAAACGTCCTGGACGCAAAAGTGCCGGATCCAACACATCGGGACGATTCGTCGCCGCCACTAAGATCACGCCTTCATTGGCTTCAAAGCCATCCATTTCGACTAGCAATTGGTTCAAGGTCTGTTCGCGTTCGTCATGACCGCCACCTAAACCGGCGCCACGGTGACGACCGACGGCATCGATTTCATCGATGAACACAATACAAGGTGAACGGCGTTTTGCTTGGTCGAACAAATCGCGCACGCGTGAAGCGCCGACCCCAACGAACATTTCCACAAAGTCCGAACCCGAAATCGTAAAAAATGGAACACCTGCTTCGCCGGCAACCGCACGCGCTAACAACGTTTTCCCGGTACCTGGGGGGCCCATCAGCAACACGCCCTTAGGAATTTTTCCGCCTAGGCGTGTGAATTTTTTTGGATCTTTTAAAAACTCAACCACTTCTTGAAGTTCTTGTTTGGCTTCTTCGGCGCCCGCAACATCGCGAAAGGTGACTTTCTTATTCGCATCGTCCACCATGCGCGCGCGCGATTTTCCAAAGGACAAAGCCTTGCCGCTGCCGGCTTGAAGTTGGCGCGAAAACAAAAACAACATCACGCCGACAAACAACAACATCGGACCCCAAGCGAACAAGAACTGTTGCAGAAACGATGCGCGTTCTGGCTTTTCATAGTTCGGAGTAATGTTGTTTTGCATCAAAATTTCTAGAACTTTGTCACTGGTGGTTGGGCCAACTGTTTCAAACTGAGTTTTGCCATCGACAACGTCTTTGAATTTTCCTTCAATTTGGTTGTCGGCTTTCAACTTCACTTCGGCAACTTTGCCTTCTTTCACATACTCGATGAACTGGCTGAATTGCAGCTCGGTGCGATTGGTCGAAACGGTGTTCGATGCGCGCCATAAAGCCAAAAATAAAAGCGAGATTGCCAACCAAAGGCCCAAAGTCTTAAAATTCGCACGCATCTATTAATCCTTCCCTGAAATCCTACAGGTCTGTTGCCCAAAAAAGGGCTCTCATTATTATCTGGGCACTGATTGCCAATTGTCAAAGAGTCACAAGGGTTTTGTGCACCGTTTCTTAATTCTTATTGGTGTTCTTATTTGGTTACATTATTGGCGTCGCTTCGAAGTTAACCCCGCAAAGGCGTTCACTGGATCAAAACCTGATTTTGCCAATGCGGGAAAGACTTCACTGCGGACTAATCCACGAAAATACTTGGGGTCTTTGTTCGTTGGGTCCTGAATTGTTTGAGCATTTTCTTCGACGCAGAATGCTTCCAAATCGTTTTTACGAACGTTGAGCAGCGGCCGCAACAAAAAACTGTCTTTTAGCCGAATGCCATCTGAATGAGTCGACCATTGCCCGCGCAAAATGCGCCAAAGATTCGTCTCGGCTATGTCGTCCAGATGATGCGCGGTGAAAATGAAACGAAATTGTTTTTTGTCACCTTTTTTTGAAGTGGCAATTCGACGAAAAAAATCGAGTCGCTTTCCACGTGCGTCGTTTTCTAGGTTTACTCCAACTCGTGGAGATTCCAGTTCCCCATGCAGCAGCTTGAGGCCCAGTCGATTGGCAAGTTCTTGAACGTTTGCCAGATCACGATCGCGCGCGCCTTCCCGCCAATGATGGCTTAAATGAACAATGGAAAGCTGCCTGCGATCGACGATCCGACGACCATATTTGGCTAATAAAATGGCTAGTGCTGTCGAATCAGCTCCGCCTGACACAGCGACGGCCACGGGCTGAACGATTGGCAATTTTAGATGCGTCTTTTTCATCGTGGCGACTAAGTTGCGAATCAGCCGGCCGCCCATTTCACCTGGCTTGGGATAAGGATCAAAATTGCTCACAGGCCCTTACTTTAGCACTTTTTATTACTGCGCGCGCGAAGCCCATTGAACCATTTCGACACCCAGGTCGAAGTCCGCTCCGTCTTTGTCATTTAAGTCGTAATAGGTTCGCCACCATTGTGGAGCCTCGGGATGAATTCCACTGACAAAGGCGCGGCCTTTTCCCACTTGCGATCGCACGGCGGCGACCGTGCCATTTCCGTAAGTGCCGATGATTTCCGTTCCGGGAACATTGGCGACTTGATCAAGATAAGGGCCGCCTTCCCAGTACAAATACCGGGTTTTACCCTGCCAATTGACAGGTTCGATCGTCGCTTCGGTCGTTGGAATTGGATACAAATGGGACATTCCTGGAATCAATCCCAGGCCATGCGTATTCGAGTCCCCAACGATGTCGGTGGATGCAAAAGCACCAGCACAAAAACCGACGTAACCACCACCACTGCGAACAAAGTTTTGAATTTCCGATTTCAGCCGCGGAGTCATCGCTTTCATTGCATCAACGGATGTTCCACCCGGTTGAATCCACACGGCAACATCGTGAAATAATTTCTCGACGTCCTTTTTGGTACTGAAAATGGTCAGAGCATTTTGTTTTACGCGCTTGGTTTCCATTCCTGCCATCAGCGCGATATTTTCAGCAGCTGTCACGCAGTCTTCAGCGCAGGCACCCGGGCCTGAATACACCAGCGCGACTGGAACAATCGGATGGGCCTGACATGGAGTGGAAATCAGCGCGATCGAAGGAAAGGCACCCAAACATGCAATTGCTTTGGTAAAAACTACTTTCTTCCCTGAAAGTTTGTTCATATCGCCAGTATGATCGTCAGGTCACCAATGTAAACGAAAAACGTAAACTAAATGACTGGAGGGGGAGTTTTTTTCCGCCCATGCCCTAAAAGCGTCGGCTTTCGCAACGCTTCAGAAAATATTCGCTTGGACACTTTATAATTGAAGCAACAGCAGTTTCGGTTGCGGGCAGGTCAATTCTTGGCTAGAAAAGAAATTCGGTCTTTTCTTTGGCTCGGTAGCTCAGTTGGTTAGAGCACCGCATTCATAACGCGGGGGTCGGCGATTCAAGTTCGCCCCGAGCCACCATCAAGACGATAAATGCCATCGATAAACTTCGTCACAAGCTCCTGAGGCAAAAAGGATATTGTCAGTAATCGACAGCGACACAGACACTGTCCTTATTATGTGCTGAATTCCTACAACACGAAGGGCAAGACAGCCTTGCGGCTTTTGGGATAGTCACTAAATTTTTGCAAATACCAGCGATGGTGGTCCAGGGCGCGTGGAATCAGATTCACAGCTGTCCATAATGAAAAACTCCACGCCGGGAATGAATTCACCATCATTGCAAAACCGAACCATTCGACGATTTCGCCAAAATGGTTCGGACAAGAAATAAAACGGAATAAGCCACCTTGTGGAATTTTATATCCGCTTTCGCCTGGCTTGCGTAAATGAATCAGAATCGTGTCAGATTGATTGTTGATGAAAACACCGACAGAAAAAACAACGGCACCCACGATAAAATGGGCCGACGTAAAAATGGAATTCGTGTACGCGCCACCAAAGTTTCCAAGAAAAGTTCCGTTCACGAATCCGTTCACGAAATTAAAGCAAACCGCAGATATCACTATCAATAATGGAATTTGTTTATTTTTTGTTCTGGTCCTCAACGGAAAAATAAAACTGCGGTTGATATAATGAATCATCCACAATGCCCAGAACATCCAAATCGCCGGGGGTTTAGGGCCATTGCCCAGAAAAAAGAACAACGACAGGAAAATCATCGACGGAGTTTCCTGAATAATCCATCCCAAGCGATTTCCGATCATGGGACCCCAATTGGAACTGACATGCCGCCCATAGGGCTGAGTCACCTTCAGCAAGAATGGAAAAGCGACTACGGCCACTGCCATCCAAATGGCGGTAACACCATTCAGCCAAGCCAGATTGTTCATTGGTCTATTGAATGGATTTTGTCAAAAAACAGCAACAACGATTTTTATAATCAGTTATTCTGATCAGGATGAACCGCTTCTTTGTTTACAGCACCTGCGTCCTGACCGCATTGTCTGGCTGTGCACACGGCAACGTAACCGAGCTGAGCCAAAACCAAAAAATGCTTTCGTCGGTCCCCTATGTCGCCGAAAAATACAATGACCTTCCCGACGAAACTCGCATCGACATCACCCCTAAGATATACAAACACTGTCTAAAAGACGTCGACGACGCCCCTTACAGTCTTTTTACGGTCACTTACCTCAGCGACGGCATAAAGGTGAAAGGAATCTTGGGAATTCCAAAAGCCATGATTCAAGTCAAACCTTATTCGATGGTCGTGGCAGTTCGGGGTGGGCACGCCGATTTCGCGCGCTTTAACGCTTGCAGCACCTATTTCTTATCTGACATTTTGGGCGGCAATGGCGAACGCGCATTTTTTGCTGTGCAATTGCGCGGAGCTGCCGGAAGCCCTGGCCAAGATGAATACGGCGGCAACGATGTTCACGACGTCCTGAATGCTGTCGAACTGGTCAAGGGATTCCAAGAAATCGACCCACGCAACGTGTTTCTTGCAGGAAAATCCCGCGGCGGAATGATGGTTTATTTGGCTTTAAAGGCAGGCGCCAAAGTCGCAGGCGCAATTTCGATTGCAGGTCAATCCAACTTAATACGCCTGCTGCAATCCTGGCCCGACATGCGACAAGTGTTTGTAGACCACATTCCCCAATTTAAAGTTCAAACCATAGAAAAGTTGAGGCAACGTTCTGCAGAGTTTTGGGCTGAACAGATCCATGCACCTATTTTAGTGCTACATGGCGACAAAGACACCAAGGTTCCTGTCGAAGATTCATTAGAACTAAACCGACTGCTTGATGAAACCAAGACGCCCCATAAACTGGTCATTTATCCTGGTGAAGATCACCCCATGACCAGCGTTCGCACAGAAATCGCAAATGAAATTACAAATTGGGTTCAAAAGTATTCGTCTAAGTAGTGCCAAAATAACTTTTTTCTATTTCAGGATTACACAACAAATCCGCCGACTTTCCATCCAAATCAATCTTGCCGTGGCTTAAAATATAAGCACGATCTGTCAATCGCAACGCCTGCCGAACATTCTGTTCCACCAACAAAAGACCCACACCATCTTTTCTAAGAACTTGTAAATGAGTGAACATCTTTTTAGCAGCGATCGGCGACAGGCCTAGCGAAAGTTCGTCCACCACTAACATTTTCGGATTGCTCATCATCGCGCGCGCTAGCGCAACCATCTGTTGTTGCCCCCCACTTAACGTCGATGCCATTTGTTTCAGGTGATCCTTTAATTCTGGAAAAAGATTCAACATTCGGTCCACCATATGATTTGCAGTGCCATCAGACGCTGGGTTTTTACGGTAGGCAATCCGCAAATTTTCAACCACCGTCATGTCACCAAAAAGGCGTCGACCTTCTGGCACGTAACCCAATCCCATTCTGGCAATTTCATAGGTGGGACGTCCTTGGATTTCGTTCCCCAGAAATCGAATGATTCCAGCCTCTACTTTCATCAGCCCAAAAATAGCGCCACACAAAGTCGACTTGCCCGCCCCGTTCGATCCGATCACGGCAACAAATTCCGAAGGACGAACGACAAGTTGAATCCGTTTCAGGACGCTGACTTCATCGTATTGCACGCATAAATCTGAAACTTCAAGCATTCGCTAAACCCCCAAATACGCTTCGATCACGCGCGCATCTTTCATCACTAGATGGGGCTGACCACTGACAATCATTTTCCCATCCACCAGAACGGACAAACGATCGGCAGTTTTTAAAACTGCAGCGATCACATGTTCGATCCAGACGATCGCGATACCAAAATGATCACGAATTTTATGCAGCAAAACAGAAAACTGCTCAGACTCTGCCCCCGTCATTCCTGCCATGGGTTCATCTAGCAACAAAATTTGTGGATCGGTTGCCAGTGCACGCGCCAGATCAAGCCGTTTTCGTTCGGAAATATTCAAATGCTTAGCCAAAGACTGTGCTTTGTCTGTTAGCTGCACTAGTTCCAACAAATGCATCAGATCGGTTTGTGGTTTCTTGTTTGCGACCCGAACATTGTCTAAACACGTTAGATGTAAAAAAGGCTTAGGCACTTGAAAAGTACGGGCGATTCCTAAAGCACATGCTTGATGGGGATGTTTAATGAAAATTTCTTCCCCATTCAATAACAAGGTTCCTGATTCAGGGCAAAGAGCACCCGCGATGACGTTAAACAATGTACTTTTGCCACTGCCGTTTGGTCCAACCAACGCTAAAATTTCCCGTTTTTGCACGGTCAGATTCACGCCCCGCAACACGCGGTTGCCACCAAACTGTTTATGGATCTCGATTGCCGCGACGATGGCACTCATGTTGTTGCTTTACTTTCTGGGTCTTTTTTTAGCGTTCTAAAAACACCAACCAAACTTGAAAATCCTGCCGGCATAAAGCGCACCACGAACAAGGTCAAAGCTGCAAACACCAATAGGTGGTATTGACCAAAATCACGCAACTGTTCATAAGCAACCTCTAGAACAATGGCACCCACTGCTGGGCCAACACTTGTCCCAATCCCGCCAACGTAAGTCATCGATAAGATTAAAAACATTTCGCCAAGCGAACCCATTTCAGGGGTCGCTAATCCCAAATAATGTGCGTAGGTTGCTCCTGCCAATCCCGAAGCCATCGCTGAAAGCGCAAATGCAATGGTTCGCACACGTGCCGTATTGATACCCAATGATTCAGCGGCATCAGAATCATCCTTGATCGCTAACATTTTAAAACCAAATCGAGATCGTCCGATCCATTTCGATCCAAATAGAACGATCACGAACAACGACAAAAACAAATAAAAGTAATGAACCTTTGAGTATTCGGTCAGCAATCCAGGAACCTGCAATCCAAATGTTCCACGCGTCCATCGGTCTTCGTTCGTGATGACGATTCTGACAATTTCTGCAAAACTTAAGGTCACTAGTGCCAAGTACGTGCCATTTAACTTTCTGCAAAGTGCACCCAACAGCGCACCGACTATTCCGGTCACAGCTGTCGCAAAAATCAGTCCACTCCAAATCGGACAACCGGAATGCAAAATAAACAATCCCGATGCGTAGGCGCCCATCGCCGCAAAAGCAGCCTGACTAAAAACCAATAAACCCGCCTGTCCTGCCAAGAAATTCCAGGCCAGTGCCATCACTGCGTAATATATGCCAATGATCAGCACATGAAGCGAATAGGCGGATACAAAATTTGGACAAAAAGAAAACAGTCCAATCGCGCATATCAAAATGAAATTTAACTTAAACTTTGCTGCCATACATTCCCGTCGGTCGCATCAATAACACCGCAACAAGCAGCACAAAACCAAAAATCTGGCTGTACATGCTCGATAAATAAGAAATTCCAAATTTCTCAACTAAACCTAGAATCAGGCCGCCCCACAGACACCCGCGAATTGAACCCACTCCACCAAATACTAAAACAACAAAGGCCGCCAATGTGACGGATTCACCAGCATTCGGCGTCACCGGAAAAATGGGCGCGACTAAAACACCGGCAGCAGCCGCCAACGCGACTGAAAAAGCAAAACCTACACTGTTGACCCATCCAGCATTGATTCCGATCGCTTCAGCCATATCGCGATCTTGTGCAACGGCGCGAATAGCACGACCAAAATTAGTCTTCCACACCAACAACAACACGCAAGCAAGGATAACAAACGCAATCGCGCCCGCCATCAATCGCTGTGCGCCAAATTCGAAAAAACCAAAAATACGGACAACCCCATCTATATAGTTAGGCGGCTTTTTTGGATTTGGGCCAAAGACGATCATGGCAATATTCTGAAGAACGATCGATAGGATGAACGTGGTGACCAACGCATTGCTTTGATTTTTATAAATCGGTCGAATCAAGATCCACTGCAAGATCAAACCGCACAAGAACATGATTAAAACGGCAATTGACATTGCTATCCACGGCTGCAACCCAAAAACAATTCCAAAAACGTAGCTGAGATAGGCTCCAAAAATATAAAATTCGCCGTGCGAAAAGTTCACGACACGCATTAAGCCGGCAACCAAAGACACACCCAACGCCGACAAAGCGTATAAAGCGCCAGAGACCAGACCAGACAGCAGCGTGAATAAGAAAAGATTCAAAACGCGTCTCCCTTGATGGTTATCCCGCGCACCGGACGATTGATTGTCGCGATCACCTCAACAATCAATTCGTCATCATCGTGCCGGTAGCCAATTTTTTCGGATAAACAACTTGTTGCACATGCTGAGGGGTGCTGGAATCGCCCGGTTTTCCGTTTTGCCACTGAACGACTAACATGTCCGGTGCCCACTGATGAAATTCAGTGCCTTGGTTCCCAAAATGAATCGTCCCTTGCGCCGCATGAAAATTTGTTTTCTCTAGTGATGCGATCACATCCGCCGAAACGGCCGCATGCGCACGTTTTAAAGCATCTGCCGCTAGCAACACAGCCGTGTAAGCAGATCGCGATTTATAGTCGCTGGGATCATGACCAAACTTTTTCTTATAGTTGGTCCAGAATTCTTTCGCCTGGGCATTGGGCTGAACTTTTTCATGCATGCAGGAAACAAACAGCTCGTCATTTCCGGCTGTACCCACATTTTGCCAGAATTCAGGCCAAAGACTGGGGGGCCCTGCTCCATCTAAAATTAATCCATGCACGCCCACTTCGCGGGCTTGGCTAATAAAGGTATGCATGCCGAAACTATAAATGTAGGCGACGATCAAATCGGGTTTCTCGTTTTTAAGCTTGTTCAATTCTGCGTAAAAATCTTTTGCCTCGTGGTCAACCGACACAACCGAATGGGTGATGTGGTCGTGTGTTAACGCTTCGTCGGTCAGCGCGGCAATTCCTTTTCCCCAATCTGAATTTTCTGCGACAACGACAACTCTTTTGAATTTCGAATCGCGAATAAACTTTGCGATTGATCCGTGCACCACCGCACTATTGCTAGGCCCCGCGCGAAACACAGTCTTGTAACCTTTTTTCAACAAGTCATCCGACCATGCTTCTGAAATAACGAACGGAACCCCTGTTCTGTTTGAAACTTCGATTTCTGCAAGTGCGCTTGAAGAATGGCTTTCACCCACTACAATTGCGACTTGATCCTTAGTCGCCAATTTTTCAAAAGCGGCAGTGGCTTTTTCGGGAACGCCGCCGGAGTCTTCAAAGATCAAATCAATTGGATGTTTTTTGTATTCGGGATCCGCACGCAGTTTATCCAGTGCTAATTGAATGCCTTCGTCAAAAGCGGCCCCAGTCGCCGCTGCAGAACCTGTTCGCGGTCCGACAAAACCAATTTTGAAGGTCTGAGCTTGCGCAGATAAAACTTGGGTCAACAAAATAAAAATCAGCATTGTTTGGTCCTTCTTTCCAACTTAGTGAGATAAAAATTTAAGCAAATAAATGATAAAAAAGATAACCGCTGCAACCATCGCGATCGGTCCTTGTTGCAGACGTCGCGCGCTGGACGAACTGCTTCGATCCAACGAAATAATTCCATCGGTGCTGTCGATCATCGTTTCCCGGTCAACAATGATCGCTTGTGGTGGAAGGGCGTCATTTTTAGTCGTCACACCTGGGAACTTTTTAACGGCCGTGCCGATTGCCATGAATTCAACCAGTCCACCACCCAAATCATAAACACGTGTCTTCACTCCAACGACTGCGTCCGCTCCACATTTTTCTGCGTCCGCTTCGATCCGACCTAAGGCTTTTTCGCGCGCTTCGTACAAAATTTCAGTCAAGCCCGTCACTTCACCCCCACCGATCGATTGAAGACTTGCAAAAATTCCGCCTTTTAATCCAAGCGAATAGACAGAAACACCCATCACCAAGCGAAGCGGCAGATATCCCATGTTTGCCATGTTCCACATTTCTTCGTTCGTCATGTCGCTGGTCACGGGTTCACTTGCGTAAGGCGCAAGGGTTTCATGCTTTGAAGCCGTTCCAACCATGATCATTTCTTGTGCACCCAATAAAGGCGAAATGGTCGTTTCAATTCCGATTACAGAATTCGCGCCGCACTTTTTCGCTTCGTCGACAATTCTTGACAGTGCCAGGTGTCGGGTCTTATCAAAAATTTCAGAATATTCTGAAATCTCACCGCGGCCCAATCGTTTGAGGGCACCCAAAATGTTTCCGCCCAAACCGATCGAATAAGCCACATTCCCAAACACAAAATGAATGGGCTGAAATCCCGAATCCATCTGACAATAAAGTTGCTGAACATCTGCCGACGTCGTGAACTGAAGGGTCTCTTGCCCCTGTTCCTTGTGAACCGCTGAACCAATGGTCACAAACTCGATGTTGGTTCCGTGATTGATTAAATCAAACGAAACACCGGCCAAACCGACCCCGCCATGTTGCCTGGCTTCGTTCATCATGCGGTCGTAAGCGCGAATGCGCCCTTCACGAACTAGCTGGGTGATTTCCGAAACTTCGCCCCCACCCAAGGTAGACAGGCCTGCGCCGATTCCACCCGTTAATCCAATGGCAACGACGCTGTTGCCCACGCACAATTGCCCGGCGCGCATCCCTAAACGGTTTAGGCAATAGATTTCATTCCCGGAAAGTCCGGTCACTTTTTGGTGTTGAATCTGCATGTTTCGATCCTATCAAATCGCCGTACCCCACAATAGCGATTATTGACGTCGCCAACCCTTGTGGCCGCCTCAATAACCTTGTTAGAATAAAGATCATGACAACATTTCAATCGTTGATTTTATCAGCGTTGAACGCCGTATCCACGGTGTGGCCGCTACCGATCGACATTGCAACAGGGATTCTAAAATGGTCTGTCAACTGGGACATTAATTCGTCCGATGTCATTGCCCTGCAATCCATTGCGATTTCGGGCGTCCTGCTGTTTCATTTTCGCTTTGAAGTTCTGGGGGCGATCACCGGACTTTTATCTTTAGTGTTTAAGCCGCACCTACCGAAAACATTGGACGAGATGACTGCCGTTTTTTTGATTTTGATCAACTTGCCAACGGCCCTGACTCAAGTTTGGCTGACCGATTTTGATTTTCCAGTTTGGTTACCGGCATTGACGGGACTGGTCGGCGCTTTTTTCTGGAAATGGGCCAGTCGTTTTGGGAAAAAAACAAAGGGACTGAATCACATTCGATACATCGACGCCCTTTTTATTGGCCTGCTTTTACCTTTGTCTTTGTTGCCCGGCATTGGCCTTCCCGTGATTCTTTTCGCTTTGTTTTGGGCAACCAACTATTCAGACGATGCGACAGATCATTTAGTGTGGACGACGATCACCATTCAAAGCTTAGTTCGCAGTATCCATTACGTGGTACTCGGCCAAGCAACTCAGGCATGGGACGATCACGGAAAAATGAATTCGATCGTAATCATCGGGATATCGGTGATTGCGGGCTTTGTATTATTTGATCTTTTTCGAAAAGCACAACGCGAACGGTGGGTTTCTCAAATGTTTTGGCTGAGATTCCTTGGCTCTCTAGCGTTTGTGGGTTTATGGTTGTTCCGTACGCTGAATACGTAGGTATTACCTGCTCGGCTAACGAGGAGACGTTGTGAACAAACGCGGTTTTATTGAATCAATCGGAAACACCCCGCTTATTTATTTATCTAAAATGTCGGCCTTGACCGGATGTGAAATTTACGGCAAAGCCGAATTTACAAATCCAGGTGGATCCGTCAAAGACCGCGCAGCCTTGGGAATGATCGTTGATGCAGAAAAACGCGGAGTCCTTAAAAAAGGCGACCTGATTTGGGAAGGAACAGCAGGCAACACCGGAATCGGCTTGGCGTTGATTGGCAATGTGCGTGGATACCGCACGAAGTTTGTCGTTCCCGACACGCAGGCTAAAGAAAAAGTCGACACGATCCGCGGAATGGGATCAGACGTTTTAGTCGTTCCTTTTTTTCCTTATCCCGACCCAAACAACTATCAGTTGATCGCAAAAAAAATGGCCCAAGAAGAAGGCGGCTATTACATCAACCAATTCGATAATCTTGCCAACTACCGCGCGCACTTTGAAACCACTGGTCCTGAAATTTGGGATCAAACCAGCGGTGAAATCACGACCTTTGTTTGCGCAATCGGCAGCGGCGGAACTTTTAGTGGCGTGGCTAATTTCTTACATGAACGCAATCCAAAAGTGCGCTCGGGAATCGTCGATCCATTTGGGTCCAGCATGTTCAATTGGTTTTCACGTGGGGTTGCCGAAGTGTCACCGGGCGACAGCATCACCGAAGGCATCGGACAGGGCCGCGTTACTGAAAACGTCAAAGTTGGTCGCGCCGATTTTTCATTTCAATTGGAAGACCGAACCGTGATTGAAATGCTTCAATACATCGTTCGGGCCGAAGGCCTGTTCTTGGGTTCTTCTTCTGCTGCAAATTTATGTGGAGCTTACTTGGCCGCGAAAAAATACGGCCCGGGACAAAAAATCGTCACGATGCTTTGTGATTCCGGTCAGAAGTATGTTTCAAAAATTTATAATCCAGACTGGTTGAAATCAAAGAACCTCACACCTCAGGGGCCAGAAACAGGGTTGTGGCCGGTCCTGGATCGCTTAGCTAAATCTTAACCAAACAAACAAAAGTACACAGCAAAGCACTGAACTACTGAATTGGTTACATCATTCAATACATGTGATTTAAAAAAATAAATTGTTTGATCGCCTTTTTACGTCCATCCTCATTTTCGCATGCACCACTTAGTCATTTTCATTAGTTTTCTGATCAGCATGACGCCTGCAATCGCATCGGCTGAAGCCCCCGTTCAAAAATTCAAAAGCACTCTGACCGCCCTTTTAGCGAAAAACCACACACTATCGCTTCATCACGACCCACTGACTACTTTAGAAGCTGCGGAAAAAAACTGGGAACGCATTAAACCGAAAATCGTCTTTACCAATAGCGCTGGGAGCCTTCATTTCGACAACACTAATCCCGCGTTAAGCAGCGTCGAAGTCGTCCTGCCTTTTCACGACAATGACCAGACCATAGTGAAGATAACCGCAAACTGGAACAAGATGAAGTTCGAACGGAACTACTTTGAGGCTGTCATCCACGCGTTATTTGTCGTCAGCTCTAGCGAAACAAATGATTCAAACGAAGAATCGCTGTCGATTTTGCATCTATTGAACGAGAAATATTCCCATATCAAGGAGCAAGAACAAACCGTTGCACCACCGCCACAGCAGGCTTCGGCAAAAAATAAATACTCGGATCCTTGCACGGACGCACAAAAGACCTTAGTCGCGTCGTCTAGCTACGTAAATTTAGGTGGTTACTCGATCCAAATCACCCTATTAAAAGACGGTTCGTTTTTTATCAATAGTCCCAACTATCAAGGATATCCAATCCATTCAGGCCCCATTGTGATCAAATCCTTTTGTAAACTGGTCGCGACGGCGTTAACTGGCAAATGGACTAAGCCCAAAGCTAAGGTTTGCGCGCTAGGCGCACCTGCCAATACCGTCATCACCGGTAACTTAGGGCCAAATAAAAAAGGCGAAGCCGGCAGCCCGATGGCCTATTCAGCATTTCCCATGAACACGATTTCATCCCTTCTTTGTTATTGATGCGTTTGTCGGCTAACAGCTGTCTAGTCCTTAGACAGCCGAATGTCTATTATTTGGTCTCAATTGATCTTGTTTAATTGCATGTAAATATATGTAATTATTGATCTATTATACTTAACTTAATTAATCAACAACTTGGCACAACTCTGGCTTATTCATGGGTAGACACGACAATCGAGAAATCGAGAGAAAGGTAGAGAGAGAATATATGTACCCCCTTAAAAACAATTGGACCAAGAAATGGTCACAAACCTTAGGCGCACTAGCGCTAACGATGGGTCTCGCAGCATGCGGATCCGGCGTTTATAATCCTTATAGTTTAAATGCCCTTGGCACACCTGGAACGCTTGGCGTCGCCGGTTGCGCACCACTCACGACTGGAGTGTTATCATTCCAAGCAACGGGCGCGGCAATTACGAATTACTCGTTCGCTGCTGGGAATCTACCCACTGGCCAACCTGGAATTACTCTGCCAAGTGCAGGAAGCGTCACGATGTATTCGTCTGGATTTTCCTACGGAGCATTTGCACCCGGTATGCTCGGAACCGCAGGCGCTGGCCTGGGTGTCGGCATTCAATACCAAGGTCAAAGTCAATTCGGATCAATCAGCATTGATGTTCTTCCATCACTAGGCACCGTTCAAACAGGCACCTTGATGGGCAGCATTCAATTCATTCCACAGTTCGCGCAAAATCTTGCCATGGCAGCTCAGTACAGCGGCGCAAACGGTAATGTCCTCGGTACCCTTGGAACACTGAACTACGCTTCATCTTGTGTGAACTCAATCGCTTTCCAAGCAGTTCAAACACCCCCAATGGGCATTTTCTTCGGAACAAGCCTGACTGGTGGAACGAACGGTTCATGGTTGCCTCCGCTTTCTGGCGGAGCGTACTCTGGATACGGCGGCCAAATGGGTATCTTGAACGAGCTGGTTCTTTATATGTATATCAGCAACATCCCAACCCCAATGGGCCCGATCGTATTCGGTAGCAATATCTAACTGATCTAAACCAAAAGTTTCATCATCGCTCGAACACAAAATAGTCCCTAACCCCCTCAACCTGTCCTCACCGTCGTTGTCACCATTCGGTGGTTTTGGTCGAAAGATCGAAACCACCGATGGCCGTTTCTGGAGTCGAGTCGCCTACGCGCGGGTAGCCTTCGGTTTGTTCTAATATAATTTGAGATTTACCTACCTAAGAGGTGAGTGAGACCAAAAAGTCTCACCAGCGCGAATCGACCTTACACAGTCACGACGTTCTTTGCCTGAAAGCCTTCCCGATTTTCGTAAAGATCAAACTCTACGACCTGGCCTTCCTTTAATGTCTTGAATCCGTTCCCCTGAATCGAGGAATAATGAACGAAGATGTTCTTGCCATCTTCAGCCACGATGAAACCAAATCCTTTTGCTTCGTTGAACCAGAGGACGCGTCCATTCGTCATCTCAAGTACCCCCATCAATTAGCTGGTCAATAGAACTCTTTGCAAGTTCTCTTAATAAATTATGAGTGAAAAAAATGACGTTGAAAAGGCCAGACCCGGAATCAGCGCGTCAAAATTCAAACACCACTTCGCCGGGGGCCAGATAACCCAGAACTTTCCTAATTTCACGTTCTTGGGCCACCGGATTTGTTTCTAATTGTTTGCGGGTTTCTTCTAAGCTGGCCACTTCGGATTCAACCAACGCAGATTTTGCACGGGTTTCATTTAATAAGTTCCGCACCTGGATCTTTTGCTTCAAACCCGGCGCACCGATCCACGGCTCGAAAATCCCGCTTAAAAGCAGGATCCATATCGCGAAAAAAAACAGCCAAAAACGATTACGATTTCGAAAAGATTGCTTGGGCACCAAGCGACTCCTCAATTCTTAATAGCTGATTGTATTTCGCCATTCGATCGGTCCGTGACGCTGATCCCGTTTTGATTTGGCCGCTGTCTGTCCCGACAGCAAGATCGGCGATGAAAGCATCTTCGGTTTCACCGCTGCGATGGGACACAACGGTTGTGTAACCATTTTTCTGAGCCAGGCGCATGGTTTCCAGAGTTTCGGTGACCGTTCCGATTTGATTCAATTTAATCAAAATCGAATTCCCCACCTTGGCGTCGATTCCTTTTTGCAAAATTTTTGGATTGGTCACGAAAATATCATCGCCAACAATTTGCAGTTTCTTGCCCAGGTCCCGGGTCATCTCGGCCCAGCCGTCCCAATCGTGTTCAGCCAAACCGTCTTCGATCGACACGATTGGAAAATGGGTGCGCCAATTTTCATAAACCGCAATCATCTCGGACGCGGTTCTAGACGCACCTTCAAAATTATAAAGATAATGCCCCTTATCCTTCGCGCAAAATTCGCTGGCGGCGCAATCGATTGCAATTCCGATTTGATCGCCCGCTTTGTAACCAGCGCGCGAAATCGCCTCGGTCAACAAAATCAATGCGCTTTGATGGGAACCTTCCAACCCTAAATGCGGAGCGAACCCGCCTTCATCGCCCACTGCGATCGAAAGCCCACGGTCACTTAATATCTTCTTAAGCGTTTGAAACGTTTCGACTCCGGCGCGCAGGGCATCAGAAAAATTTTTAAAGCCCTTTGGAACAATCATGAATTCTTGAATCGCAAGACCATTGTCGGCGTGCTTGCCACCATTCAAAACATTCATCATCGGCACCGGCAGAGTGCGTCCAAGCGAAGCAAAAGTCTTACTGATCGAAGTCGACAGCGGCATTTTCGATTGAAGCGCCTGCATTCTGGCAAATGCCATGCTGACACCCAAAATTGCATTGGCACCTAAGTTGGATTTGTTTTCCGTCCCGTCTATTTCTTTTAAAAAATCATCCAGGTGGGATTGCCGCTGCCACGATTTCCCTAAAATCGCAGGTCCAATTTTTTCTTTGACGTTGGCGACAGCTTTTAAAACGCCTTTACCCAGAAAACGCTTGGGATCATGGTCGCGCAATTCAAGTGCTTCACCATCACCGGTTGATGCCCCAGATGGAACAAGAGCAGAGGTTTTAAATTCCGCAGAATGCAATTCGACTTCAACAGTGGGAAAGCCACGGGAATCAAAAAGTTCGCGGGCTGTGACGCGGGTTAACGTGACGGGCTGATGCATCGTGATCTCCTGTATTTACCTAAACATCATGCCACAACGATCGAGAGCGATCAATTTCGAGGATAAAATCCCAAAGGCAAAGATTCCGGTTTTTTTAACAAAACTAGCCGATCCGGGTCGGAAACGTTAATTTCGCCAAAATTTTCTTCCACCGTAGATTGGTCTTGGTATTTCACACGTGCCAGCGCGTTGTATCGCCCCGCAGGCAGGGTTCTAATGGCGGCTTGCACGGTTACCGGAAGCGTCGGCCAAGAACGCAGATCTGCGCCATTCACCGCATCGAGCGCTTTTTTGGCTACGAAAAAAGACGCGACGATGCCTAACTTTTCAAAGATAGCGCCCGTGCCCTTGTGTTTTCCAGCATTGATATAAAGCACGACGGCCGGTATCAAAATCGCCAAATATTCAAGACCAACATGAATCGCCTTAGCCCGAAAATCGCTATTCAACCGTGCAACATAGTCATTGGCAATCGCACTTTGTGCGGCAAGTGCTTCGTGGAGTGGGAAAACAATCGGCGCTGCTGACGAAGCACCGCCAGTTGTGCCCGCGGCCGCTGGCGCACCAACAGGATAAAGATCGAGTTCAGCAGATTGAATCGGTTTAGGTGCATCCATCCAGGGCAAAGAAACTTCAAACCCAAAGGCATCATCGACTGCATCCGTAAAATACAACGGCGCATCGGGACTGCCCGCTTCCGAAACGGCGCCCGCCACCGCACCACCAAACATCACCAAACCGAATTCAGGCGCAACCTGCAACAAAACATACATCCCGATCATTTCTAATTGTCGGCGCAATTGTGGGTTCTGGATATTCTTAAATAAAAGTGAAATACCGATCCGAGTGGTGCGCTTACGAAGACTCGGAACCGTGCCTAATTCTGCCAAGATCAAGCGACTGTCTTTGACATTATTTTGTTCCGAATTTTTAATGAAGGCTTTCAATTCCGGCTGCAAATCTGGCGGGGCCTGGTCGCTTAAAATTTCAGCCGTCCGCCATTCGTCTGGATCCGACTGTTGCGCGTGAATCCATCCGCCTAATAGACGTGCGTACGGATCAGTTTGATAACGCTGACTGCCGGCGAACACGCGTTGCAAGTTTTCAAGATGGGAATCCCACGCCAACATTTCGGAGCGGGCTTTTCCACGGTAATCGAATACTTCTTGCGGTGACAAAACCTTTTCCGCGTGCTGCGATCCAGGAATCAGGATCTTATCGCCCTTTTTGATTTCGGGCACACTCCACGGCATTATTTTTCCCTGATCGGCAATTCGCGCATAACTCAACGCCAGATAGGAATGAATCCACGAATATTCATAGGTCTGACCACCGTAATAACCTAAAAATGAGTCATGCCATGAACTGCGGTGCTGATTGCTCAGCGTTCGCGCTTCGTTAAAATAATGAATCGCTTCGCCATAGGATCCCTGCGCAAACGCAGTTTCACCTAACATCAGGAAATGAATCACTCGATTTTGATCGGATTCGGCTATTTCTACCGTTAATAGATCAGCCTTGGTACCAACATAGTTTTCGTGAACAAAAGCATCTTTTGCATCACGAATGCGGGCTTGGTCCGATGTTCCACAGGCGCACAATCCTGCCAATAGGAAACCGAGAATCCAAGCTTGGCGAAAGTGAATCACCAGCTGGCCCCACCGCCTTGGCTTACTTTGTTCACTTTTTCGCGAACGCGACAAACTTCTTCACTGGTTTGAATGTCCGTCAAATGAAGATTCACTGTGTATTCCTTCAACACTTTGTCGCCGCGTTGTTCAGGCTTCATGTTGATGTCGCCGTAAATGATGACATCTGCGCCGCTTTGCAAGCCGATTTTCTTCGCTTGTGCGGGATCAACCATTCCGTCGTTTTGATAGGTGATTTCTTTCAACAGTTCTTGCCGACGTTCCGCATCGATCAACACGAAAACTTTTGAATTCGAAAGATCGTTCAGTAGTTCGTCTTCGAGATCTTTCACTGGGAAATAAGCTTCGGAAGTATTGTTGCGGATATCACCGATAAACAGCTTGATGCGTTTGCCTTGATATTTTGCTAAATAGTCCTGAAACATTTCGTGCGCATAAATGTCTTTGATGCCTTTATCGATGACAATTTGAGTATCCCGTTCTACCCAATTATTCGTGATCGACATCGCCGCATCATCGGCCTTCGTGTCATCCACACGTTCGGCCTTAAAGGACGAACATGCTGCGCCAAATACAACTACTGCTAGTGAAATCGAGATCCATTTTGTGTTTCGAAACGTATTCATCGTCATGTCCTTTGTCTACTCTTACTGCTTTTGTTTTACGAAATCGGTAAAGTCTTGATCAATCGAGTTCATCTTGCCTTCGACTTTTGCCTTCAGATCAGGGCTAGCGCGAAATTTTAAATCACGCGCGCGAAGCATCATGGACTCGACATCTTTTTTTGCGACTTTTGAAAGAATCCAACAATAATAAATCGAACGCGCGCCGCCAGCTTCGCTGTAATCGCGTTGTTCCCAATATTGCTTTTTCTTTTCAATTCCGCCCACTACCCCTTTTGATAGCTGAGACGAAAGCTGAGAAGTATCGGTCGATGTTGCGGATGCTGCCGACAACCCTGCCGAATCACTGGAAACGGAATCTGAACTTGCACGTGCAATTGACGAATCCACGAACACCGATACCTGGCGACTAATGTCGTCGATCGTGTCTGATTGCGCTTTTTCGCAGGCCATACGCTGATCGGCGCTTTGTGCTTCACCGGAATAATAATAATAATTTTGAATGTCCCAACCTGTTTTTTCGGCATACATGTTTGGATTATCTAACCATGCTTCGCGACCGCCTGGCGCTGCATCTAAAACTTTAAATTGTGGTTTTTCAATGTCGACCTTTTGCACAGGCGCACCACCGCAACCAGCTAGAAATCCCATCGCAATCATCAGACTCCACTTTACGTTTTTCATATTTCAGTCCGTCCTTTTCTTGTTTAACTAAAGTTTTTCCGTAATCGACGCACACAAATCATCACCCAGTTTTTGCTGAAGCAGATCGACTGCCGCGTCGTGATCTCGCCCCGTTTGCACTCCTGTTACAGCTGCCTGTGATCGTGTTGTTCCATGGATCATTTCAGCAGATAAATCGCCTTTGATTTGTACCCAACCTTCGACATTCATGTGTTGAGGGCGATCGATGTAAGTTAGAAAAATTTGCGTCGTCGGAGTTGACTCTTGCCCAGCAAGCTTGACCCCCGTGTTTTCCAAACAAGACTCAATTTGGGTTACCAGTCGCGCAGGCGCTGATTTGGGAACAACCTGGACAAATTCTTTGCTTAAGCGTGCCCGCCATTTTGATTCAACGGATTGGGCGCGCGTTTCCAATTTTTGAACACGATCGAAGGTGACAACTCCCAATGCATTGGCTTCGCCGGCCAAGGTTTCATAGGATGCCATCATTTTCTTGAAATCTCTGAATCGCGCAAAAGAGGGTTGATCGGCGTTTTCAACTTCGTCTAGTACCGCTTGAACTTTTATTTCTTGTTGTTGAAGTTCAGACAAAACACCCGAACGCGCCGTCAGTTTATCGATGACAACCAACGCATATTGATTTCCATGTGGAACATCAAAAAAAGTCTTTTTCACTTCGGCCCCGCGCAAGGTCGATTGCGTCGCAAGATCGGTAGAGCGATCGTAATGTTCGGTCGTCCCGCCGTTTTGGGCCCCGCTAGTGTCGTTGCTCAACGATGAATCTGCCTGAATTTTTGTTTCGCTGGTTACTTTTGTGCGAAATCCTTCAGCCAGCTGTCGACGAGCATCGTTCGTCGCGTTGTCGATTGTCGCGCCACTTCCGGTCGCTGCGACATAACGATCTGGTGAAAAATCTGAATAAGGATTCTGAACCCATGCCGGCAAAGTTCCGTTCGAATCAGAAGAGGGCGTGCTTGCACATCCGTATGTACAAACCAATCCCGCAACGAGAACCCAAAGCCCTGGTCTTGACGCAATCATAAAAGGCCTCCGTCTATCTTCCTTGTATCTAAGTATTCAAAGGTAGATTGAGCAACCAGCATGCCACAACCAAAAAACGTACAAGTCCGGTGTAAATCCTGTTAGGCCATTTCCTTCGTTGCGTCCTGCAACAACCTTTTGTAGCATCATGGGGCAAAGGCCAGCGAATTTTGGGATTTGCAGATTTCACAAAAATCGTTGATTTGTTGACACAAGTTCAAAAGGTAGGCCGTACCTTTTGCGGGTGTGGGGATATAGCTCAGTTGGTAGAGCACGAGCATGGCATGTTCGGGGTCCTCGGTTCGAGTCCGTGTATCTCCACCAAATTATTTTAATAAATGGTGACCAAAACCCACAGGGCTGAAGAAACGAAAGTGACTTCAGCCCCTTATAAACCCGAGAAAATCCAATTCCTGTTTTTTTGAATCTGCCTCTTTCGGCCCCGAATTGCCTCCAATTGGCTACTTCGTGGCTACCGGTTGGCTACCGTGATCGCTTCGTATTTTTACTACTAAAACGTATAGTACGGAGGTTTAAGTCTCGGTATTCATTCACTCAGCGTCGCTGTGCAGTCTTACTATAAACAACGCGCGGAATCAGTAGTTTTCCAATTTGGCTTCATCAAAGGCTGCATGTGTCTTGGGTTGGACATGGAGCAGCCTTGAACAAATTGAAAATGCAAGATGCAACCTCTCCCCTGCTCGCATTCTGAAGATTTATTCAGGATATGGGTATTCCGCTGAGGAATTTGAACAGATCAAACTTGATTCAAAAAAATAATTGCAGGTTTCGTCGAGCCATTTTATTACAAACTTGGCTTTAGACGACACAAGACTCCATTTACTCTTTATATTGAACGCATGATGAAGAGTCCTTATATTGATCATGAATGGGTACCTGATGGAGAAATGAAACAATGAAGGTCGATACTTGGAAAAATGGTTCACACTCACTGAGTACCGACAAATCAAAATTGCAAATTGATCGAATTCATCAATTCTTATCCACCGAAGCCTATTGGAGTCTCGACATACCAAAAGAGATTGTGAACTGCGCGATCGAAGGGTCTCTTTGCATTGGCCTTTATGAAAATGAATTGCAAATTGGCTTTGCTCGTGTCGTTACCGACCACGCGACGTTTGCATGGATCTGCGATGTTTATGTTGAGTCTAAATTTCGAGGCAAAGGTTTATCCAAATGGATGATGGAGTGTGTGATGTCACATTCATCTTTGAAAGGACTCCGCCGTATTTGCTTGGCCACTAAGGATGCGCACAAACTTTATGAAAAATCAGGATTTGAAATAACAAAGACGCCTCAGTATTGGATGGAAATTAAAAACGCTGATATTTACAAAAAAATGAGGCAAAACGAAACGTGAAGACCGATGCGATTTCTATTTCGACATTTTCCGATAGCGATATTGAAAAATGCCTTGCCATAGCAGCCACGCTACCTCAGTGGTTTACAGCGAAGGGTCTTCGTTTAATGCGCACGGATCTCCACTATCAAAAAGGTCTTGTAGCGCTGAAAAATAACCAATGGGTTGGCTTTCTTTCTTATTTCGTAAATCAAGCTAAAGCAGAAATTGGCTGGATGGGCGTCTTACCAGAATTTCATCGAAATGGACTTGGCAAGCTTCTATTGAAGCAACTTGCATTTGAACTGACAGAATTTGGCATTACTGAACTCTATGTGAAAACTCTCGGCGATAGTGTGGAATATGCTCCGTATGAAAAAACGAGAGCTTTTTATCGCGCGAATGGGTTTTACGATTTTGAGCGAATACACCACCCCGATAATCCAGAACAAGAAGAAGAACTGGTTCTACTAAAGGCTATTGAATGAAGCTCATCTTTTTGACACTAATCCTTGTTGCCGCTCTTTCCGTCGCCTATTGCGTAATTTCCTCTTCGCTAAAAGACACTTACGTTACTGAAGTGGTCATTAATCGCCCATATGATGACGTTTGGACGTGGATTTCTGATCCAACAAAATACGCAAAACTTTACCCAAATTGGGTAAAGCACGTTGAAAAGAAATCAGAGACCATTTTTCAGATCGACGATCAATTCGGGCATTCAAATGAAGCCTCACTTAAAGCAATCAAAGAGAGCGGCACCATTGATCTTCAAATAGGTTCCGAGCTTTCAAGATTACGCATTTACCCTTTAGATGAGAATCGCACAGCCATTGTTCATTTAGCTAAACGCTGGAAGAACGCTACCTTCATCATCTGGTTTTTTCACCGACGAACGACGGATAAAGATTTTGAGAACGCGAAACAAGTCATTGAAACGGAGAAGACAAATTAGCATGGCAAAACAAGTACAATCGTCAAAAACAAAATCTGCAAAGAAAATCTTCTGCACCACTTGTCCCAAATGGGAAATAAAAAAACCAGAAGCATGTTCTAATACTTTGACCCTCAAAACAAAAAAACATTATTTCTGTACTCGCCGTTGCAAAGAGCGATTTCTAAAGAAACAGGAGATTTCTGCTTGAATCCAGATATTCGCTTGGAAAAACTGACGGAAGATAATTTTGAAGCTTTTTCAGCATTCATAAATGCGGAAGATAGCGGTTGTTACTGCTCTTTTTGGCACCAAAAAATTACCTCGATGGAGGAATGGGACAAACGCAAAGCGACTGAGCCCGAAAAGAACAAATCTTGTGTCCTTGATAAAATTCGATCACGTTTCCATCTTGGAGTTTTAGCCTACCAAGATGACGAGATCGTTGCGTGGATCAGCGTCGGACCGTTACCAGAGTTTTTCTGGGCATGGAGGCGTGTTGCACAAATCGGTGATTCGGCAAAAACAATAGCCGCAATACCATGTATTACCCGCAAAACAGAAGCGCGTGATAAAATCAGCGAAGCCACATTGCTTCATCTTCTTAAAAGCTATGCTAAAGATCAGGGATGGAGCGCTATTGAAGACTACCCGTTTGATAGAGAAGCAATCGAGCGTCACGGTGAAGCGATAACTTGGCCAGGATTTCCAGAAGATTTTTCGAAGGCTGGATTCACTCGAATAAATGAGCATTGGTTGAGTTCGAAAGATTATCCTCGCTCAGTTTATAAAGTAAATATTGAAGGCAACCAATGAGAAATCAGGTTTTTTGTAAAGGAATAATGGTGTGATGAACTTTAAAGCCCGAATTCTACAAAAAGTTATCTCTGATCTTAGGAATTGTTATCAAGTGCGTGCCATTTGGGAAGGCGGCTCAGCAGCAACGGCAACTTCCGATCAGTATTCCGACATTGACATTAACATCTTAGCCGCCGATCCAATAAATTTAGTATTTGAAACCTTGCAGAATACTTTACGTTCTGTTTCGGAAATCTCACATATTTGGAATGAACCTAAATCTTTTTGGCCTGACCTTACGCAAAAAATTTATTTTCTTAAGGATGCCCCAAAACATTTTTTTCTTGATGTCGCGGTTTTTCCCGAAAAGGCTGATAAAATTTTGGAAGAATTTATGCAGCTTGAAAGGCACGGCCATCCCGTTATCCATTTCGATGATACTGGACGCATTAAAACACAGCATATTAATAAACAAGCGACGCTCGAGAAACACCGAAAACGCCTTTCCGAAATCATGGAAGCATTTCCTGCTTATCGTACCAATGTTTTCAAGGAACTTGATCGAGGCCACTCTATTGATGCTTTTGCTTTTTACCAAGGGGGAATGTTAAGACCCCTAGTAGAAGTTTTGGGCATGCTTTATCGCCCATTTCAATCAGACTTCGGGCTTAGATACCTTAATCGAACATTTCCAGTTGAATCGTGTCGCTCCATTGAGAAGTTCCTTTATGTAACCAATCTTGATGATTTACGAAACAAAGCAACTGAACTGGAAAAACTATTTTACGATTCCGTCGCTCAAGCTGAAAAGTCACTGGAGAGAACTAAATGATTTGGAAAAATATTGTTAATCTTGAAAAATTAGAATTTGAACCCGATCACAGCGTAGGCGAAAATTATAAGTACGAAGTGGCTCCCGCTGCCTTTTCCTCAAAGATGGGTGCCACAAAGCTAGGTTGGAACATTTCAATCCTTCCGAGCAAACAGTTTTCATGCCCTTATCACTTTCACCATTCAGAAGAAGAATTGTTCCTTGTACTTGAAGGCAAAGCAATACTCAGACAGGCTGGGCAATTCAAAGAAGTTACAAAGGGCGACTTGATTTTTTTCACCACGAGCATTGAAGGCGCTCATCAGTTCTATAATCACACGAACCAGCCCTTCAAATATTTGGCTCTTTCCACTCTCGATCCATTTGATGTTTGTGAATATCCCGACTCCAAAAAGGTCAACGTCCGCAAGCTTAAAAAACTTTATCAAAACGGAAGCGAAGTTGCTTATTTAAAAGATGAAGAAAATCCTGCGCAATATTGGCCGAAAGAGAATTTATGATTACAGGAATTGCTCACTCAGCACTTATCGTTCGCGAATATGAAGAAGCCATGATGTTTTATTGCGAAAAGCTAGGATTCAAAGTGGTTGAAGATACTCAGTTAGAAAATAAGCGCTGGGTGAGACTAAAGGCTCCCGGCGGTCAGGGCTCCGAGATTCTTCTCTCCGGGGCTGTCGATGAGAAGCAACGATCAAGAATTGGTAATCAAACTGGCGGCAGAGTTTTATTTTTCTTCCATACGGATAACTTTGAATCCGACTATGAGAAATTCAAATCAATGGGAATCGAATTTATGGAAGGACCATGGGATCACTCCTACGGTAAAGTCGCCGTTTTCAAAGATCTCTATGGAAATCGAATTGATCTGATCGAGCCGGTAAGGGATCCGAAATGAAGTCCAATACTTGGATGTCCTGGAGCTCAGGAAAAGATAGCGCCTATGCTCTTTATGAGCTTAAAAAGAGCAATGCTCTCCCCGTCACGGGACTCTTCACTACGGTTACGGAAGATTACAATCGCGTATCGATGCACTCAACCCGAGTTGAATTACTTGAAAAACAGGCGGGCGCCATCGGATTGCCACTACATATCGTTTACATTCCAGCAAACTGTAATGATCCCTGCGGAGAGAATGGCAAATTTCATAGTTTCGTTTTTGATTCACCAATTTTTCGGAGTCCTATTCCAATAAAGATAGGTGAACAACGCAAGGATCGAGAGTTTGTGTTTACAGACGTGAGCCTTATGCCACTGCTTGACCGAAGAACTGAACGAACCACCTTAGAACCTAATGGAGTTAAATAAATGAGGTCATTTTATAATCCAAAAACATTCAAAAAAGACGAACTCCCTAAACTTCATCAATTCATAAATAAATTTAACTTTGCGACAATCATTACAACACCGAGTGGTGGTTTAACCATAAGCCATCTTCCGCTTCTCCTAGACTCCTCCCGAGGACGATTTGGAATACTACAGGGCCATTGTGCAAAGGCAAATGCACATTGGAAAGACTTTGAAACCGGAACAAATGTTGTTTGTATTTTTAATGGTCCGCATGGATACATCAGTCCGTCTTGGTATGTCGACCCACTCAATGTCCCCACTTGGAATTATGCAGTTGTGCATATTTCCGGAAAAGCGAAAACTATCACGGAAGCAAATGCGCTTGATGAAATTCTTGCTCAGACGGTTCAAAAACACGAGTCAGAATTCGAAAAACCCTGGCTCTACAAACTCCCGGACGAGTTTAAATCGGATCTACATAAAGCCATTGTTGGATTTGAGATTGAAATAGAAGCGATCGAAGGAAAATTTAAGTTGAGTCAGAATCGCTCTCGTGAAGATTGGCAGTCAGCAGTAAGACACGTGGAACATCACTATTCGAAATCAAATCCTGATCTTGTTAAGATGATGAACGAAACGATAAAAGATGATCTATGATGCCGAATAAAAATCACATCACTCTCAAAAGAGCCTCTTCAGCCGATTCCACAATTATTCAGGAAATTCTTGAAGCCGCTCCTCGCTACGGCATGAACACGCAAGGCAAACTCGCTTCTGCAAATGCTGAAGCTGAAACGTTATCGGCACTCCCACCCAATTGCACTGATGAAAATAAATACGTTTTTATCGTGCAGCACCAAGGCGCAAACATTGGCGTGATTGATTTAATCGATGGGTACCCTGAGCGCGAGATCGCTTTTCTTGGTTTACTGTTACTTCGTGAAGATCATCAAAACAAAAGATTAGGAGCTGCAACTTACGAGGCACTTCAAAAATGGATTTCTGCCCATTTGCGCTCTAAAAAAATTAGACTGAGCGTATTTGACACAAACCCAGTCATCCCATTTTGGGAGAAAATGGGGTTTCATCTGACGGGTGAAAGCAGAGCGCATGAAGAGAACATTTTTAAGCCAAATAAACTTCTGATGGAAAAAGAACTTTCTAAAACGATCGAATGCAAAATCACACGGCCAAGCTTGGAATTCGTAAAATCTTTTTTAGAATATGCTGAAGCGATGAAAAATGCAGAAAAGGTGATTTTCTGGAGCGAATATTCACCATTTACCGAAGAAACACATTCTGATTTTATCCATAGGCAACTTAAACGCGAGCTTGATCCTGAGCCCGGTTTGGTTGCGGAAACAGTTTATTGGGGCATCTTCGAAAACACCGTGATCGGTAGGATCTCGTTACGGCATACACTCAACAAAAATTTATCAAAAATGGGTGGACACATTGGCTATGAAATTCATCCTGCGTTTCGAAAGCGCGGATTTGCGACCCAGATGCTTCGAGAGCTTTTAAAAACTCCGAAAGCGATAGAAATTGGAAATCTGCTTCTCACTTGTCATCCGGATAACATTGCATCCAATAAAACTATCGTGTCTAATGGTGGCGTTTTAAAAGAGAAGATTTTTGTTGAGTCCGTTAGCGAATACCGAAATCATTATTGGATTAATATGAAGAACAAAAATTCGATCATCCTCATCGGCGATCATCGCGTTAAGGCAATCCCAGTTATTGAGTATGGTGAGCCACTCATTGATCTTATTAAAAATTTCCCAGATCTTCGCGTGGACCTTGAGCGCCACCATGTTCAAAAGAAATCTGCTACGATTTCATTCGCACGCATCACCGTTGCACAAAAGCTCATGGATGCGCAGAAATTACTTCCAAACGGAATACTCTTACTCATAAAAGAGTGCCATCGTCCTATGTCTGTTCAAAAAGGATTTTGGGATAATTATACTCTTTGGCTTAAAAATAAATATCCCGATTGGTCTGACGAAAAACTTTACGACGAGTGTTCAAAATTAAATGCTCCCTTAGACGTTGCACCTCATACAACAGGTGGCGCTGTTGATTTAACGCTGACCGATGCAGACGGAAAATGGCTCGATATGGGAACTGAATTCAATGCCTCTCCGCACGAAACTGCAGAAGCAACCTATACCCATGTTGACAATATTTCTGATCTTGCAAAAGCAAATCGAAAACTTTTAATCGACGTGATGACCCAGGTTGGCTTTGTCAATTATCCAACCGAATGGTGGCATTGGTCTTACGGCGATAAATATTGGGCACTCAATACTCAGCAACCGCATGCTATTTATGGAACGATTGAGGTTGGCTCTTGAAGTGCCTTGGGGAACGCCGATTGTTGCAGCCGAAGATGGAACGGTCTTGTATATCTATCAACCTAAAAACGCCGGTGGCGGCTGTGACCCAAAATTCAGCAATGATGCTTGGAACATATTGATTGAAAACAAAGACGGGACCGTTGCGCAATACACACATGTTGAAGCAAGTGTTCCGATCCACGCAAAAGTTATCAAGGGACAAATCATAGGAAAAAACATTGCACGCGGTTGGGTTTGCTATCCTCATGTTCATTACGGGATCTATAGATCCCGCGACACGCTTTATAATTCACCTCATCGAGAAAATCTTCCGCTTTACTTTGATGGGATTGAAGATGGTATTTTAAAAGAAGGGCACACTTATGCGGCACCATAGATTTATATTACTCTCTTTATTGCCCCTCACCTCTTTTGCAAGCTCAGCGCCTGACTTCAAAGCAACATTCGAATCGCGTAACGCTTGCTTTATTATCTCTGATCTATCGACTGGAAAAGTGGTTCAAGCGTATAACCAAAAACTTTGCGCAGAAAGACTCTCACCTTGTTCCACATTCAAAGTTGCAGCCGCTCTGATGGCATTTGAAAAAGGCATATTAAAAGACGATCATCAAATAGTTAAATGGGATGGAACTCATTACGATCGTAAAGAACTTAATCAAGATCAATCTCCCTATGATTGGATGAGTAACTCTGTAATGTGGGTCACGCAGTGGATTACTCCCCAGCTCACTTTGCCGACCATTCAAAAATTCCTAAAAGATTTTAATTATGGAAACCAAGATTTTTCAGGTGGCATTACTCAGGCGTGGGTGGATTCAACACTTAAAATTTCTGCAAAAGAAGAACTTCGCTTCATCAGTGATCTTTGGCAAGAGAAGCTCCCAGTCAGCAAGCGCACTATAGAACTCACTAAAAAAATTATTTATATCGGAAAAGTTGGGAATACTTCCGATCTTTTTGGGAAAACGGGCACAGGCTGTATGGATGCAGGTTGTATGAAGCACGTGGGACGTATGCTTGGTCGATTTTACGGTGTCGTAACAACGGGACAGAAAACTTATGCAATCGCAGCAACGTCGATTGATACAGTGCCCGAAAAAATTCCAGCAGGTCCGAGACTGCGTAAAACACTGGAAAAAATTATGTTAGATACTGAAGTGGCTAAGTGACCGTATGCTCAAATCACGGCTTGCCGAACCCCTTAGAGCAATAAACAAGAAAACATTCTTGTTGAGCATCCTTTGTTTATCTTCTGTTGGGACTGACATGATCTTCGTTGCTAATGGTAGAGATTATTTTTATGAACGCTTTGCACTTGGAGTGATCCCATTTTTTATTTTATGGCTTGCGTCTAGTCGTGATTGGTCTGCGATTGGATTTTCAAAGCCACTTCAATCATTCCGTTATTGGCTAAAAATTACGGCCATTTTAGCAATATTCGGAGCACTTGCTGGAGCCATAGGCTATATCTTTCGAGACCATCTCGCCCAAAGAAACATGACTTGGAAATTTGAAAATTGGGCCGACGCCGGTTCGTGGTTTCTCATGGCTGGCATTCGGTATCCGGCTGTAGAAGAGCTTCTCTATCGAGGACTCTTTTGCACAATAGTTTTTCCAAGAATTGGATTCTGGCCTACTGTTTTATTGAATGGAGTTGTCTTTGCTTTTTTGCATTATCTTTATGGAGCTGCGGAGCCTGTGAATATGGTCGGTGGATTTTTACTTAGTTTTGCGTTTTTGAAAAGCGAATCAATTTGGGTTCCATTGATTCTTCATTCTTTGGGAAATGTAGCTGCTGGGCTAACGCACTTGCCGTAATAAGCTTTCTATACTAAATCACGATTAACAAACACCCCATTTGCATTAAGAATGGCTTCGATCTCCTTGCAAATTCGAATCGCCTCAGTTGAATTACCTCCTACAGCATCCCCAAACCATGCTTGCATCCATTGATCGACTTTATAAAGTGCAACAGAATGACCATCATCAAGTCTTAACCCGTTAGGATCAAAAAAATCTCTCAGGTTAATTGTATTACTTTGCTCTTTAGGTAATCCAGGCAGTTCGAATCCAAAAATAATCGTTTGAAATACATCCGGCACTAGGTTTCTCCTTGTAGCTTCTATGCCGTTGAGCGCCGCTGCTACGACGCTGCCGGGCCCCGGCGGAAGTTGCTTTGCGATGAACTTTAATGTTTCACCTGAAAAAACCGTGTCATCTAAAATTAATAAATTTTTTTGTTTTAGAAACTCTAACTTATTGCTCAAAAGTTCTTTAGATTGTTTATTGAAAAACTGAATCGCAACTTTATCCTTCGAAAATACACGCCCAACATCAAGCTGTAGTATTTTTTTATCAGCTCTTCGGAACAGTTCCGTCGCCACATCATTTCCTGCGTTACCCACAGCTAAAATGATGTCAAAATTAAGCTGGCTGATCTTGGCGAGAAGATCAGCAGCCAGTCTTTCAAAGGAAACCAAACTCGCCGACTGTTTTGTTGATGCACATGCGATTAGATCAGTAAATTTTGGTTTGATAATTTCGACGACGGCTGCGCCGTCAGCGCGTTTGAGCTTTAATATATATCGTGACAAATCATCGACGATCAGCAAGTTTTGCGGTGTGGGCATTTTCGATAATTTGCTCATAGGAGATATAGTGCTCAATGAAAGTCCCAACCTAGGATTGTTTTGTAATCGTAAATTTACGCATCGGATAGCCGAAAGTGACTTTTCCATCTTTTGCCTTATTTTTGTCACCAAGATCAATGAATGCTTTTCGTAAATTATCCTGTTCAATATCAGGTAACATTCCAACAAAATACATATCTTTCATGAGACTCCAAATACCAGCAGGCTCAACGATATATTGTAATTCAAAATTGAGAGTTTCAATCCGTTCATTAAAACCAAGGTCAAGTGTAAAGAGTTGCTTGAGCCCATCTTCCGAAGCAACTCGTGAATCACCTGTTTTAGTATCTTTCATATTAGGAAAGCGGGAAGCAAGAAACTCTGAATACAATCTCCTTACTTGGAGATAAAATGGATCGTCAGTCGGTACTCCACCGATCACCGCAGAAAATGATCCTCCAGGCTTTAAAATTCGAGATATCTCTTGCACTACTGGCTCCAACGGAAGCATGAGCATGAAGGCCATGTGACATAAGATGACATCAACACTATGATCATCGAGAGGTATTTTCTGTGCGTGCGCGTTTATAAATGAGATGTTCGGTTCTTTAAGGCGATTTCTTGCAATTGCTAACTCTGCGTTCGACATATCGACGCCAATAATTTTTGATGGCTTATTCAGAAGTGGAAGTACGAACGAAATCAAATACCCATCACCGCAAGCCAAATCGACCGCTGTAATATTTTTGTTTTGATAAAGCTTGCAAGTTTGCGCAAGAAGCTCATACGAACTCAAACCTTCTTTTGTTTTATAATCAGCATAAGCGTGCGGTGTCATGCTGGGTGCCTTCTCGTGAGCAATAACGAGGTATTCTGTCCAGTCTTTATCGGTTGGAATAATACCTTGCCGGACTTTTTCTATAAATTTTGACATAAATTAATTTACCTTTATTGCTTGAAATAACTTTTTTTCGAGAGCTACGTATTTCATACGCTTCACTCATAAGACCTTTTGAAATTGCTCAGAATAAGCGAAGTTACCAAACCCTCCACCTGTGTGGACAAACAAAATCTTTTGACCAAATTGTACCGCATTCTTTTTAATTTCAGAAATCATCGCTTGAAAAGCCTTGCCTGTGTAGCATGGATCGAGAAGGATTCCTTCAGATCGTGCTAATTCAATATAAAACCTTAAATCTTCATCTGTCGCCAATGCATAACCTTGGCCCCAATAGTGATCAATCATTTGCGCATTCTTTCGCGGGAGATTCATTCCGAAATGAGATGCCGCCTGTATAGTTAAGCGATTTAAAAAATTTTCCGTTAATTCCTTTGGCCCAAGAACATTGACCCCAAATAATTTCACGTTTTCTTGTTTTTCTTTTTCTAAACCAAGCTGTATTCCAACAAATGTTCCAGCGGTTCCAATCGCACAAAATATGCTATCAGGAGCAGTCGATCCAGGCACAACATCCTTCCACGTCTGCAGCATTTCAGTAACAGCATTCATATAACCCAAGCAACCTACCGGATTGCTACCGCCCAAAGGGATGATATAAGGCTTTTTTCCATTTCGTTTTTGAGCTTCCGCCTCTGCTTGCATTGCTTCACTAAAGTCTAGGCCGTTTTGTTTGAGAATCTCTGGATCAACCCACACAAGGTGTGCTCCAAAAACTTGATTGAGCCATAAATTTCCCGTAGTGGGCTTACTTAAATCAAGTCCTTTAGCGTTAGGCAGGCACACAGAAATCCCAAGTCCCATGTGTCGTGCTGCAATTGTAGTTGCACGGGTGTGGTTCGATTGAGGTCCACCGCACGTAATAATCCAGTCGCATCCTTTTTCAAGTGCATCGGCTAACAAAAACTCAAGCTTTCTGACTTTGTTTCCTGACTCTAAAAAACCAGCTTGATCCTCACGCCAAATATAAATATCTTTTCCAGTTTTCTCTGATGTGTGTCTTAACTTTTGAATCGCGGTTGGATATTTTGCTAAATTTATTTTTTTCATAGGCATTCTGTGAATATCTTATTGTTTGAAATTTTTTGTATATTTCCTCATCAAGATCCCATCGTAATACCTGCCATCAGACGTCTTAGTATCATTTTTCAAAACTGCGACATCCTCAAAACCTGAACTACGATATAATTTAATAGCTGGTTCATTATCAGATCGAACCATCAAATATAAAATCTCCAAATATTTTTCAGACTCAATTAAACTCCAAGCCCTTTGCAACAGTTCTCTTCCCAATTTCATTCCCTGGAACTGAGGAAGAATACCCATATTAAGATACCCTGTATGTGCTAAATTATTTTCAGTTCGTCGCTCAATCTGAAAATAACCTGCCATCTTTGAATCCACATAAATCAAGTCAAAATGCGAGCCAGAAATGCTAAAAAGATTTTCCACCGCATTTTTGAATGAATGCGTCGTCGGATATTTATGATCGAATTTATCGCTAAAGTAAGGCGTCTGTTCGTAAATGTTCCGTATCAAAGAATAGACTGCTGCGGAATCAACCGAATTTGCAGTTTTAAATGATAGGAGCATTAGTAAGTTTTATCCTCATTATTTAATTTTGGTATAAATTTCTTCGGAATCACAAACTCTGGCACACCATTAAATAGATAGCCATTTTCTATAATAAAGAACCCTTTTTTTGTAGGATCATTTGTCAACGAACCTCGATCATCACGTCCAAATTGAGTGCCCCAGCTATTCTTAATGATGATTGCATTAACGTTAGCGTTCGCATCTTCTAGCCAATTCACAGCTAAAACAACATGACCTCCACGAACAGTAGCGCAGTGTTGGTTTGGACAAAGATCGCTTGAAAAGATTCCTGTCTTGCTGACCATTTCAAAAATATTCGTTGAAGGATCAGATGGGATTGCATCTTGAAAAAGAGTGAATCCAATTCCAACTTGCGTACCACTTTTTAGTGCCTGCCGAATCAAGTTCATTGAAGATTGGATTTCGCTTGATTGCGGAGTAAAAAGAACAAAATCATCCGGTTTAAATTTTAAGTACCGACTGACGAACGATTTTGGAGTGTACGCTTTTCCGTTAAATTTAAATACCTCGTCGGGCTTCGGCAAATGAACTCCCACTACATTTGAAAAATCAGACAATAATTTTTCGTTGATTCCATTTTCATCTACGGACTCATATTGTGCGATTTGCTTTGGATCACTCATCGTTTGGTTAACAAATGCCTGAATCCTATTCATCAAGTTCGTATCGTCATCAAGCGTGACAGGAGTATAAGAAAAAAGTTTTTTTGGAACAGCACCGAATTTTTTTACCGTATTGAGACCAGCACTGCCCTCAAATCCTTCGTCTGGGACAAAATTAGCGTTTCCGGTTTTAAAATTGTTATAAATTTGGGTGTAAATCCAATACAAATCAAGATACTCGGGGCTCAGTTCTACCTGATGCCCCTGACGTAGCGCGCCACCCTCCATCAGACCCGTTATTTCAAAAGCCCAGCAATCATCTACTGGAAACTGTCTCTGCACAGAAGAATGTATAACAGCGGGTTGTTTAGCGTAGAAATCCACGGCTACGCTCGCAGCCGCGTAATTAAACAGGCATGGTAGCGCCAAAAGGCAAATCATTACGTTAGCACTGCGTTTTATCTTTTTCATTCAGATTCGAAAATCTTATCTCACATTTTTACTATTTAGTCTTCAGTTTTAGTTCAATTACTGCCCACCGTTCGCCACCTCATTTGACGAAAATCCGCCAAATTATTTTAATAAATGGTGACCAAAACCCACAGGGCTGAAGAAACGAAAGTGACTTCAGCCCCTTATAAACCCGAGAAAATCCAATTCCTGTTTTTTTGAATCTGCCTCTTTCGGCCCCGAA
>Ga0206824_10035_pt1 | contig 43439 bp, 34 predicted proteins | sample Alteio_BWOrgCont_82_FD_152874 | JGI IMG/M metagenome (GOLD analysis project Ga0206824, IMG submission 152874) | Enriched cells from forest soil in Barre Woods Harvard Forest LTER site, Petersham, Massachusetts, United States -... | ecosystem: Environmental > Terrestrial > Soil > Temperate forest >...
CATAGTTCTAGATTATTGGATACAGCGAAGCCCGGCGAAATTTTCGAAGATCCATGCAGCCAGGGACTGCCTGCATGGAATCGACTGCAGGAAAAGCAGGCGCTTCGAATTGTATGATGGACCTTCCTTAAGGAGGACTGTTTCCCTCAATGCATATTCGCACCCTTGTTCTTTTTTTCATGGCAGCCAGTGCGCTTTCCGCTCAAACTACATTGTCTAAACCAGCGCCAAGCCCGTGGGTTGGCTCATGGGCCACCGCTATATTGGACGGCGATCCCTGGCATAACGCGCCAACGCTGGTGGATTCCACACTTCGAGAGGTGGTTCACACCTCCACCGCAGGCAAACAGGTTCGCGTGCGGCTAACAAATGAGTTTGGCACTGAACCGCTGCGCATCGGGGCTGCTTCCATTGCGGCAAGCACGGGAACGAGCAGCATCGATGCGGGCTCGCTGCATGACCTGACATTTGGAGGATTGCCCTCGATCGTGATTCCGCCCGGCGCGCAGGCCCTTTCTGATCCAATCCCAATGGTTACTGCTGCGTTTGCCGATCTGGCCATCAGTTTCTACCTTCCGTTGCAGCAGGTCAGCAGCGTAACAGTCCACTCCGGTGCGCAGCAGGATAACTACATCGTGACCGGCAACCACGTTCGCGAAGCTTCGCTTACGACGCCGGTGGTTACGTCGTCGTGGTATTTCGTGAAGGGCGTGGATGTAGAGTCCACGGGACCGCAGCAAGCCACGGTGGTAGCTTTTGGTGACTCCATCACGGACGGCGCGTACGCTACGGAGAATGCGAATCACCGCTGGCCCGACTACCTGGCCACGCGCCTGCATGAGAATCCAGCGACAGCGAATCTGTCCGTCCTTAACGAAGGCATCGGCGGCAACTGCATTCTGATCCATTGCGCCGGGCAAAATGCGTTGGCTCGCTTCGACCGCGATGTGCTTTCGCAGGCGGGCGTGAAATACGTGATTTTGCTTGAGGGCATCAACGACATCGGCGGACTGCACAATACTAATCGGCCCGAGTACAAGCTGACCGCTGAGGACCTGGAGCAGGGACTGGCTCAGCTCGTAGCGCGTGCGCACGAGCATGGAGTCAAGGTATTTGGCGCGACTCTTACGCCGTATAAGGGCGCCGGCTACTTCACAGAAAAAGGTGAGGCGATTCGGCAGGCTGTGAACCAATGGATTCTTACCAGCGGCGTGTTTGACGGTGCGATCGATTTCGATAAGGCTACGAGTGATCCGGCGAACCCTCTAATGTTTAACCCGCAATACGATAGCGGGGATCATTTGCATCCCAAGGATGCTGGATACGCGGCGATGGCGAACTCAATAGATTTGAATTTGTTTCAATAGCTCTGTAGTGAAATGCAACTGATGAATCTCTAATCGCATAGCAGCGTCGCGCCAGGTATGCGGCATATCCGTTACCCTAATAGCGTCTGATCACAAGGGAGTTTGCAGGGATGACGGTCATCAAGCAGGACGATTTTATTGCCACAGTTGCTGGCGCGTTGCAGTACATCAGCTATTACCATCCGGTGGATTACATTACCAGCCTTGCCAAGGCTTATGAGAAAGAGCAATCACCAGCGGCGCGCGATGCTATGGCGCAGATTCTCATCAACAGCCGCATGTGCTTCGAGGGCCATCGGCCTGTGTGCCAGGACACCGGCATTGTGAATGTGTTTCTGAAGATCGGCATGGATGTGCGCTTTGAGTCGGCTGCCGGCGAGGAGCTGCTGGACCTGCAGGATCTGGTCGATGCGGGCGTCCGTAAGGCTTATCTTGATCCCGACAACCCGCTGCGTGCTTCCCTGCTGGCCGATCCGGCCGGCGCACGGAAAAACACAAAAGACAATACACCTGCAGTGGTGAATGTGGAGCTGGTGCGCGGCAATACGGTGGAGATTACCGTCGCGGCCAAGGGTGGAGGGTCGGAGGCGAAGAGTAAGTTCGCCATGCTGAACCCATCTGACTCGATCGTCGAATGGGTGCTGAAGACCGTGCCTACGATGGGTGCCGGATGGTGTCCGCCGGGAATGCTGGGCATTGGCATTGGCGGCACAGCAGAGAAAGCAATGCTGCTGGCCAAACAATCGCTCATGGATCCGATTGATATTCAGGATCTGATTGCGCGCGGGCCAAACACTACAGCCGAAAAACTGCGCCTGGAGTTGTATGACAAGGTGAACCGGCTGGGCATTGGCGCGCAGGGACTGGGGGGACTGACAACAGTTCTGGACGTAAAGGTGCTAGACACACCGGCACACGCGGCTAATCTGCCAGTGGCCATGATTCCGAACTGCGCGGCGACGCGGCACGCGCACGTGGTGATGGATGGCTCTGGTCCCGTCTACCTGGATCCGCCGAACCTTGAAGATTGGCCGAAGCTGACCTATGACACTCACGGAGCGAGACGTGTGAACCTGGACACGATAACGCGCGAAGAAGCAGCTACATGGAAGCCGGGAGAGGTGCTACTGCTGAACGGCAAGCTACTGACCGGGCGCGACGCAGCGCATAAGCGCATGACGGACATGCTCTCACGCGGTGAGAAACTGCCTGTCGATTTCAACGGGCGATTTATCTATTACGTGGGGCCAGTGGATGCTGTGCGGGATGAGGTGATTGGACCCGCAGGGCCAACCACAGCCACGAGAATGGATAAGTTCACGCGCCAGATGCTGGCAGAGACAGGCCTGCTGGGTATGGTGGGCAAGTCAGAGCGCGGTCCAACAGCGATTGAAGCAATTAAGGAATTTGGTGCGGTCTATTTGATGGCTGTAGGCGGCGCGGCTTACCTGGTCTCGAAGGCGATTATGTCCTCAAAGCGGCTGGCGTTTGATGATTTAGGGATGGAGGGCATTTACGAATTCGAGGTCAAGGATATGCCGGTGACAGTTGCCGTGGACGCGAAGGGCACGAGCGTGCACAACACCGGACCGGCTGAATGGCAGCAGCGGATTGCAGGGATACCGATACTGCAGTAATCAAGAACAGTAAAAAGCAGCCAGTAAAGGCAACGGGCATCTCCATGGAGATGCCCGCTGTTCCCGCTGATTACTGACCATTGATCTCTGAACACTGGCTACTGCTTGCCGAATCGGAAGACAAACCCGCCCGTGAAGCCGAGGCTGTTCTGTATCGTCGAGCCAAAGCCGGTGGCTACGTACTCAGGGGCGATGCGCAGGCTGAGTTTTGGCGAAACATGGTAATCGAGAGGTGCGCTGACAGAGATGATGAAGGTATTGCCATCCGGCCACAGGCCGAACTGATCAGACGGGACGCCATTGGTATCACCGGAAAAATTGCTGTGCGCCAAACCAGCCATAACGCGCCCTGAAACCGAATATCGCGGCTGTCTAATAAATCGGTATGTGGGCCCGGCCATAAAGTTGTACATGCTAATCGCGGGATTTGTAACTCCGGAGTTGAGGGGCCCCCCAAGGCCTACAAACGGCGTGCCGTAGTAACCACGCGCGTCAAGCGTGATACCCAGCTTCTCGCTGTAGTAGCGGGTCAGGCCTGTATCCCAGGCGTAGAGCGTGACGCGCTGGAGGTTAGAACCTGGAGTCCAGCGCAGGTAACCCATGCTAGCGTGGATCTCATAAAGATGGGAATAAACATCATGAATGGCCTGAACACGGCGCTGCTCGCGACGGGCGCGGATGCGGGCCTGGACGCTTACAGCACCCTGATTCGAATTGGCCGGCGGTTGCTGAGCTTCTGGTTGTTGCGCCGGCTGGGAGGAGCTGCTGGAGCTGGAATCCTGGGCAAGTACGAAATGCGCTGCAGATGCGGCCAATGCAAGCACTAGAACTGAACGGCGAAAAGAAAACATCGGTTTCGGGCTTCCTCTACGAAGTTGCGGGAACACACTTCAAGTGAAGTGATCCTGTTGTCGGTAAAAGACTCTTCCTCACTATTAAATCATCTTGCGGTGGGCATCTGGGCTTTGGATTGGACGCTCGGCGCCAGGAATGGACTGCAGAATGGACCAGGACTGCCGATATTTCTCCTGAAGTGCCTTCTTGCGGCGCCGCGACGCGCCGAAATGGGCCTTTGGAGGCAAACAGGTATGGGACGCGTGTTACTGGGCGTATTGATCGGAATAGTGCTGGTTCCTGTGGCAGGGCTAACCTACTTGAAGTACGGGCGTCCCCCGGTCTCAGTGGCCGACGAACCGTTTCCCCTGGAGCGGGAAGTCTCCGGTATCCCGCTCAAGGCACGTATCGAATACGAACAGGTGACCAGCCCTCCAGTGAAATCCGATGAGGACGCGTTTGTGGCTGGAGCGCATATTTACGCACAGGAATGCGCCGTCTGCCATGGATTCCGCGGGCAGGCGTCTCGGTTTGGCATGCACATGTATCCTGCCGCTCCCCCTCTGTGGGAAAAGCATGGCAGGGGCGATGCAATCGGCGTAAGCGGCGATTCGCTGGGTGAAGCCTACTGGAAGGTAGAGAACGGAATCCGGCTCTCCGGAATGCCGGGATTTAAGGGTATTTTGACTCCGGCCCAGATGTGGCAGATCAGCATTCTTCTGGCCAATGCGAACAAGCCGTTACCGCCGGCAGCTCTGGCAATTCTACGAGGAGACCAACCGGTTCAGGGTGCAGCCGCTCAATCGGGGGTCGCTGCGGCGCTAAAACTGCCTTCCGGTTCGAAGGTCGAGGTGAGCGGGTCGCCAAACTGAGGCCTCAATTCCTTTCTGCGTTAGGATGAATGCAGAGGAAAATGCCATGCTGGAGAAATTGCGCCTGGGACTGAAGTTCGTTCTGATGAGCATGGGCATTTCCACGCCGGAGAAGAAGACCAGCCCAGCCGCTAAACCAGTCTCGAAATCATAGGCATAGAGCGCATGGAAAACGTTGTTGAATTCGTCTTCTCTCTACTTGAAGTCATTCTGATGACTATCCTAGAAGTCATTTTTGAGAAACGGCAGAGAAAGCGTCGGCCGCAGGCGATTCAGAAGTACGTTGCGCGGTAAAAGCCATCAAATTTCGCAACTCTCAGGTTCATTGCAGAATCGAAGTAGCAGGTTAGGGGGCAGCTTATGGCCGCAGAAAAAAGCTTCTGGCGCGCGTTTTTGGACTTCTTTGTCCTCTTCGGAGGCGTCTCCACTGCCTCGAATCTCTCGCGAACACGCAAGACGCCCGTTGTGGGACGCGGGTTGTTTTTGTTCCGCAAGGACCGGTAAATTGCTAGAATCTCATTATGCCGATCACCCGTGAACAGGCCCTCGACTACTTCCACTCACCCGACCTGATTGGCCTTGGCATGGAAGCGGATCAGCTTCGCCGCCGCCTGCATCCGGAAGAAGTAGTTACCTACATCATTGACCGCAACATCAATTACACCAATTTCTGCACGGAGTATTGCACCTTCTGCGCCTTCTATCGGCCGCTTAAAGGGCCCAAGGCGAGCGAGGGTTACATTCTCGATTTCGAAAAGATCTACGAGAAGATAGGCGAGACGGTGGAGATGGGCGGCACAGGCGTGCTGATGCAGGGTGGCATCCATCCCGATCTGAAGATCGACTGGTTCGAGCGGCTGTTTACAGGCATTAAGCAGCGCTTTCCTCAGATATGGCTGCACTGCCTGTCGGCCTCGGAGGTCCTGGCCATTGCCGAGTACAGCGAGCTGAGTCTGCGCGATACGATTGCGCGCCTGCGCGATGCCGGCCTGGACTCGATCCCAGGCGGCGGCGCGGAAATTTTGGATGACGACGTTCGGAAGCGCATTGCGCGGCTGAAATGCCGCACGGAAGATTGGGTGAGCGTGCATCGCACCGCACACGAGTTGGGCATGCGAACCACAGCAACGATGATGTTTGGCGTCGGCGAGAACTTCGATCAGCGCATCAACCACTTTGAAGTTGTTCGGCGCCTGCAGGAAGAAACGGGCGGATTCACAGCTTTTATCCCCTGGAGCTTTCAGCCAGGACACACAGCGCTGGGTGGCCGGGGCTGGGATGAAGCGACCTCGGTTGAGTATCTGAAGGTGCTGGCGATCTCGCGACTCTATCTGGACAACATAGACAACGTTCAAGCCAGCTGGGTGACACAGGGATTAAAGGTTCTCGAACTCGGCCTTCACTTCGGCGGCAATGATGTAGGTTCGGTGATGCTGGAAGAGAATGTCGTGAAAGCCGCTGGCACCAGCAACTGCACTACCGAAGAGGAACTTCGCCGCATCATTCGCGACGCGGGATTCAAGCCTGTCCAGCGCGACACGCTGTATCGGACGATGTTTTTGAATTAGGCGCAGCTCTTACGGATGCTGCTGCCCGCCAGCCACAACTTCCAGCGCGTGCTTGAGCAGAGTGAGGATTGATTCGAGGCTTTGCTCTACAGCTTGCTGACTTCCGGGCAGGTTCACAATTAGCGTGCTTCCCTTCAGGCCAGCCACTCCGCGTGAAAGCCAGGCGTATGGAGTGTGTGTCGAGCCACTGGAGCGTATGGCTTCAGCAAGGCCAGGAGCTTCGCGCTCGATTACGCGTCGCGTAGCTTCCGGTGTGTGATCCCGAGGACCAAAGCCTGTTCCGCCGACAGTAAGTACCATCGCTGCACCATCGGTCGCTAGTTGATCAAGCAAGCTAACAATCGCATCTTCATCATCCGGCAGAAGAGCGGTGTCAATCGCAACTTCCGGCCATTGCCGCCGAAGCAACGTAACCGCTGCAGGGCCTGCCGTATCAGTCATTTGGCCTTTTGAGCAGCGGTCGGAGATGGTGATGACGGCCAAGCGCATGAGTTCGATTTTAGATGCCCCTTACGGATGCACAATTCCAATCGTGTGAAGCCACGTTTCGACCAGCTCCGGCCATGCGGTGACAGGAAGCGCGGTACGACGTAGGCCATAGCCGTGACCACCTTCAGCGTAAATGTGCAGCTCAGCAGGAACTCCGACCTGCTTCAGCTGAAGGAAGTAGTTTGTCGCGTTTTCCACATGAACTGGATCGTCCTCCGCCTGCACGATGATTGTCGGCGGAGTATGCGCACTGGGATTGATATCAGGATTGGTTTTCATTCCCTGCTCGGCCAGCGCCAGGTATCCCGGATAAACAATCACGGCAAAGTCCGGACGACATGAGAGATGATCGGCCGCATCGACAGCTTCGTAAAGACGCTTATCAAAATGCGTGCTCAACGCGGCAGCCAGATGTGCGCCAGCTGAGAATCCAAGCACGCCGACACGTTTTGGATCGATGCCCCATTCAGCCGCATGCTGGCGGACGAGGCCCACTGCGCGTTGCGCATCCTGCAGCGCCGCAGAAGATTTGGGGTACGGTCCCGTATCCGGCACACGGTATTTGAGCAGCACACACGCAATGCCTTTTGCATTGAGCCAGTCGCAAACCTCGGAGCCTTCAAGGTCAATGGCAAGGATTTGATAACCACCACCTGGAAAGATGACAACAGCCGGGACGGGACTTTTCTGCTTTGCGGGTTTGTAGACCGTGATGGTGGGGACAGAAACGTTGCCAAGGTGCACAAGAGCCTTGCCTGCAACCAGAGGCATCTTCGGCGTGGTGGTATCGACTTCAGCGCCAGATATGGCAGGCGAGCCAGCAGGAGTTCCATTCGGCCAGATCGGAATCTGTGTATGCCCCGTCGCAGGCTGCCATCCGGACTGCTGGGCAAAAGATGTAGTTGCAGTGAAAAGTGCGACCAAAAAAAGGACAAAACGGGTGCGCATGAAAATCGACTCCGGCGTTCGAGCTTTAAAGATTGCGCAGCGATGATTACAGGCAGTGCTTAGGACGTGCAACCCATCGACAAGAATGATGTCTCGCAACAGGATTGCCCCTTGACTTAGATTGAGCCTTGGATCAGGCCTTAAATTAGAAAGTGCAATGTTGAATACGCATTCCGTCTGGTTTACCGCAATTGTTTCTCTTGTTGGCCTTGCCGGCGTCATGGCATGGCGCGTTCGTGAAGGCCGCACGGCTGTCACCGTGCGGAAGATCGTGATTCCGCCACTGGGCATGTCCACTGGCTTCTGCATGTTTCTTTTGCCGGCCTTTCGAGTGCCTTGGACATGGGCTCTGATCGCCTTCCTGGCTGGTGCGATTCTGCTGGCATGGCCACTGGTGGCCACTTCAAGGCTCATCAGGGATGGCGATGCCATCATGATGCACCGGTCCGGCGCGTTTTTTGCGGTTATCGTAGTGCTCGCGCTGATCCGCTTTCTGGCGCGCAGTTATCTGGACTCAGTTATGAGCCTGGAGCAGACCGGCGGGTTGTTCTTTATCCTCGCCTTTGGCATGATTGTGCGCTGGCGCGTGCGGATGCTAATGGAGTTCCGCGCACTGACGCGTTCGTAGCCACTACTTCGCTACGGCATGTGATACGACTTAGCTTCCACGAGCCTCTTCGAAGATATGCACGAATTCCTGGTAATGGTTTGCAATGGCAGAAACTGCTTCCTCACGGGTCAGCTTGCCTTCGCGCCACGCAACCAGCGGATCCCAGAAGTCAGTACGGCCAACAGCGAAGCCGATAAATCCTGGAACTGCAGCCGCAGTGGTAAGCCATTCACGTACTTTTTGCTCGTCTTCACCGCGCCCCAGAATGATGCAGCCCACAGCGTCACGGCCATCGCGTTGTGCAGCAACAACAATCTTTTTGCAGTCTTCAGGACTGTCCAACCCTTCTATCTTCCAGATGTCCGGCTCGACGCCTGCATCCTGCAGTTCCTGGATGGCCCCGATCATAAGGGAAGGACGAAGTTCCCTGTCATAGGCCTTCTTGTCGCCATTTACCTTTTCGAGCTGAGATTTTTCCGCAGGCACGAGTAACTCGAACATAAACAGGCTGCGGTTCGCCTGCTGCAGGTAATCCGAGAGTTGTTTCAGGCGAGCAGCCTGGCGCTGGTTCATCGTCGCATCGGCTTCAGGGTTGTAACGGACAAGTACCTTGGCGAACGTGGGATGGAAAGCTTCGATGTGCGCGCCAAAATCGGCGCCATATTCGAAATCGAACTCTTCCTGACCACTCTTTTCTATAGGACACGCCAGGTGATATCCGCTGGCCGCAGCAGCACGTAGAATCTCTGCGCCGAACTGTTCGTCCACCAGGATTCCGGCATCTTCCTGACGTACCCCGGATGCAAGAGCAGCCTTGAAACCGTCATAGATCACCTGCTTGGCAGCAGCAATTTGTGCCGTCTGCTCGCTGGTGAGCGCTCCATGCCAGTGAAACATTCCTGACTCAAATGAGCCGCGATGATCGAAGGGAAGGATGTAAAGAGGGTGTTTGTATCCACGAGGGGCCATGAAATTACCTCCATGCGTCTCTGCAATTTCATTAGATAGCACAATCAGCTGTGGGAAATCACTTTTGGCTATATTTTGACGGCGAGGCACAAGACAGGGATCAATACTGTCACCGCGCATACTTTTGTTCATCTCGTATCAAGAAGAGAAGTTAGGATGGTTGATGGAGGAAGCCGGATTGCAACTTTGGAATTCATTCCTGATCGCCTTTAGCGCTTTGCTTCCACTGGTCAATCCTTTTGGTTCCGCATTGGTATTCCTGGGGTTGGTTGGAGATCAATCGCCTTTTGCATATCGATCTCTCGCGCGAAAGATCGCAATCAATAATGTCATCTTTCTAGGAATTTTTGAGCTTCTAGGCTCCACAATTCTGAACTTTTTCGGTATTTCGTTGCCCATCGTCCAGGTGGCTGGCGGCATTGTGATCGCCGCGATTGGATGGTCGGTATTGAATGAGCCCGATTCCACCGCGACTACTAAAGACAAGCGCGAAGAAGCTGAAGTGCGCTCAGAAGATCCCCTCCAGAATCTTCAGGCAAAGGCCTTCTATCCATTAACGTTTCCAGTGACCTCCGGCCCCGGCACCCTGGTGGTGCTTCTTACCCTCGGCGCACGCTTTTCGAGCAATAACACCGAGAGTACAATCCTTCGCCATGTGGTCCTCTTCATCGCTATCGTGGCAATCAGTTGCGTGGTATATGTCTGCTACGCATACGCGGGGAAAATCACAAAAGCAATTTCGGCTCCTACAGCACATGGAATTCTGCGCGTAATGGCGTTCATTCTTTTATGTATCGGTGTGCAGATTGCGTGGAATGGCCTTTCTACGCTGATCCTTACACTGACGAAGCACTAAACTAGCTACGTGTTCAGCGATCCTAATGCGGATGACGTGCGATGAAATCCCACCTCAGGTAGCATGGCATCAGGAGCGCTCGAAGCAAATGTCGTCTTCATCTCCGCCTCGTTTTGCCACGCGCCGTCAATTTATTTGGGGAGCTGGTCTTCTCGGCTTAGCATCGTCTTCGACGAGCACACGCTTTCTTCTCAATGCTTCAGCCTTTGCTCAAACTCAACATCTCCCAGCACATCCAGCTATGGCCATCAAGCATCGCGCGCCGCTCGCACCGGGAGCTTTTTACTTTCTTCCTGCCGGATCGATCAATGCGCGTGGTTGGCTTCAAAAGCAGCTTCGCATACAGGCGAATGGACTTGGAGGACACCTGGATGAAACATGGGCAGATGTAGGACCAAACAGCGGCTGGCTCGGAGGAAATGGCGAGTCATGGGAACGAGGCCCTTACTTCATGGATGGCCTGGTACCGCTGGCATGGTTGCTCAACGATGAAGCACTCAAGGCAAAAGCACAGAAGTTCATGGACTGGACGCTTGAACATCAGGCAGAAAACGGCATGATCGGTCCGCGATCCAATGATGACTGGTGGCCACGCATGGTGATGCTGAAGGCATTAACACAGTATCAGGAGTTAACCGGCGATCCCAGAGTCATCCCTGTGATGGACAAGTATTTTCGTTACCAGCTTGCTGCGCTGCCCGCCCATCCGCTCCGTGACTGGGGAAAGTTCCGTTGGCAGGATAATTTGCTCAGCGTGATCTGGCTTTACAACCGCACTGGAGACGGCTATCTGATCGATCTGGCAAAACTGCTGCATCAGCAGGGCTTCGACTGGATCGCGGAATATCAGAATTTTCAATACAAGCAGAAGATCACGGCGGAGTTTCTGCATCTTTCTGAGGGGAATGGACTGAAAGACCTGGCGCTTTCCACCCACGGCGTCAATAACGGCCAGGCGATTAAGACCGGACCAACCTGGTCGCTCGTCTCCGGAAATCCATCCGACCGCGCTGCTGTTCTCAAGATGATCAGCGAGCTGAGTCGGTATCATGGCATGCCGAACGGTATGTTCTCCTGTGACGAACATCTAGCAGGCCTGAATCCATCGCAGGGGTCAGAGTTATGCACGGTTGTCGAGTACATGTTTTCGCTCGAGCAGAGTCTTGCAATCAATGGCGATCCATCGCTGGGTGACCGGCTGGAGCGGCTTGCATTCAATGCCCTGCCCGGCGCATTCACGGATGACATGTGGGCTCATCAATACAACCAGGAATCGAACCAGGTGGAATGCAGCCTGCACCATAAGCCGTGGACTACTGATGGGCCCGAATCCAATCTCTACGGCCTGGAACCAAATTTTGGCTGCTGCACCGCGAATTTTCATCAGGGCTGGCCGAAATTTACCAACAGCATGTTTCTACTCTCCGGAGAACAGAATTCCGACGCGCATGACGGCCTGGCGGCTGTTGCTTATGCGCCATGCGAAGTGCAAACCTTGGTCCGCGGCACATCTGTCCGCATTCTCGAGGAAACCGATTATCCCTTCCGTAGCCAGGTATCGCTCGCAGTCGACCCTGCATCTCCGCTCCGCTTCCCGCTTCAGCTGCGTATTCCCGCCTGGGCTGCCGGGACAACGATCAGCGTGAATGGCCAGCAGATCAGTTCTCCTGCTCCCTCTTCATTCGCCTCTATCGATCGCACATGGAGTGCGGGAGACCGCGTTGATATAAAATTTCCGATGGCTCCTCGCACCTCGCGATGGTTCAACAATTCAGTGGTCGTTGAACGTGGTCCGCTGGTCTTTTCCTATGGCATCAACGAAAGCTGGGTTAAGCTGCGCGACCGCGGGTTAACCGCCGATTGGCAGGTGTTTCCTGCCAATGCATGGAACTATGCGTTAAGTGTAGATACAAATTCTCCTGAAAAGAATATCGCCGTGACCGAAAAGGAAATTGGGGAGGTTCCTTTTACGCGTCAACATGTTTCTGTTGAGCTCCATGTCAAGGCGCGACGCCTCAATGAATGGCGCACGGAAGACGGGGTTGCGGAGCCCATCCCGATTAGCCCTGTGCAGACCAACGAGCCTGAAGAGACGATCACACTCATCCCATATGCCGCTGCAAAACTGCGCGTCACTGCTTTCCCGCAGAGCAGCTAATCAATACGCAAGCGGTGAGTCAATCGTTGACAGCAAGACACGCTGAGTGAATACTGATCCAGTCCAGCGCAACGTTTGCTGAAGCATAGCCTGCATGCATAAATCACGTCCCCATCCAACTCTTGCCGAAGTAGCGCGCAAAGCGCGAGTCGGCACCACCACGGTTTCACGCGTTATCAACGGCGGTGAGCGTGTCAGCCCTGGCACCCTCAAGCGTGTGCAAGCTGTCATTGAGCAGCTTGGTTACATGCCGAACCAGGCCGCACGTGTCCTGAAAGGCGAGCGTGCCAAGACCATCGGCATGGTGATTCCAAGCATCGCGGATCCATTTTTCGCAAGCTGCGCCGAGGCCGCGCAGGCCATCGCACGCGCCCATGATTCTCTGCTGATGGTGACCGTGACCAACAACGATCCGCGTACAGAAATGGAAAATTTGCACATTCTGACACGGCACCGTACCGACGGCCTGCTGTTGGCGCCTGCAAATTTTCAGAACCAATCACTGGCTGAGTCTTTGCATCGCATGAGGATACCAGTCGTTACATTTGACCGCGTGATTTTGAATTCCGGCATTCCCTGCGTGCTGGCGGATAACTTCAATGGCGCGCGTATAGCCACCGAACACCTTATTAGCCATGGGTATTCGCGCATTCTTTGTCTTGGCGGCGAGCCCACGCTCTACACTCTGCGCGAGCGGCTACGTGGCTATCGCCAGGCAATGCAGGAAAAAGGGCTTGTACCGCTCGTCGATATGTCCGTAAAAGATTACAAGTCGGCAGAGTATGCGATTGAAAGCCTGCTGGCGACAGGCAAGCCTCCGGATGCCATCTTCACGCTGAAGAACAGTACGACGATTTACGCCTTTGAGACACTGCAAAAACTGAAGATCCCGATCCCAAAGTCAATTGCGCTGTTGGGATACGACGATTTTGAGTTGGCATCCTCACTGCGGCCGGCAATTAGTGTAATTCAGCAGCCGGTTGAAGACATTGGCCGGGTTGCTGCTGAGATTCTTTTTGAAAATCTTTTGGCTGTCGGCAAAGGAAAGAATCATATCATCAAAAAGCGCCAGGACCCCATAAAGCTGGAAACAAAACTGGTTCTGCGCGAATCCTGCGGTTGCCGTTACTAGAGTAGCCCGCAGCCTTCTGCAATAAAAATAACAATATGCTTGACAACACTAAAAACCGGGGTAGAAAATTCTACCTCGTGGAATCGTTACCATCTTCAATGGTAACGATTCCATCATAAAAACCTTCGTTGCCTTTGAAATCAGCACTCGATCACGATTAGGGCGCAATACTCCCCCTAACAAATGGGCTACTGTTCGTTATTTCTCGGAGGCTGTAAATGTATTCAATTCAGGCAAATCCGGCGCGGCGGTGTGTCAACATCGCCCTTGTGCGCGGCATCATGGCCATCCTTGTCTTGGCCACAATCTGCGCGTATCCATCCTTCGGGCAAGAATTTCGTTCGGTCCTCACGGGACAAATCACCGATCCTTCGGGCGCCGTCGTTCGCGGCGCGACCGTCACGGCCGTGGAGGTTTCAACCGGCACCAGCTATACCAACAAAACCACCGACAGAGGAACTTACTATATTCCCTATGTTGTCCCTGGAACGTATCGGGTAACAGCCGAAGCCAATGGCTTCAAGACCGCTGTCCAGGACAACGTCCTACTCAAAGCGTCTGATTCTTTCACGCAAAACTTCAAGCTTGAGGTTGGATCAGCAACTGAAAAGATCGAAGTCACCACGGCGCCTCCTGAATTGGAAACGTCCAGCGGATCCGGCAACACCGTCATCGACGCGCGTCAATTGGAAAACGTGCCGCTGAACGGCGCGCAGGTGTATATGCTGCTCGGAACCACTCCCGGCAGCCAGTTTACGCAAACGCAGTTCGGTCCCGGCGGCTATTCCGGAACACGCGGTTGGGATGTAACGAACTCCTATACCCTGGGCGGCGGCGTCGGGGGCACCAATCAATTTACCTTGAACGGCACGAATATCACTCAGCAGACGGCTGCGCAGAACGGCGCAGGCTCCTGGATCGTGGCTCCGAACATCGATGCCATCCAGGACACAAACGTCATGACGACGACCTACGATGTGCGGTATGGCCGTACCAGCGGCGGCACCGTCAACATGTCCACAAAGAATGGCACCAATCAATTCCACGGCACGGCGGATGAAGCGTATGAAGGCGCGCTCATGAACGCCAATACCTTCACCAACAATATCGCCGGCGAGCCGCGCGGAGGCTGGGTTCAAAACCAGTTTCACATTACGGCGGGCGGGCCCATCAAGAAGAACAGGCTCTTCTTCTTCTTCGGCTATGAAGGATACCGCGAGTCGCTGGCGGGCCAGGTTCTTACGCATGTTCCTCCGGCGTATCTGCGACCCGGCTACAACGGCAACGCTGGTGTGGACTATAGCTTGATCCAGACAATGGATCCCGCGGAGTACCCAAACGGAATCCCTATCTACCAGCCTGGAACGTCGTACTGCCAGACGCCCGGCACCACACTGGCCCAGTGCAGCGGCGACCAGGTTGCGCAGGTGCAGTTCCCAGGCAACGCCATTCCCGGCTCGCAAATCAACCCCGTTAGCGCGGCGCTGCTGAACTATGTTCCTCTGCCGAACATTCCAAACGCCGCAAATCTGGCGGGCGGAAACAACTTCATAGCCGCCACACCCGATGTCTACGACTATAACCAGCCAATGATCCGCGTGGACTACAACATAACCCAGGCGACCAAGATGTACAGCTACTACGAGTGGCAGAAAGGTACCGAAAACCGTAACACGAACGGCCTCCCCGGAATTGCGGCGACCGGTAATATCAATCACGTTCGAGAGAACTGGGTTGCCACGCAGGACTTTACCCATGTTTTCTCTCCCTCGCTGCTGGGAGACTTCAAGGTCTCATTCACGCGCTATCTTGAAAGCGCGTGGGATGGCAACCTAAACCAGGCGGTCGATCCAGCCAGTATCGGACTGACCATGCCACTGCCGCCAACCACCACGCTGAAGACTTTTCCTGAAACCCATGTGTCGGACATTGTTGGAAACAACACGATTTTCGGCAACACGCCAAGTGCCGGCGTCAGCAACAACATCGGCTTCGATACGGACTTCACAAAGACCTGGGGTTCGCACAACATTCACGTTGGCGGCATGATCTACGAGTTCCAATACAACGGCTTCGGTAACGTTGGAAATGGCAGCGGCAACTTTTCGTTCAACGGTGGATTTACACAGTTTGATCCCGCAAACGGCAGCTGCTACCAGGCTGTACCAGCTCCTAACAACCCTTGCAATTCGAACCAGGCCACTGGTCTGGGCTCGGCTTCAATGCTGCTCGGCGATCCAGCCAGCGGCGGTATCACCTGGGACTTGACACTCGCGGAAGGACAGCCGGTATACGCCATCTATGCACAGGACGACTGGCGCGTTACTCCTCGCCTCACGCTGAACCTCGGTATCCGTTGGGATGTGGAGCGCGGACTGCGCGAACGGAACAACCTGCTGGATCGTGGCCTGTGCCTCACATGCGTGAGCCCGATTACCAACGATCCCAATTACCAGGCAAATATCAACAACGGAAATAACCAGGCCGCCTGGGCGGCAGCAGGTGTTCCAACTCCCGGCACTGTCTACGGTGGCCTTCAGTTCGCCGGCTCTAACGGCCAGCCACGCAGCGCGTACAACCTGGACTGGACGGATATCGGCCCCCGTGTTGGATTTGCATATCAGCTTGACCCCAAGACTGTTTTACGTGGTGGATGGGGACTTGTGTACTCCTACGGACTTGAAGCCGGCAATGCCAGCGGCTCGAGTGCAAACACGCCCTACATTGCCTCGTTGGACGGCTACAGCCCAACGAACTACTTCCAGACTGGCAGTCCTTTCTCGAACGTAAACAACGTCGTGAACGCGCCGCCGGGAGACTCGCTTGGCCTGCTCACCGACGTAGGCGAAGGCATTGGCATGGAAGATTTCCCGGATCGCAAGATTCCGAGAGAAAAGGTCTTTTCCTTCGGAATGCAGCATGAATTTCCGGCTGGAGTCGTGCTGGATGCTCGCTATGCTGCCAATTACACCAGCAAGCTGCGTGTCGGTCTGTGGACCAACGGCACCATGACCCTGGCTGAGACAAACGCGGCTATAGCGAACCCTGCTATTTGGGCTCAGCAGGTTCCAAATCCCTATTATGGGGTAGCCTCCATGGTGGCAAACGGCTGTGGCCAGGGCCAGACGGTGCAGGCGATCACCCTGTTGTTGGCGCTTTCCCAGTACTGCAGTCCGAGTCAGCAATCCATTACCGGCCAACCCAACTTCCCGCTGGGACACAACTGGTACAACGGCCTGGAAGTCAAGCTCACGAAGCGCCTGCAGGGAAATTCTGCAGTAAGCGGCCTCACCTTCCAGCTTGCGTACACCTGGTCCAAGACAATCAACGGCGACGGCTACCGGAATGGCTGGCCATATCAGGACCCGCATCAGATCCATCAGCTTGCTGGTTCAGACCGCACCCATGTGCTGGGCCTGACCACCGTCTATGACTTGCCCTTCGGCAAGGGAGCTATGCTGTACAACAACCCCAACCGCATCATGGGCGCGATCATCAATCACTGGAGGCTCAGTTCCGTGATCTCCGCGCAGAGTGGAGAACCTGTTGGACTCAACGGCAGCTATCAGTACAACTGCACCCACAGCTACCGTCCTGACAACGGAACCTCGGTTGGCCAGGGGCACTGGTTCTACGCCAATAAGTCCTGCTTTGCAGGCAACACGCAGTACCAGTTGGCGACTATAACCGACGTAACGGACGACGTTCGCACTCCAAGGATCGCGAACGTCGACTTGTCCCTGATAAAGCAGATACCGATCCGAGAGTGGGCGAACTTCACACTCCGTCTCGATGCCTTCAACGCTTTCAATTCCGTGCTGTTCGGTGGCCCGGATACCAGTCCCGGAGATGCAAATGCAACCTATACACCCGGAGCAGGCTGGAGCGGCTTCGGTACGATAGGAGCCCAACAACAGAACTTCCCGCGTATCTTGCAGATCTCTGGCAAGATTACCTTCTAACCTTGGTCATCGCCAACGCCGGCTCTCATGCTGCTCATGAGCAAGCCGGCGTTGGCGAGCGCCGCAAGCCCCTGCGATTTTTCTTGTAATCTTCTTTAGCGCAACGTTCTTAAGATAATATCGATCTTCTAATTTCGGCTCGCGATCGTTCGGGCCTTCACACTGAAATCTTTTTTGGAGCTGCAATGGGAAAATTCCGTTTTGCTTTGCTTGCCGTCTCGTTTAGCGCCGCCGTTCTGCCCTGGATGGCCTATTCACAAACACAGAACAAGCCCGATCTGAGCAAGGAGCCTACGCTTTACGTAGTCGGCTATGCACACCTTGACACCGAATGGCGCTGGGAATACCCGCAGGTGATAGACGAGTACATCCGCGGCACAATGGAGAAAAACTTCAAGCTGTTTGAAAAGTATCCGCACTACATCTTCAACTTCAGCGGCGCCAATCGCTATCGCTTTATGAAGGAGTATTTCCCGGCGGATTTTGCCGAAGTCAAGAAATACGTCGATCAGGGACGTTGGTTCCCCGCAGGATCGTCAGTGGAAGAAGGAGACGTAAACGCACCAAGCGCAGAAGCCATCATCCGGCAGGTTCTCTATGGCAATGAATGGTTCCGCAAAGAGTTCGGCAAGGCAAGCATGGAATATATGCTGCCGGATTGCTTTGGCTTCCCTGCCTCACTGCCCACGATTCTCGCGCACTCCGGCGTAAAGGGCTTTTCTACGCAGAAGCTTTCCTGGGGATCATCTGCGCCAGGCGGCGGCCACGAATCATTGGAACAGACCCCAGAAGGAACGCCTTTTAATGTCGGCGTCTGGGTCGGTCCGGATGGAGAAACAGTGCTCGCTGGAGTGAATCCTGGCTCGTATAGCGGCGGCATCGACACTGACCTCAGCCAGCCTCTGCCTGCAGAGCCGGCGAATGCCGCTTCTGCTGACTTGCAGAAAAAAATTAGCGTGCTGCAGCAGAAGCTCCAGCAAGGCAGGCGTGATAATCAGCTCCCCGATGCCCAGGATATCGAACAATTCATGGCCCTGCGCACCGAGCAGAATGCTTTAGCCAAGGAGCAGGTGGACCGCGATCTAAGCAGACATCAGGGCGATTGGGCCGCGCGTGTACAGCTTAACGGCAAGGTCACCGGCCTCTTCACTGACTATCACTACTATGGCACTGGCGACATCGGTGGAGCGCCTGATGAGGAATCCATTAAACGCCTTGAAGCCATCGTCACAAAGGGCACCGTTGATATGCCTCCGGCAAATGGCTTCAGGTTCCGCGGTGGACCGAACCAATCCTGGCCGCAAGTACAAGTAGGCAATGGCCCCGTGCATGTCGTTTCCGTTACAGCCGATCAGATGTTTCTCGACATCACGCCTGAGGAGGCCGCAGCGCTGCCGCGCTACACCGGCGAGATGGAGTTGACCAATCACTCCGCCGGCTCGCTCACCTCGCAGGCCTATCAAAAGCGCTGGATTCGCCAGGAAGAATTGCTAGCCGACGCGGCCGAGAAGTCTTCCATCGCGGCAGAGTGGCTCGGAGGACGCACCTATCCGATGGAGCGCCTCAATGACGCATGGACACTCGCCATGGGCGCACACTTTCACGATCTTGCCGCCGGTACTGCCACGCCCCGCGCCTATGAGTTTGCATGGAACGACGACGTGATTGCCATGAACCAGTTTGCTGACGTGCTCAAAAGTGGCACAGAAGCTGTGGCCAGTGTGCTCAACACCCAGACACAAGGAGTTCCGCTGGTCATATTCAATCCACTGAACATATCCCGGCAGGATGTGGCTGAAGCCGAAGTTCGCTTCCCCGGAGGATTGCCAAAGCAAGTCCATATCGTCACACCAGATGGCAAGGAACTTCCCGCGCAGGTAGCAGGCGATAAGGTTCTGTTTGTTGCGGATGTGCCTTCCGTGGCCTATTCGGTCTATGACGTGCAGCCGGGCGCGGTACAAAGCGCTTCCACGCTGCGCGTCACTGACAACGAACTTGAAAACGAGTACTACCGCGTACGCCTCAATAATGATGGCGACGTTGCCAGCATCTTTGACAAAAAACTAAACCGTGAGTTGCTCTCTGCCCCTGCGCGCCTTGCACTTTCGTATGACAACCCGCAGCAATGGCCCGCTTGGAACATGGACTGGGATCAGGAGCAGGCCGCGCCAAGGGAATACGTGCACGGCCCTGCAAAGATTCGCGTCGTCGAGAATGGTCCCGTGCGTGTGGCCATTGAAGTCATACGTGAAACTGCCGGCTCACGCTTTGTGCAGACCATTCGGTTATCAGCCGGTGATGCAGGCCAGCGCGTGGAGTTCGCGAACGTCATCGACTGGAACTCGCGTGAGGTCAACCTCAAGGCCACATTCCCTCTCGCTGCGCAAAATCATCTCGCCACTTACAACTGGGATATTGGAACCATTGAACGCCCTTCGGCCGTGCCCAACAAGTTTGAGGTTCCTTCGCACCAATGGATCGATCAGACCGATATGAGCGGCAACTTCGGCGTGACCATTCTCACCGATGCCAAGAATGGCTCCGACAAGCCGAATGACGATACCCTTCGTCTTACCCTCATACGTACCCCCGGCATCTCTGGTGGCTATGCGGATCAAGCCACGCAAGACATTGGCCACCACGAATTCGTGTACGGCATTGCCGGCCACGCAGGTTCATGGCGTGATGCTCAGACTGACTGGCAAGCACAGCGTCTGAATGCACCACTGATTCCCTTCGAGGCTTCAAAACATCCGGGAGCGCTCGGCGCATCCTTCTCGCTACTGAAAGTCAGCAACCCGCGCATTCGTGTGCTGGCTCTCAAGAAGGCAGAGCAGGGCGACGAGATCATCGTCCGCCTCGTCGAGCTCGACGGTAAACCGCAAAAGGATGTCCAGGTTTCGTTTGCATCTCCGATCACCTCGGCGCGAGAAGTGAACGGCCAGGAGCAGCCTACTGGTCCTGCGACTATTACAGCAGGTGCGCTTACAACATCCTTCGGTGCGTATCAGCCGCGCACCTTTGCCGTACGCCTGGCGCCTGCAAGCACGAAAGCAGAATCCACTGAGTCCGCGCCTGTACCGCTGTCCTATGACGTGGCCGCAGCCAGCAACGATGGTGAACGCACCACAACAGGTTTCGACGGCAAAGGAAACTCTCTGCCCGCAGAAATGCTGCCCTCACAGATCCACTTCAACGGTGTAGCGTTCCAGCTCGCGCAAGCCAAAACCGGAACGCCAAATGCAATCGTGGCGCATGGCCAGACCATTGCACTACCAGCGGGTCAGTTCAATCGCGTATATCTGCTGGCCGCATCTTCAAATGGTGATCAAAAGGTTTCCTTCGATGCCGGCAGCAAAAAAACCGAACTCAACATCGAAGACTGGGGCGGATTTGTTGGTCAGTGGGATGACCGGATCTGGAGCTCGAAGGATACGACGCACGGCAGTTACGGCCAGATGATCGGCCTCAAGCCGGGATTCATCAAACGCGCAGATCTGGCCTGGTACGCCAGCCATCACCACAACGCAGCCGGCGAAAATGTCGCCTACGCGTACTCCTATCTTTTTGCCTACTCGCTCGATCTGGCGCCCGGAACTAAAACTCTGAAGCTGCCCGACAACAGCAACGTCCGCATCCTCGCCATCTCCGTAGCCAGGGAAAACTCTGAAACAACTCCGGCACGCCCGCTCTACGATGTTTTGCCTTCAGCAAATATCGGACCAGCCGACTTCTCACTCTCCACTGCGACGCAAAACATATCCATCTCCCAAGGGAAAACTGTTAGCACCAGCATTGTCATCATTCCGCGCGGTGATCTGAAGTCTCCCGTACATATCGAGGCATCAGGCCTACCCACTGGCGTTAAAGTAGCGTTCTCTCCCGCCAGTTCAACAGGCTCTGCCACTGCAACCTTCACGACAGAGCGGACGGCTGCGCCCGGCACAACACAGATCACCGTTACAGCCACTGCAGGCAGCGTTAGTCATACTACGACCGCCAAGCTCGACATCACACCTGTTCTTACCGGAACGGTTCCAGTCGATCTCTCATCCGCGTACAACCTCACTGGAATATATAAGGACGGCTCAAAGTTTTCTGACTCCGCCAGCATCGACAACGACGCCGCTTCTCTGTCAGCAGAACAAGCAGGCAATGAAGAAATCGGCGCAGGAGTCATATTCAAGCTGGGGCTGCCCAACCATCCCAACGCAATCAGCAGCAAGACCATTGATCTGCCTGCAGGAAAGTTTCAGAGCATTCGGTTACTGGCACTCGGACTCAATGGCAATCAGCAGAGACAGAGCTTCATCGTCAACTACACTGACGGCACATCGTCCTCATTCACGCAATCGCTTAGCGACTGGTCCGACCCCGGCAGTGCGCGGGGCGAATCTACCGCCTCTGAAATGCAGTATCGAGTCATGGGTGACGGCAGCAAGGACGGGAACCCGTTCTACACGCATGCTTACTCCTTCTCACTCGACTCATCCAAAACCATCAAAAGCATAAGCCTTCCATCAAATCGTGACGTTGTGGTTCTTGCCGTCACACTCGTTCCTGCCGCATAAGCGCCAGGAGTTAATGCAGCCAAGGCAGGCAGGGGATTCTCATCTGCCTGTCTTCTTTTTTTCATCAGAGGATAAATCCATGATTGCTGCAAGCAAATTACCGAGGCAGCTTGGCCCATTGTTTCTTTCGGCGCTCATCGCAGTTGCGTTCGCGCACGCGCAAAGCGCCGCAAAGTCAGATAAATCGCCTCTCGCCTATGCCAACGGACTGGTCGGCACCGCACCACTGGATGATCAGAAATTGATCGGCAATGCGCCACCGCCAGGCGAACAGTTATATTCCGGCTTCACATCGCCTGGAGCACACCTGCCTCACAGCTCCACGGAACTTGCACCCATCAATGCCAACCTCGACCTCAGTTATCCCGCCGGTGTCCGCGCATCGTACTTTTATTCCAACCGCACTATCTATGGCTTCTCCAGCGGTGCCGGCAACAGTCCGACCGTTATGCCCGTCGTCGGCGATTGGACTGTGCCTCCCGAACGCAGTGGTTCGGTCTATGACAAGAAACAGGAGAAGGCTTCGCCAGGTTACTACAGCGTCTATCTTGAGGACTACCACACACGAGCCGAACTCACAGCTACCACATGGACCGGCATCTTCCGTTTCACGTTTCCGCAAACAGAAAAAGCCAACATCCTTCTCGACCTCGGTTTTTCAGGCGGCGATATTGAAGTCGTCAATGACCATACTATCCGCGGCAAATCTCCCAACGGCAAATCCTGCTTCATCGCCGAGTTTTCAAAACCATTCCAATCCTTCGGCGTCTTCAAGCAGAATCGTCCGCGCGACGGCAGCCCTCCCATCGGATTCAGCGATGTCGAGCCTGCAAGCCGTACCATCACCGGCCCATACGCTGGTGCCTATCTGCACTACACCACTAAGGCTGGCGAGCAAATCCTCGTGAAAGTTGCCAGCGGCGTCAGCTTTGACGCCGCTAAGACACGGCTCCGCGGCGAAGACCCCAATTGGGATTTCGATGCCATTAAACATGACGCTGAAAATGCATGGGCCACCAAATTGAATCAAGTCGAACTGAAAGGAGGCACAGAAAAGCAGCGCATGCTCTTTTATTCCTGCCTCTATCACTCCTTCGCCAGCCCGCGTCTGATCGCAAAAAAAGGAGAACAGTTTACTGGCCTTGATCACGAGCTTCACACAGCGGAGTACGACCGCTATGACACTGTTCCCTTCTGGGATACCGGCCGCAACCAGATCGTGCTGCTCACCTTGCTCGAACCCAACACCAAGCTCGATATTCTTCGCTCTCAACTGGATCGCGCTCACGAGTCCGGCTACATGGCTACTTCGTTTCACGGTGACAATGCCATCTTCATGTATCTCGGAGACTGGAAGCGTGGCCTCAACTTCGACTGGGCCTCAGCGTATGAGTATCTGCGCAAAAATGCGATCGATCCAAAGGGACCACGAGGTCATCTAGCCGAATACATACAGCGCGGCTGGATCTCAGACTTTATCCCTAAAGACAATCCCAGCCCTCCCTACGCTGGTGGCAAAGCAGGCGCTGCCACCACGCTCGAATACAGCTGGGACGATTATGCGCTCGCGCAATATGCCTTGAGGCTCGGGAAACAAGATGACTACAAAATGTTCTTGGAACGAGCACACAACTACAAGAACGTATTCGATCCCTCCACGGGCTTCATTCGCGGAAAGACGGAAGATGGCCAGTGGATTTCGCCCTTCGATCCTCGCGAGCCTTATTACAACTTCATGATGAAAGAAGCATCGGGCTGGTCAACGCTGTGGCTCGTTCCACATGACGTGCACGGCCTCATCAATCTACTTGGAGGCCGCGAAAAGTTCGACGCAAAACTCGACGAATTCTTCTCAACACCCTACACCGCAAAGGGAATCTGCCGCGACTGCACCGGCGTCATTGGCCAATACGTACAGGGCAATCAGCCAGACCAGCAGGCTGCGTATTACTACGACTGGGGTGGCCAGCCGTGGAAAACTCAGAAGCTCGTGCGCCAGATTCTCGAGCAGATGTACGGCAGCGACCGTACCGGCTACGCATTTCCCGGCATGGACGATCAAGGTTCGACATCGTCCTGGTATGCCATGAGCGCGCTGGGCTTTTATCCCGTCGACCCTTCAAGTTCCGCGTATATTCTCGGCAGTCCCATCTTTGATCAGGCAGCTATCCACTTCGGCAGCGGAAAAACCTTCACCATCATCGCCCATAACAATTCCGCAAAAAACATGTATATCCAGTCAGCCACTTTGAATGGCAAGTCCTGGAACAAGCCGTGGTTTGATCACGCTGATATTGCCGCTGGCGGCGAACTCGTGCTCACCATGGGTCCTGTGCCAAACAAGAATTGGGGCAGCAGTCCGGCCACAGCGCCACCCTCCATGTCTGACAACGAGCAATAGAGCTATCAGGAGAACATCATGCTATCCCTTAAACGTTGGAAATTGATTTTCTGCTGTTTTCTTGTCGCAATGTCATTTCGCTTCGCGGCAGCACAGGCAAATAACAACACCAATGAAGACGCCTCTTATCAAAGGCGAGCCGCGCTCGGCATTGGACATCTTCAGTCGTGGTACGACCCCACAACAGGGCTCTATAAAACCACTGGCTGGTGGAACTCCGCCAACGCCATTACTGCGCTTGCTGATTACACACGCGCAACCGGCGACAAGCAATATGCGGACATCTTTTCCACCACCTTATCTGTGGCGCAACATAAGTTCGCCGGTTTCCTGAACGACTATTACGACGATGAAGGCTGGTGGGCGCTGGCGTGGATTGATGTCTATGACATCACCCATGATCCACAATACCTGCGCATGTCTGCCTCGATCTTTGAAGACATGGCCAAAGGCTGGGATCAAACTTGCTCAGGAGGGATCTGGTGGAGCAAGGAAAGAAAGTACAAAAACGCAATCGCCAACGAACTCTTTCTTTCTGTTGCCGCACATCTGATCACACGCGAAAAAGACAAAAAGCAGCAAGCCTACTATCTTGATTGGGCCAATCGTGAATGGCAATGGTTCTCACACACCGGCATGATCAATGCCGACTCGCTCATCAATGACGGCCTCGACGCACACTGCGCCAACAATCGCAAGACCACATGGAGCTATAACCAGGGAGTCATCCTCGGAGGTTTATCTGATCTCTACAAGCGCACACACGACTCTTCTCTTTTAGCCCAGGCGAACTCTATCGCGGCAGCAACACTCAAAAGCCCAGTGCTGACGGATGCACACGGTATTCTCCACGATCCCTGCGAGCCGAATTGCGGCGGTGACGGCACACAGTTCAAAGGCATCTTCATGCGCAACCTTGCAGCACTTTATCGCGTCTCACCATCGTTGCAATACAAAACATATTTACTTACGAACGCTGACAGCATCTGGACCGGCATGAAACCGCCCGATCATGGCATCGGTGTCGTTTGGACTTCTCCTTATGGAAACATCGATGCCAGCTCGCAAAGCTCAGGAGAAGATGCGCTAGTTGCAGCTGCGTCAATTGCCGGCAAGAAAAAATAGCGGCACGGGTTTCGCAATCGCCACTCCGTGTCCCTGGTACTAGGCCCCATCAGCAAGTAAATGTATGAATTCCTCCTGAACGGCTCATGTCGTGCAGAGGCTTGCTGAATTCTCAAAAATATCTTCGGATAGAGCTATTGAACTCGATGCCATAGAGACATCACTCGCTGCTTGAAAAACTACAGTATCCAACGCCGCTGAACGAACTTCCGTAATATATCTCTCAATCGATGCTGTCGCGTCTAAAATCCGCAATCTTTCTTCACCTGCAAGGGATTCAATCTCTCTAACTCGCCATCCATCGCTGTTTATCGTGACAGGAACGCCACATACGCCATGAATACCCCAAAAATCTCCTGAGAGCAAAACTTGAGCGTGAAGCGGCCGCTGATCCTCCGCATGCAGCAGCCTCGTCAAAAAGCGAAGAGTAGAATTCGCCGTTGCATTCGGCGTTGAATGGATCGTGTTCCAGGTGATTTGCGGCTGCACAAAGATACGTGCATCTGGCAGCGATTTCCTGGTAGCCTCATACGCCTCGTTTACAAGCCCCTTTTCGAGAAAATCCGTTACGCTGCCTCTTAATTCCGTTACCCTTTGCTCAAGCGGCATTGCCTGGTTTTGAATTCGCATTGCATCGAGGCGTTGCAGAAGACGCTCATTCGTCGTGTTTAACTCGACGCTGCTCCAAAGAGGAACCATCGCCTGGCCATGCTCCCCCAGAACAGACGCAAACACATCGTGTCTGCTCATCCCAAGGTCATGCGCAATTGCTCGCGAAAAGCGCAGAGAATCCTGCTCTGCCCCCATTCCGACTACGCGTCTGCATCCCAGCTTTTCAGAGAAAATGCGCACTGCAAGCTCAACTGGATTACTGACAATGATGAAAAAGGCGTTCGGTACCCGCCGCAAGCAGGTTTCCGCTATCGATTCATAGAGGTCGCAATTGGCTTTTCCCCAATCACGGCGATCGATAAGCTTTTCCTTGGAAGATACGCCTGCGCAGACAACAACAATGTCTCCATCCATATCTTCGATATTTGCGATGACTTCAATATCAACGCCCTGATCGTCAAACGCATCCATGAGATCAATGCGCATGCTCAACAACTTCGCCGAATTCGATTCCACACCACGCGCGACAAGTTGAAGCCGGTCGCCCTGTTGCAGCAATCCGCTACGAAGGATATGTGTTGTCAGCGTGCTGCCAACAGCTCCAGATGCTCCGATGATTGAGATCGATGTCATATATCAGTCCTTCAGGTCAATAACGACCACAGTTCAGATCTATCGCTCAATTACGAGAGTACAAAAATAAGATTGAAATCAATATAGAGGTCACTACATACACATACATGTGGTTCCACACATATCCAACTTTGCGGCAAAAATCGGGGTGGTATCGAGCACAACAAAAGGCCCGCCGCAGCGAGCCTTTTATTGTAGAAACTCCAAGTATTAGCGATTAAGCTCTAACTGCACCCGCTCGTAGACCCGCACTCCATGCAGCGATAGCAGCTTCCATTGCGAACCATAATCGCTCCACACGTTCCGCAACTCGGCGCATCGCCCATCTGGTACATATCCTTCATGCCTTGCGTGGCCTGGTAAAGCCCTCGATCTGTCAGTGGCGGCAACTCTGACTTGGCCGCAGCTCCCGCTTGAACCTCAGGCACAATTCCACCTGTAGGCGCTGATGTTGAGCCCATACCGGATGCACTCACCTGTTGCAGCTTGCGAGCCACCTCTTCAACCAGCCGCGAAAGCTGATCCTGCTGCAATGTGGGGGGCATCGCCGCTTCCTGCTCCGGCTCGCGATCCGCCAGGATCGTGGGCGGCGCTGCAGGCAGCTGCGCCGGCTGCGGCGCAAGCCCCGCAAACAACGTCAGCTGCGTGCCCGAAAGAAATCGCAAACTCAGCCAGCGGAAGATGTAATCCATCAAACTCTTCGCATAGCCAATCTGCTCATTTTGTGTCCAGCCGGAAGGCTCAAAGCGCGTGTGCGCAAATTTTTCACAAAGCACGCGGAGCGGCACGCCATGCTGCAGTGCAAGCGACACAGCCGTTGCAAATGAATCCATAAGCCCCGAAACCGTGGAACCCTCCTTCGCCATGCGAATGAAGATCTCTCCCGGTTCCCCGGTGGGATAGAGGCCTACCGTGATGTAGCCCTCATGTCCAGCGATGGAGAACTTATGCGTCACGGAAGCGCGTTCCTCTGGCAGCCGATGCCGCACAGCCCTGGGCGGTGCATTTAGGTCTTGTGTAGGCGTGGCAGATCCCACTGGCAATGCTGCAACCTGCGGAACCGTTACCTTGGCAATCTCCTCCAACGATCTCTCGAACGAAGAAGCAGCCGCCGCAATATGCTTGGCAGAAACTTCAATCTTCTCGCTGGCCTTGTCATCCAGAACCTTCACATCGGCCTCTGCTGGAGCCTGACCCGCAGCAATGCTCGTTAGCACGCGCGTACCCACCACATCCAGCGCCGAAGGTTCCGTTTTCGTGTCCATACTCGTGTTCAGCGGCTGGGTGCCCTTCGAGCCATCGCGATAAATCGCTACAGCCTTGATACCCTGGCGCCAGCTCTCCGCATACGCCTCGGCCACATCGTCAATGGTGGCCTCCGTAGGCAGATTCACCGTCTTCGAGATCGCGCCAGAAAGGAACGGCTGCGTTGCCGCCATCATCTTGATATGGCCCATGTAATGAATCGAGCGCGTGCCCTTCGCCGGCTTAAAGCTGCAATCAAACACCGCCAGGTGCTCTGGCTTAATTCCCGGCGCGCCTTCAATGGTGCCTGTCGCATCAATGTAGCTGACAATCGCATTTACCTGGTCGTTGCTATAGCCCAGCTTGAAGAGCGCAGACGGCACCGTGTTATTCACGATCTTGATCATGCCGCCACCCACCAGCTTCTTGTACTTCACCAGCGCCAGGTCCGGCTCAACGCCCGTCGTATCGCAATCCATCATGAAGCCAATGGTGCCCGTCGGAGCCAGCACTGTCACCTGCGAGTTGCGATAGCCGTACTTCTCTCCCAGCGCCAGGGCCGTATCCCAACTCTCGCGACTCGACTCAATCAAAGCATCCAGCTGCGGAACCACAAAAGGCTCGCTGCTCGTCTTGCTCTTTCCAATCTTGTTCACTTCCGCGCGATGCATCCGGATCACATCCAGAAACGGTTCGCGGTTCACATAAAACCCAGGACAAGCGCCGCCCCGCCGCTCGATGCTCGCCGTCAGTGGCGTCGCTGAACCAAGCTCCGGACATGCACCGGCAATCACCGCCGACTGCAGATACGCCTGTCCGCACATAATCGCCGTCAGCGCGCCAGCCAGATCACGGCCCGCATCCGAGTCATACGGCAACCCAAAAGACATCAACAGCGCGCCCAGATTCGCATAGCCCAGCCCCAGCGGCCGGTAATCATGCGAATTCTTCGAAATCGACTCCGTCGGATAACCAGAGTTATCCACCAAGATCTCCATCGCCGTGATCACCACTGCAATCGCATGACGATACGCCGCAATATCAAACTGCCCTCCCGCATTCACAAACTTCATCAAATTGAAGCTCGCCAGATTGCAGGCCGAATTATCCAGGAACATGTACTCTGAGCAGGGATTCGAAGCATTAATCCGCGCCGTATTCTTGCTCGTGTGCCACTTGTTAATCGTCGTATCAAACTGCATGCCCGGATCGCCGCACAGCCAGGTGGCCTCAGCAATCTTGTGCATAATCTCGCGCGCTTTGTAGTTCTTGAGCGGTGTGCGCTCCTTCACAGTCTTCGTCGAGAACGCTCCATCATTCTCATAGGCGCGCATAAACTCATCATTCACACGCACAGAGTTGTTCGCGTTCTGGAAGAAGATCGAAGAGTACGCCTCAGAATCCGGCCCTGAGCCGTCGTAGCCCGCGCGAATCAGCGCAAATGCCTTCGCCTCTTCCTTCGCCTTGCAATCGATAAAGTCCACAATGTCCGGATGATCCACATTCAGGATCACCATCTTGGCCGCGCGACGCGTCTTGCCGCCGGACTTGATCACGCCCGCAAAAGCATCAAAGCCGCGCATAAAGCTCAGCGGCCCAGAGGCCTGTCCACCGCCCGAAAGCAGCTCGTTCGAGCCACGAAGCGGCGAGAGATTCGTACCCGTGCCCGATCCCCACTTGAACAGCATGCCCTCGGTCTTCGCCAGCGTCAGAATCGAATCCAGCGAGTCCTCCACCGCGTTAATGAAACACGCCGAGCACTGTGGATTCTTATACCCCGTCGGCTCAAACTTCACGCAACCAGTCGCCGCATCCCAGTGCCAGCTTGAACCGTTCGCTTCCGGCTCCAACCGGTCGCAGCCCACGTTAAACCACACAGGCGAGTTAAACGCCACCTTTTGTGTCACCAGCATGTGCGCCAATTCGTCGTGAAAAACCCCCGCGTCCTCTGCCGTGGCAAAATAGCCACCCTTCATACCCCAATCGCGAATCGTCTCCGCCACACGCTGCACCAGCACGCGCACGCCGCTCTCGCGCTCCGGCATATCCATCTGGCCGTGCAGGTACTTTGAAGCCACAATGTTGGTCGCCGTCATCGACCAGTCGATCGGCACTTCCACGTCTTTTTGCTCAAAAATCGAGTTGCCCTTGCTGTCGGTAATAGACGCGGTGCGCTTCTCCCACTGCACCTCGTCATACGGGGAAACACCCGCCGTGGAGAAACGGCGGGAAAAAGTCAGCCGGGCTGGACCGGAGGCAGCTCCTTGCGTCGTTGCCGGAGCGTGAACGTGGGCCTCATGCATAATGGAACTCTCCTTGGGGGATTCGTCAAACCTGGGTAGTCGAATCTGGATAAAAACAAAGAAAAATCAGTCTCTCTCCGGCCGCTCAAGCCCCGGAGTATTAGATGTTTCAGCTCTCACAAAGGACGGAGACGGGCGTGCAACCGGAGCGCAGGATAAAACTCATTTTTGCGGTCTGCCGGCAGTCCTTCCAGCCGGTCTTTCGTTACAGCAGTTTTACAGCCGCAGATGAAAAAGTACCCCTCTCCATAGGCCAAGTCAAGTCTGTGCCACAATATCTTGCGTAACCTTAGTGTTTCGGGGAACCAAAACCCCAAACATTTGGGCGTTAGCTTGTGGAAAGCGAGGGGCCATTTACCGGAAGCGGTTTAGGAGCAGATTTCGGCATCCAAAATGCCCTACTCATTGCCCAGCCACGGGTGGAAAACCTGTCCCCGCATAACTCCAGCGCGCCATATGTGAACGCGCGATGAATCAGAGCCTAAGCCCGTTGCCGTGTGGGAAACAAGGCGGAAAACCGGTACATTTTCTCGACCTTCCTGTGCATCCTGTGGACATCTGGTATCCCAATTCCCTTCCGGTTCTGACCCAATCCGGGAACGGGCGGCCCGCGCACTCCACTGATAGGCTTGAAAAATGCACGAGCAAGACCTTCTCCGTTGGAAGCCGGTCCTCTATCCCAAGCCCGTTACCCTCACAGGCCGTACAGTCATGCTGGAGCCATTGGACGCTGAGTTGCACACTGCCGACCTCTGGCAGGCTGTACACGGCCACGACGAGGTCTGGGCCTACCTGGCAGACGGTCCCTACGCCAATGAGGCAGAATTGCGGCATGCACTTGCAGAAAAACAGTCAGGCGCCAGCGCCCGGTTCTTCGCTCTCATAACCAAAGCAGATGGCCGTGCAAAGGGTTACGCCAGCTTCATGCGCATCGAGCCTGCGCACGGCGTCATCGAAGTCGGCAATATCTTGCTCTCGCCCTCACTCCAGCGCACCACCGCCGCTACGGAGGCCTTATACCTTATGGCCCGCAACGTCTTTGAAGACCTCGGCTACCGCCGCTACGAATGGAAGTGCAACGCCCTAAATGAACCCAGCCGCCGCGCAGCTCTGCGCCTCGGCTTCGCCTTCGAAGGCATTTTCCGCCAGCACATGGTCATCAAGGGCAACAACCGCGACACCGCCTGGTTTTCCATGCTTGACAACGAATGGCCCGCTCGAAAGCAAGCCTTCGAAGCATGGCTCGATCCAGCTAACTTCGATTCCGAAGGTGGCCAGCTTCGCTGCCTCGAATCCTTCGTGTCAGCCGGCTAATTCTTCTTCGTCGACTCAGAAGCCGCGCCAGCCGTCGCCGGGGCAACCGAAGCAAACTCCGGCCCCAGCCCCGCAATCGCCCGCCGCAGCGTCTCCTCATTCCCGCCAAAGTCGTAATAGACAATCTTGCCCTGCCCGTCGATCAGCACAGTCAGTGGAATCCCCTCGCTCTTGAACGCTTTCTGCAATTTGCTGTCCGTATCGTGAAAGTCAGTCCACGGATACTTATGCCGTGCCAGATACGCAGTTGCATCGTCTGGCCTGTTGTCTTCGTCGATCACCAGGAACCCAATCCCCTTATCCTTCACCGCGTCATAGACACGATGCAGCACAGGCATTGCCACCAAGCACGGACCGCACCACGTGGCCCAGAAATCCATCAATACCGGCTTGCCGCGCAGTGAACTGAGCGCAACCTTGCTCCCATCTGCGCGCGTCAGCGTCACATCCGGTGCCATCTGTCCAGCCATCTGCGCCTTCGGATGATCGTTCGGTAACGGCACGCTAAGCTGTGGATCGAGCGAAGCCATCTTCTTTGCATCCGCAGGCGGAGTAAACCGAAACAAAGACATATCCGTTTGAGAACCAAAATCGGTCACTGGAAATACCGTCGTAATCTCTGAATGCCACGGCAAATGAATTTCCTTCGTGGCGATTAAATAGCTATCGGAATGCGTGAAGCGCTTCCGCACGACGAGAGCCTTCTTGTCGATCCAGAATGTAAACTCCGAATGCGCTTCTTTATCCGAGTCCAGCGTGGCACGGACCACATAGCACGAATAACTCTTGCCGCCTATTGTGATCGTTTCCTGCGGCAGCATCGTTGCGTGCTCGGACTTCGCTATATCCGCCTCCAGAAACGTCCGCATGTCCCATGCATTCCGCAACTCCATATCGCCCGCTGTGGCAATCTTTGGAAAGCCCGGCCAGTTCTGCGGAAAAGGCCGCTCGACGTACATCTTCGTTTCGGCCAGATACATCCACTCCGATGTACCGTCGGAAACCAGCGTGTACGACCCGTACGCAGAGCGCGTATCGATGCGATAGAGATTTCCCGGTCCCTGAATCGCGGTACGGTAGATCGTCCGGCGATCGTCCTCAAGCTCGCTCTTCTGAACCGTCTCCTCGATAGCTTCAATATGGAATGAATCCGGACTTTGGGCATACGTATTCGCCACAGCATCCAGGAGTGCCTTCGCATCCGTGAACTCCTGCTTCGGCATCTGCGCCGCAAACGAAGCTGCCCACAAAAATAGAATCGCCGCAGCTATACCCCGTCGCATCTCTCGCACTCTTACCCCAAATTTGCCGCAGATTCCCGTACCCTCTTCGACGCGTCAGAATTATATTCCTCACAAAACAAAAACGCCCCCGCCAAAGCGGAGGCGTTTCTTCATTCGCTACTCTCTACCGCTTCGCATCAATCCTCATCCCATAGAACGATTTCCAAACAAAGAACACCGATACCAGGAAGAACAACACCGCCAGCATGTGTGTGAGCAGCGGCTTGTCCGCACTGAGCGTTACCGCAAGCTCCACGGCAAGCAATCCGAACAGCGTCGTGAACTTGATAATCGGGTTCATTGCCACAGATGAAGTGTCCTTGAATGGATCGCCAACGGTATCTCCGATCACGGTTGCGTCATGCAGAGGCGTCCCTTTCTGCTTCAGATCAACCTCCACCACCTTCTTCGCGTTATCCCATGCACCGCCGGCATTCGCCATAAAAATCGCCTGGTACAAGCCGAAGATCGCAAGCGAGAACAGGTAGCCGATAAACAGGAACGGCTCCATGAACGCAAACGAAAGAGTGGCAAAGAAAACGGCGAGAAAGATGTTGAACATTCCCTTCTGCGCGTACTTCGTGCAGATCTCCACCACCTTCTTGCTGTCGGTCACAGACGCCTTCTCCACGCCCTCCAGCTTGATATTCGCCTTAATGAACTCAACCGCACGATAAGCGCCTGTCGTAACCGCCTGCGTGGACGCGCCCGTGAACCAGTAGATGATTGCTCCGCCGCAGATCAGCCCCAACATGAAGGGCGCATGTAGCAGAGAGAGATTTTGTACGCTATGAGTCAATCCGCCAGTCAACGCCATGATGATTGAAAAAGTCATCGTGGTCGCGCCCACCACGGCCGTGCCGATCAGCACCGGCTTCGCCGTAGCTTTGAATGTATTGCCCGCACCATCATTGGCTTCCAGCCAGTGCTTCGCAGCTTCAAAGTTCACATTGAAGCCGAAGTCCTTCTTCAGCTCCGCCTCAATGTTCGGCACATTTTCAATCAGCGAAAGCTCGTAAACGGACTGAGCATTGTCCGTCACAGGCCCATAGGAATCGACAGCAATCGTGACCGGCCCCATGCCAAGGAAGCCAAACGCGACCAGTCCAAACGCAAAGACTGCAGGAGCCAGCATCAGCGCCGTCATGGAAGTGCCCGTGCTGAAGTAGTAGCCCATTCCCATCAGCGCCACCATGCTCAGTCCCAGCCAGTATGCCGAGAAATTGCCGGCCACAAATCCCGAGAGAATCCCCAGGGAAGCTCCACCCTCCTGCGCCGACGTGACAACCTCTTGCACATGAGCCGATTTGGTCGAAGTAAAGACCTTCACAAGCTCAGGAATGATCGCGCCCGCCAGGGTTCCGCACGAAATAATGGAAGCCAGCTTCCACCACAGCGTTCCATCCCCAAGCGTCTGAATCATCAAGTACGAAACGATGTAGGTCAGCGCGATGGACAGGATGGATGTAATCCACACCAGCGAGGTCAACGGCACTTCAAAGTCCATATCGTCGGCGTTCGCATATTTCGCATGAGCAATTGCGGCATTGAGGAAGTAGGCAACAGCGCTCGAAAGCAGCATAGCCACGCGCATCACAAATATCCACACCAGCAGTTGTGCCTGCGTCGTAGGATCCTTCACCGCCAGCAGAATGAACGTAATCAAAGCCACGCCCGTCACGCCATAGGTCTCAAAACCATCCGCGCTCGGCCCCACGGAGTCACCCGCATTGTCGCCCGTGCAGTCGGCAATCACACCCGGGTTGCGCGCATCGTCTTCCTTAATCTTGAAGACAATCTTCATCAGGTCGGCACCAATATCGGCAATCTTGGTAAAGATGCCGCCGGCAATACGCAGCGCCGCCGCGCCCAGTGACTCTCCGATTGCAAAGCCAATAAAGCATGCCCCCGCATAATCGCGCGGAATGAACAAAAGGATGAACAGCATGATCAGCAGCTCAACCGAGATCAGCGCCATCCCAATGCTCATACCGGCCTTCAGCGGAATCGCATACGCCGGATACGGCTTGCCGCGCAGCGCCGCAAACGCAGTCCGCGAATTCGCAAATGTGTTCACGCGAATCCCGAACCACGCCACTCCATAGCTGCCCGCAATGCCGACAAGACTAAACCCAAGAATGATCGGCAGCGTTACCCCAATCGATTTTCCCGGAACCGGAGCCAGCCAGCCAAAGTACAGCGAGATAATGACCGCGATAAAAACCCAGAGCAGCACAATGAACTTGCCCTGCGTCACCAGGTAAGTCTTACAGGTCTCATAAATCAGTTCGGAAATTTCGCGCATCGTGCGATGCACCGGCAGGTTTTTCAGCTGCGTATAGATCACCAGGCCGAACAACAGGCCACCCGCGCAGAATAGCAACCCAATCATCAGCAGAGCATGGCCGTTCATGCCGAAAAAACTCACGCTCGACAAATCCGGTAGCACAAGGTTAGCTTCGCCGCCACCATGTTCGCCTTGTGCAGAAGCAAGTGAAGGAAGCAGAAGGCCCAGGCAGGCCGCAACAATCCTGTGCCGGCGCGTCAGCAACCCATTTGCGCCGTCTTTGATTGCTCTCGTGCTACGCCCTGTCCACTGCCGCGCAAAAAGCGCGGCAACCATCAACGGTAGTGCTCCAAGAAAAAAATAGATCCAACCCTGTGCTATCACTCGTCCTCCCGGATTCCGATTTATGCATGAAGCCGTTAAGAATGATTCAAACCGGAAAAATAGCGACCTCGGAAAAAGCCGGGAAAAAGACACGGGAAATGTACCATTCATATTTCAGCGCTGTCGAGCGATCATTAACATCCACGTCGTACGACTGCAATTCCACGCAGAATTGCCACAAAGAAAGCCGTAAAAACAAAACGGGCATCCCGCATGGGATGCCCGTTTTCTGTTCCTTGATCCCTGGTACCTGCCTTTACAGTCCTTCCAGCACATCCGCCACCAGCGCCCGCGCAAAGTTCCGCGCCAGCCGCTGCTCTGCCGCCGGGCTCTCATCCAGGTACGTCGGAAGGTTGCTCGTCGACTGAAACTGCTCTCGATAGGTATAGTTTTTGTTTTCGTAGAGAAGCTGACCATCACGCCCGGTGAGCGTAACGGAGATCACAACCGTAATCAGAAAGCTCGATGACTGCTCCGTCGCCGTGTTGTAGGTCAGCGGCATCACCGTCTGCTTCAGAATCGTCCCACGCAGCGTGGCGTCCGAATCGCCATCGTTCGCAGGCGTCACCCGCAGCTTCGTCCGCGCTGCAAATTCCCGCACCACGGCCTCCGTCAACGCCGTCTCCGTGTGATAAGCCTCAGTACGCGTGGCAAAAACCGGCACAGCAAGCGTGTGCACACCTGCCGGTAAATGCGTCGCCGCGCCTAGCGTGTGGTATCCACAGCCCGTAAGCGAAAACGCCCCACTGGCCAGCAATGCGAGAAGAGACTTACGCATAGGTCCATGGTAACGGGTGCAGCCTCTTAAACCCACGCCGTCGTCCATATTCCAAAGCGCGCATCGCTCAGCTTCAGGCCGTCCGCGCGATCCGCAAAATATCGCTGGTTCATCTCATCCGTGTCCACTTGTTCGACTCGATGAAATCCCGCCTGCCGAAACTCCGCTTCCATCTGCTCCGAAGTAAAAAAGAGCTGAAACGGCTCTCCTGCGGCCGCCACACGCGCCGCAAGCCGGTCATAAATCAGCCGCCGCACCGGGTTCAACGTCTCCGGTGGAAAGGCATAATCGAAACTCACCGCCGAACCCGCCGGAAACCCTCCCACGGTCGCCAGCGTCGCCCGAAACGCCGGAAGCGTAAGATACGGCACCACGCCAAGCCAGCTGAAAAATGTCGGTTGACTCGCATCCACTCCCGCCATGCGCAATCCCTCCGCCAGCGTCTGATGCTCAAAATCCACCGCCGCAAAGGTCAGATTCCCAGGCACCGCAACGCCCGCCGTCGCCAGTACCCAGCGCTTCCACTCTTGCGTAGCTGGAAAATCCACCTCAAAGACTCTCAGCTCCGCAAACGGATTCCGATACGCAAAGGTGTCCAGCCCAGCACCCAGCACCACGTACTGCCGCACGCCTTCAGCCACAGAGGCTGCAAGCTGATCCTCCGCATAGCGGCTCCGCGCCGCCATCATGCAACGGAAATCCTGTCCCACCGGGTGCATCGCCCGTTCCAGATCGCGGTCATAGGACGGCCCCACCGTCTCCGGCGTCAGCAGCCGCGCCGTAATGGGGTCATTCAGCACCGGCGGCTTATCCGCAAGCTGGTGCGCCGCACGGCGTATCGCCACGCGCAACGCCGTCCTGCTTGGTTTTCCAGTTAACATCCTCCTCGCAGTCTAATCAACTCTCCGCCTCGCCATGAAGTCGTACCATGAACTCCATGAACTGGATCACATGGGCACTTCTCTCCGCAGTCTTCGCCGCCGCCACTGCCCTGCTGGCAAAAGTCGGAGTCGCGCATGTCGATTCCAACCTCGCCACTGCCGTCCGCACTAGCGTGGTCGTCCTATTCGCCTGGGGCATTGCCATCGCCACCGGCAAGCACACAGGCCTGCGCCAGCTCGACGGCCGCACCCTGCTCTTCCTCACCCTTTCCGGCCTCGCCACCGGTCTCTCCTGGCTCTGCTACTTCCGCGCCCTTCAGCTCGGTCCAGCTTCGCGCGTCGCTCCGCTCGACAAGCTAAGCGTCCCCCTCGTCATGCTCTTCGCCTGGCTCCTCCTCGGCGAAAAACTAACCGTCCCCGCACTCTTCGGCGGCCTGCTCATCACCGCCGGAGCCATTGTCATGGTTCTTGCCTGACTCCAATCCACATCCAGCCGATATTCTGAAAGCAATGACGGATCTGAGCACAACCTCGCCCCGCATTCGCCAAATCGTCCTCACCGGCTTCATGGGCTCCGGTAAATCCACCGTCGGCCCGTTGCTCGCCGCGCGCCTCGGCTGGCAATTCATCGATGCCGACAATGCCATCGTGGCCGAAGCTCGCATGTCCATCCCCGAAATCTTCGCGCAGCACGGCGAGCCTGCCTTCCGCCAGCACGAGCTCGAAACCATCGCCCGCCTCATTGCCACAGATTCACTCGTCCTCGCCCTCGGTGGCGGAGCCATCGAGACCACCGCCACACGCGACCTCCTACTCGCCAACCCCGGCACACGTCTCATCCATCTCGAAGCCTCGCTAGAAACCTCCCTCACCCGCTGCAGCGGCACAGAATCCATCCGCCCCATCCTCGCCGACGCCGCCAATCTCCGTGCTCGCTACGAAAAACGCCTCCCGCTCTATCGCATGGCGCATCATTCCGTGCCTGTTGACTCCCTCACGCCGCAGGAAGTCGTACAAGCCATCCTCGCGCATCTTCAATAGCCGGAACATTCACGCCACCCGCGGTGTCTAAATAGGCAAGCAGTCAAGCTGCGTCTCTAGCCAATCTCTCTGCGGAAATCTCCATCATCACCTTTGGAGTGCGAGTGACACCGAGCGGCCAGAATCTATCCATCGATCCAGCCTCAGCCAAAACCGAAGGCGTCGCGCGTTTTCCCCGTCTGGCCATCGTCAGCGGAATCGTAAACGCGCTGCTCGCCGCATGGCTCCTGATGATGTGGCACAACAGCTTCCATCTTCCCTCTGCCGCGCTGATTCTTCCTGCACTCGTTTACGTGGCCTGCTCCGTGCTCCTTGCCGTCGCAGGAGCACGTTATTACTGGCGTCAGGCAAAATTCCGCTCGTCCTTCACGCAGCAGGAGCTCATACTCACCTGGGCCGCAGCATGGGTCTGGATGCCAGCAATCGTTCTCTTCCTTCGCCGCGACTTCATCTGGGCGCCAATGCTCGCAGCCATAGCAGCCACACTGCCTGCCTACTCCATGCAATGGCTGCGCACAAAAGCAGAGCGCGCCTTACCCTCCGATACCACCGGCCAGCCAGCCCTGCAACCAATGTTCGCCTCAACCCTCCAACCCATCCCCTGGGACTGGCACGGTGTCATCATAGCCATCTGCGTCTACGCAGCCTGCGCATCTTTTTGGGACGGCGACACCCCGCTCGCCTGCATCATCGCATCAGCAGGCGCATTTCTCTTTGCCAGGCGGCATGCGATCGCCTGGGACAGTCGCGCAGAAATATTGAGTTCTCCCCACCGCGCGCGCACGCGTCTCATCTGGTCCTCGCTACTCGCAGTTTTGATCACAGCCCTGGCGCTCATGCCCGGTCAGCAAGGCTCTGCCGGATTCGACATCCTCTCCGTAGCCGCAAAGGCCAAAAAGAAGCCTGACGTTACTGAACCCGGTGGCCTCGGCAGCTACCATAGCGTCATACTCTGGCCGGTCAAGCCGGAGAAACAGCTCATCGTGCCTCCAGATCTGCTCAACGCCGCGCCTCTGACCCAACCGCAGACCATCCGCTTCAGCGGCGAATACTGGTACTTTGAATCTCCCGCGGAAGAGCCCGGCCCGAACGCATACAACGATCATGGCAATCCAATGGACGTCAGCATTCGCACGGTGAATACGCGCCCTCTCATGATGCAAGCGCATCAGAAGCTTGCCAAACCTATCCAGCTCTCCACCGTCCGCGCCATGGATGTAACCATGCTCAACCGCGACAACGCCCCCGGTGTACTTTCAATCGGCGTAACCCTGACAGATTCGGCATCTGTCGACAAGACCGGGGTGAACCTGTGCCTGCAACCGCTCGTCTCCACCCAGCCGGATCATTTCACCGTGAAAACCGTGCCCGTCTCCGAAAAACTCCATTTCGTCATTCCCCCGCAGTCCCGGCAGCGCCGCTTTGACGAAATCACGGTCACCATTCTGCCCAGCACCAGCCGAATGCACTCAGGGGCGCGGGTAGCCATCGACCATTTTGATCTCGCTCCAAGGTAAACTTGATTTCCACGTGCTACACGTGCTACACGTATTACACGTGGAAGGAGTCAGCCATGCCCGCAACGGATGAAAAACAGAACATCACCGTCCGACTGAGTAAGGAGACCATCCAGAAGGCTCGCGTACTAGCTGCGCGACGCTCTACTTCAATCAGCGGCTTCATCGCAGACCGCATCGAAGAGCTCGCTAAGGAAGAAGACACCTACGACTACGCGATGAAGCATGCCATTGCCATGATGGAGAAGGGGTTCCATCTCGGAGGCGTTCACAAGATCGACCGAGAAGCGCTACATGACCGAAATAGTCTTCGTTGATACCAACATTCTGATTTATGCCTTTGACGCCGATGCGGCTCACAAGCATGAAATCGCAAAAGAGATTTTGAAAAATCTTTGGGAACAAAAGACCGGTGCGATCAGCATGCAGGTCTTGCAGGAGTTCTACAACAACGTAACCCGTAAGATCACAACACCCCTCTCGCAGGAGCTGGCACGCATAATCGTGCGCCACTATTCGCAGTGGTGCATCCAAACAACTCCTGCGGAAATCAATCAGGCGTTTCAAATTGAAGACCGACATCATGTAAGTTTTTGGGACGCCCTGATCATTGCAGCGGCGGAGAAAGCTGGCGCAGCACACATTCTCACGGAAGATCTGAACCACGGCCAGATAATTGAGGGCATCCGGATCGAGAATCCTTTCAAATCTCATGCCACAATCGCCCCCCTTGGTATCATCTAAAAAGAGGGTCCGCACGCAACCGAATCCATCCGGGCCACTTTCCAACCGAGGTTTTCCACCCTCCCCATGGCTCCAGCTTCCCAGGCCGCAATTCCGGATTCTGTTTCAGGCGCACTCCACGTGCCGAAGCCCGGAACAACCGCGCAGCTGATCCATGATGTTCAGGAGCTCTTCAAACCCCGCGTCACAACGATGGTTGTCGTCACCGGCTGGGCAGGCTTTTACCTCGGCTCCATGCAATCAGGAATCTCCAGCCTCCAGCGCGGTCTCCTCGATACGCTCTTCGGCATCGCCCTCGTCTCCGCCGGCGCCAGCGCGCTCAACCAATCCATCGAACGCAAATCGGACGCCCGCATGAAGCGCACCGCCGACCGCCCTCTCGCCGCAGGCCGCTTCCCGCTCGCAGTTGGCGTCCTCGCCGGCCTCGCAGCGCTCGCACTCGGCGCAGGTTGGCTCGCACTCCACACCAATCTCCTAACTGTCGCACTTGCCCTGCTCACTGCCTTTACATACGTGGCCATCTACACGCCGCTCAAGCGCCTCACCACGCTCGCTACCTTCATCGGAGCCTTCCCCGGTGCCATGGGTCCCTTACTCGGCTGGACCGCCGCCCGCGACCGCATCGAGTGGCCCGCCGTCGCCCTCTTCGCCATCCTCTTCGTCTGGCAATTCCCGCACTTCATGGCCATCTCCTGGATGTACCGCACGGAATACGGCAAAGCCGGCATCAAAATGCTGCCCGTCGTGCAACCCGATGGCTGGTCCACCGTCATTGAAGCCCTCGTCTACGCCGTAGTCATGATTCCCGTCAGCCTCGCGCCGTGGTATCTCGGTATGACGGGCCTCACCTACGCCATCATCGCCGCCATCCTGGGCCTCTTTTACCTCGGCTACACCATCCGCTTCGCAGGAATCCTCCGCACCAAAGACGAAACCCGCAGCCGCATGCTTGCCCGCGATCTACTCAAGGTCAGCGTCATCTATCTACCGCTGCTCATGACCGCCCTCATGCTCTGCGCCATTGCAAAACACTAAAGGACTATGACGACTCTGACTTCCGCTCCAAAAAACAATTCCAGTTCAGCCATCGCTGCCATTCTTGTCATCAGCGCCGCAGCCACGCTCTTTCTCTTCTGGCTCATTTACCTGCATCCGGCCGCGGACACCTCCGGCACACAATACGCCTTTCTGCCCGCGCTCAACGCCATCCTCAACGGCCTCAGCGCCATCGCGCTGCTCATCGGATTCACCTTCATCAAGGCGCGCAAGATCGCTAAGCATCGCGCAGCCATGATGACGGCCTTCATCTTCTCCACACTTTTTCTCGTCAGCTACATCCTGCACCACGCACTGCACGGCGACGTAAAGTATCCCTTACACGCTGCCTTCCGCATACCATATCTCTGGCTTCTCGGCAGCCACATCATCCTCGCCATCGTGGCGCTGCCGCTCGTGCTCGTGACATTCTTCTTTTCACTTACCGGCCGCATCCGCCAACACCGCGCCGTCGCCCGCTGGACATTCCCCCTCTGGCTCTACGTCTCCGTAACTGGCGTCATCACCTACGTGATGCTCCGCCTGGCCATGAGTTAATGCACAATGGGTGAACACGCAAGCCACGCAGTTCTTAACCGCCAGGACGGCACCATCCAGCTTCTCCGCTCAGGTGGAACCATGTTCGGCACAGGCCTCCTCGCAGGCCTGCTGCTCGAAACACTCTTCGGCGGCTTCTCCGCAACCGGCGCGCACACCAATAGCGGATGGCTGGCACTCATCGTAGCGCTCATGTGCATCCCCTTCGGCGTGCTGCTGCTCCTGCTAGGCGCAGCCAAATGGCTCCGCAACCGCAGCATCAGCCACAAATCCTAAGCCCGCAAAAACAATCAGGGCGCGACAATCGTCGCGCCCCTATGAGTCAAAGCTCAAAACAAATTACTGATTCCCCACCGTCCCCGCAGAAACCTCCCGCACGGTATATGCCTCCGGCAGATGAAACAGCGCCGCATCCGGCTCGCCTGGCGTAAACTCCGTCACCTCCCGCGTCGTCGTGCCATAGCGCGGATCTTCATTCACGCTCATCAGCACAATCCCGTACTCCGTCGACATCCACGTCTCCTGTATCGTCGTGATCGGCTGGTCGTTGCCATCGCGCCCCACTTGAATCACCCGTGTCACCCGCGTCCCCTTCGCATTCACGCCAGCAATGTTCTTCGTTCCCAGCTCCTCGCGCTGCACATCCGGAAGCTGCGTGCGGATCGGCTGATCCGTCGGAGCTGGCCGCGCAGCCATTGTCTGAGCCGGTCGCGCCTGCATCGGCGTTGGCTCAGGCTGCTGCGTCACCGTCGCTTCTTTCGTGTTCGAATTCCACGTCGTCGTTGTCCGCGCCACTGTATCGAAAATGCGGTAAGTCACCATTTCGCGCGGCTGCCCATCCGATCCCGCCGGAAGCATCTGATGCGACTCACTATACGTCCGTCCGCTGGAATCGCGCGCAAACCTCGTCGTGGATTCGTGCGTAATGGTGGTGCCGTTAGTCAGCGTTTGCACCTGCTTTTGCGTCCACATAGCCATGTATGGCTGCCTGGATGCGCCTGCTCTCCACGCGCCATTCATGCTTGAGCTCGACCCGACAGCCAACTGGGCAGCAGCCTGCGGACCGGAAATGGCAAGCAACGAACCAGCCACTAAACCCGCAAGCATGTACACAAACCCTGGCACAAATCCAGACACGCGCATAGCAACCTCCTGAATTGAACTAAGGATAACCGCGAGAAAGGAGCTTCTGTCTGATGGACGCCTAATTTTATCTTGAGTGAAAGTCAAATCCGCCGCCGCATGTAATTTTTCTGATGCAGACCCTAATCCAGCCACGCCGCCCAGTCTGCTATTCTTTCTCCTTACTGGAGCACTCACCATGG
>Ga0206824_10036_pt1 | contig 42866 bp, 41 predicted proteins | sample Alteio_BWOrgCont_82_FD_152874 | JGI IMG/M metagenome (GOLD analysis project Ga0206824, IMG submission 152874) | Enriched cells from forest soil in Barre Woods Harvard Forest LTER site, Petersham, Massachusetts, United States -... | ecosystem: Environmental > Terrestrial > Soil > Temperate forest >...
GTAAAGAAGCTTGCAAGCAAAGCCAAAGTCCCGTTCTTCTCTATAAAGTTTGATACCAAGAAATTTTGTGCCGACAATAAACTATCGGTGCAAATGGGAGCAAGGCAGTTACGCTATGAATGGCTGGAAGAAATACGGCAAAAAAACAAGCTGGATTACATAGTTACCGCCCATCATGCCGACGATGCCATTGAAACCTTTTTTATCAATTTGTTGAGGGGTACAGGCATTTCAGGTTTACATGGCATAAAAGCAAAGAATGAAAATGTTATTCGCCCCATGCTTCCTTTCTACCGGAAAGACATTGAAAAGTTCGCAAAAAAAGAACACTTAAAGTGGAGAGAAGACAGCAGTAATAGTTCAGATAAATACGAGCGGAATAAAATACGGCATCACCTGATTCCTGAATTGGAAAAAATCAATCCTAAGGCAAGAGAAGCTATTAAAGAAACTATTAAACAGATTGGCAATATAGAATTGATTTATAATGACTTAATAAATAATAAAACAAATAAATTTATTCAGCGTAAAGAGAATAGAATATTCATTCATTTTAACTTTTTTAAGGAACTTATTCCTGCTCCGGACTACTTATATGAGGTCGTTAAAAAGTTCGGGTTTAATTATGAACAGTGTGAACAAATAGTTGAAGCTTCTACGAGGCAATCGGGCAAGGTATTTTTGTCTGATTTATATCGAATAACCATAGATCGGGAGCATTTGATAATTGAACCCATAAGTGCAAACAAGGAAGATAAAACTTACGAAGTGAAAGGGCAAACAAAAGAGCTTTTCATAATTCCCAATAAATATCGGTTTAAAGCCCTTAAAAAGACGAGTAAGTTTATCATTCCCACTGAAGCGCAAAAAGTGGCTCTTGATTTTGATAAGCTGGCTTTTCCATTAAAAATACGCAAGTGGCAAGCAGGAGACCGTTTTTATCCTCTTGGAATGAAGAAACCTAAAAAGATAAGTGATTTTCTTATTGATAACAAGGTATCTATGCCTGACAAGAAGAAGATACATGTACTGGTTTCAGCCGATAAAATAGCATGGTTAATAGGTTATCGTCCCGATGAAAGATTTAAAATCTCAGAAGCGACAAAAAACGTATATATTTGTGAAATACAAAAAGCAATAAAATGATGAACGAAGGACACAACCACATATTAGTTGATAAGGAGATTGTAGGAAGTCTTCAGTTTCCTAATGAAGAAGTATTAACTTCTGCTACTGAACAGCAAAAAAGAACCTATGAACTTGAACGCGCCAGTTCATTAGGCACCGACAAGGTTAAAATAAAAATACTTTTTGAAGACAATGAAGGTATTAAACAAGTGGAAACCACTGTTTGGGCTGTTACTAAGGAAAGGGTAGTACTTAAACATGGAGCAACTATTCCTATTAAACGAATACACGAAATCAAGATATAAAAAACATGCAGGTAATACTGAGGCGAAGCTTTCTTGGTCTTTTTCTGTTTTTAGGATATGCCGCAAGTGCTCAGGTTTATGACCCTGTTTCCTGGAAGTTTTCTCAAAAACAAATTAGCGATAGTGAATATGCCATTACTATCCATGCTACTATTCAGACCGGCTGGCATACTTATTCTCAACATACGGACAGCAACGGACCTATTCCCATGGCATTTACCTTTACACCTGCTCCTGACTATAGAGTAGAAGGTAAAACAGATGAAGATTCCTGCATTACCAAGTACGACTCTACTTTTAAATTAGTTGTAAAGTATTTTCTCAAAGAGGCAAACTTTACTCAAAAGATAGCCGTTCATAGCCCCAAAGGCTTTACCCTGAAAGGCAATGTATATTTTCAGGTATGTAATGAGAGTATGTGCCTCCCTCCAAAACAATATGACTTTACAATAAACATACCGCCTACAACGCCTAAGAGTGAGAGTTCAAGTTATTTGTGGATATGGGTATTGGGCTTCCTCGGTGGACTTGCAGCGCTTTTCACCCCTTGTGTATTTCCTATGATACCATTAACGGTAAGTTTCTTTACCAAACGGGCTGCGGCACATCATAAAAAGGTTTCTTCAGGACCTTATATTTATGCAATCAGCATTATACTTATTTATATCATTTTAGGAGGGGTAATTACTGCCCTTGCAGGTCCATCAGGACTTTATGCCATTGCCAGCAATGGTTGGGTTAACCTGATTTTCTTTATTATCTTTTTAATTTTCGGGTTCTCCTTTTTGGGCGCTTTTGAAATTACTCTTCCTAATTCCTGGGTAAATAAATCGGATAATGTTTCAGAAAAAGGCGGCATTTTAGGTATCTTCTTTATGGCGCTTACCTTGTGCCTTGTATCTTTTTCATGTACTGCACCTATCGTTGGCTCATTACTTGCGGGGGCATCGCTCAGCGGGGCATATTGGAGCCTTATAATAGGCATGTTTGGGTTTTCAACTGCTCTTGCCCTTCCTTTCGCTTTGTTTGCTTCGTTTCCACGTTGGCTGAATAACCTTCCCAAATCGGGCGGATGGCTCAACAGCGTTAAGGTTGTATTGGGATTGCTTGAAATAGCTTTTTCCCTTAAATTCCTTTCTAATGCCGACCTTGTAGGGTTGCACATAAATTGGCTACACTTCCATATTAACGGGCCTATGGGTATACTTAAACGTGAAATTTTTATTGCCATATGGGTGGTTATGTTTGCTATAACCGGATTATATCTCTTAGGTAAAATAAAATTCCATCACGATTCCGATTTAAAATACTTAAGCGTATCACGTCTCTTTCTTGCCGTGATAGCTTTTGCGTTTTCATTGTATTTAATACCCGGTATGTTTGGTGCTCCACTCAAGCTGTTAAGTGGATTTCCTCCTCCCTCTTATTATTCAGAAGGGTGGTCTTTATCTTCCGGACAGGTTAATAAAACAAATAATACGAATAAAGCAATTGTAAAAAGTAGCAGTGTGCATGGGTGTCCGGACAATCTGAACTGTTACCATGATTATGATGAAGCTGTTGCTGCTGCAAAAGCAGCTAATAAACCAATTATGATTGATTTTACCGGAAATACCTGTGTTAACTGTAGAAAGATGGAAGAGAATGTATGGTCTGACCTTGCTATATTTAATATTATCAATGATGACTATATCCTTGTCTCTCTTTATGTGGATGACCAAAATGAATTGCCGGATGATAAAAAAAGTGTTTCAAAATTCGATGGTTCAAAAATTGAAACCTTAGGGCAAAAATGGAGCGATATGGAAACTAATCTTTATAAAAGCAATACCCAACCTCTTTATGTACTTGTAGATGCTGATGGCAATGTACTTATCCCACAACGCGGCTATACGCCCGATATAGAGCAATACAAACAGTTTTTGGAAGACGGAAAAGCCAAGTATAAAGCCCATGCTGTAAGCACTCAGAGTTCTGTTTTTAAATCCAATCCTCCGATTAAGATCAATTAATTTTATTGAAAGTGCAGATTAAGCAGGTAATCCATAAACTGTGGGAAGAAAAGCCCCTTGCGCTTATACTTTTCTTAGGAATATTCTTTCGTTTGTTGGCTGTTATTTTTTCCAAAGGATTTTTTGCCCATGATGATGAATTTCTTGTGCTTGATCCTGCAGGCTCTTGGGTAGATGGGTTTGATTACAATGCCTGGCTTGGGGGCAGGGCAGAAATGAATCACGCTCCTGAAGGTCCCAGCTTATTTTTTCCGGGCTTACATTATTTAATTCTTTATTACCTTAAGTGGAGAGGCATGGTTGACCCACAGCATAAAATGTATGTAATACGTGCACTGCTTGCACTTTGGTCTCTCATCACCATCGTAGTTGGATATAGGATTGTTAATTTCTACAGTGGCAAAAAAGTTGCAAGGCAGGCTGGGTTATTGTTAGCTATTCTTTGGTGCATGCCCATGCTTAGTGTCCGCAATCTTGTAGAAATGTTTTGCATACCACCTTTATTGATAGCTACATGGCTGGCCATTAATCCTGCAAAAAAAGATAAACTAAGCACCTACATATGGATTGGCATTCTTTGCGGAATTGCTTTTAATACTCGTTTTCAAACATCTCTTTTTTCAGGAGGGTTAGGATTAGTATTTTTATTTAGAAAGCAATGGAAGCCCTTTTTTGTTTTCGGTTTTATGTTTCCGGCTATATTCTTTGCTGTGCAGGGCATTGCAGATATTGTTATATGGGGCAAGCCATTCGCGGAGTTTGGAGCCTATATAGAATACAACCTGAAAAACGCACACAATTATCCTGTTGGCCCATGGTATAATTACTTTTTAGTATTAGCAGGTATGTTAGTGCCTCCCCTAAGCCTGTTTCTTATGTTCGGATTTTTCAGGTCATGGAAAAAATACACTATCCTTTTTCTTCCCGCATTTTGCTTTTTTGCGTTTCATTCCATATTCCCCAATAAACAGGAGCGTTTCATATTGCCGATGGTTCCTTTTGTAATTATTCTTGGCTGTATTGGCTGGAGCGAGTTTGTTGACACATCAAAGTATTGGCAAAAGCACTCCCGCCTTTTAAAAGGCTGCTGGATATTTTTCTGGGTGCTGAATTGCATTGCGTTACCTGTTATTTCTACTATGTATAGTAAGAGGAGCAGGGTAGAAAGCATGTATTACCTGTATCATCAAAAAGATCTTAAAAACTTTATTGTGGAAGAAAGCTTTAGAAATGAAGCTACTCAAACACCTTTTTTTTATACAGGGAAATGGTATTTCCATCCGCCTGAAGTAACCAAAACACATACGCTATACCAACGGTATTTAGCATTTAAAGACCAAACGGACTCCTTAAACCATCCTAATTACGTATTGTTTTTTGGAACAGACCATATTGATGAACGCGTAGCTGCATTCGAAAAATTGTTTCCGGCAACAACCTATAGAACCACTATAGAGCCGAGCTATATTGATTTGCTTGTTTGGAAGCTCAATCCGGTAAACAGGAATGAAACAGTATATATATACAAGTTTGATGATAAGGTTGTGAATTTGCCGGATAGTGCAATACATTAGTCCATATAGACACACATGCCCGATTGCGGTAGATTTAATTTTAGTAAACTGAAAAATATTACTTTTGACTATATTTTTAAAAACTATGAAGACATTATTACTTACAACACTCTCCCTTGCTTTTACTTTTACGGTTTCAGGGCAACAAATGACATCTGATACCAATGGTTTTACAAATAAAGCAGAGGCTAAAAATCAAATGGTAAATGGATTAAAAGATGGTAAGTGGTTAGAATACTATAACCAAACCGGGCACATAGTACAAACAGATAGGGACTTTTATCGCCTTACCATGTATAAAGCAGGTAATCCCATTGGAACAGTAAGAGAGTATTATAATAGCGGAAATTTATATTTTGAACGTACCTACGCAAATGGCAAATTAAACGGCGTAGCCAAAGATTATTATTTAAACGGGAAATTAAAACAAGAAACCCCTTACACAGATGGCAAAGTAAATGGTATGACTAAGGCCTATTATAAAGGGGGCTCAAAGCAAAATGAAATTCCATATACGATGGATAAATTAAATGGTGTGCAAAAATGGTATTATGAAAGTGGGGTACTTCAATACGAAAAGCCTTTTGCTGATGGAGTAGAGGATGGTATGGATAAGGAATATACCGGAAGTTCAGTGTTGATTAAGGCAACAACCTACCAACACGGAAAAGTGAAAGAAGTAAAAGAGTACGATATAACAGGAAAGGAAATAAAAAAATAACAGAATACTTAATTTGTTCTATGAAAAAAACATTATTATTTGCTTTTGTAACTTCTCTGATTATTGGCGGATGCCATAACGGCAATAGTTCTCAATCTAATGCGGGAGGATTTACTATACAAGGAACTATCAGCACTATGGATTCGGGATGGGTATATTTACAACGTCAGGATTCTTCTGATATCACACAAGATTCTACTCAAATTGCTGACCATAAATTTAGTTTTACTGGAAAAGTAACCGAACCAACCTTATATCATTTGTGGGCAGGCAAAGGAGCTTATTATGTAGGTCATTCAGGACGCAAATACAGTAACCCAAAAGCTTTGACGTTTTTTGTGGAAGATACCACCATACAGATAACTATACAGGACAGTATTAATAAAGCTGTTGTGTCAAGTTCACCTTCAGAGGATTTGTATGTGGCATATAAGAAAATCGTAACTCCATTTGATGCAAAGGGAGATGCTTTAGATGCGTGTTACGAAAAGGCAGACGCGCATAAGGATAAAACTGTTACAGATAGTTTAGATAAAGTATCTGCCCAAGTTGACAAAGATGAAAACGCTACAATAGCTTCGTTTGCGGAGGGTAATCCTAATGCCATTATAAGTGCATGGGCTGTAACAAGCCATATGTTGTACGTGCCTGACCTCGATGCGTTGAATAAGGTATATGCTTCATTCAGCCCTGCGGTGCAACAAAGCAGCTATGGTGTGAGGATTAAAAGAATAATAGATATAAAGCAGCGTTTGGGCGTGGGCCAAATGGCGCTGGACTTTACATTAAATGATACCGCATCTCAGCCTGTTTCTCTTTCATCTCTGCATGGTAAATATGTGCTGGTAGATTTTTGGGCAAGCTGGTGTCCTGATTGCAGGCGTGAAAACCCTAATGTGGTTAGGATATATAATAAGTTTAAGAATAAAAACTTTACCATACTTGGTGTTTCCTTAGATACTAAAAAGGCTAATTGGGTAAAAGCAATACATGATGAAGAACTTGCATGGATGCAGGTATCTGACCTGAAAGGCTGGGAAAACAGCATAGCTAAAATGTATGCGATAAAATCTATACCTGCTAATTACCTCCTTGACCCCGATGGGAAAATAATAGCCCATAACTTAATGGGTGCAGACTTGGAAAAAGAGCTTCAGACTGTGCTTAAATAAACCATGCGAATTTTTTTAGTTGCAATAATTTCTCTATTATTTGCTATTAATGCTATTGGGCAGCAAATGCCCATTGATAGTGGTTTTAGAAATAAAGCTGAAGCAAAAAATTTAATGGTAAAAGGTAAAAGGGAGGGGAAGTGGGTAGAATATTTTTTAGATGACATGGGCGATACTACATCAGATATAAATAATTATTTTTCTTATTATCTCATTGTTTATAAAGCCGGTGAACCTAATGGGGTAGCAAGAGGATATTATAAAAGTGGAAAATTAGAATTGGAAACCCCATTTAGTAATGGCAAAGTAAATGGAGTGGAAAAACACTATTACGAAAATGGGCAATTAGAAGCGGAAGTGCCTTATACCAATTATAAAATAAATGGAGTAGAAAAAGATTATTATGAAAACGGGAAATTAAGTGAAGTAAGTCCATATATTGAAGGTAAGCATACTGGAGTTACAAAACTGTATGATACAAATGGAGTTTTAGGAGAAGAAGATACATATAAAACTGATGATGATGTATTGGTTAAATTTTTTAAACATGGGATTTTAATTACAGAACTTCCTCTCTTTAAGATGAGAAAAAACGGAGTGAGAGAGGACTATTATGATAATGGAACTTTAAAAAGTGTAGTCACTTACATAAATGATACTATAGAAGGAGTGGCAAAAAAGTATTATCAAGACGGTAAAATATGGTCTGAAACTAATTATAACAATGGTGTAAAGGGAATAACCACAACCTACGACGAAAACGGCAATGAAATAAAGTAATCTCCCTCCATTAAAACTTATCAACAAGAACTTTATTTAAAGATTTAGTAAGGTTAAGGTAATTGCACTTACTTTATCTTTGCATCACACATTATTATAAAGATATGGAAGCGATATTAAAAGAGCCAAAGGTTACAGCAGAGACAGCCAAACAACTGGGACTTTCAGAAGAGGAGTTTCAAAAGATTATTACTATTCTCGGCAGAACCCCTAATTATACTGAACTGAGCATATACTCTGTTATGTGGAGTGAACACTGCTCGTATAAGAACTCAATTTATTGGATTAAAACCCTGCCTCGTGAAGGTAAGGGGTTGCTTGCCAAAGCCGGTGAAGAAAATGCAGGATTGATAGATATAGGCAATGGATATGCCTGTGCATTCAAAATAGAATCACATAATCACCCTTCTGCATTGGAGCCATATCAAGGTGCAGCGACAGGCGTCGGAGGAATAAACCGTGACATATTTACTATGGGGGCACGTCCTATTGCTCAGTTAAACTCATTGCGATTTGGCAATATCAATACCGATAAAATCAAGTGGCTGGTGAAAGGCGTGGTAAAAGGCATTGGGGACTATGGTAATGCTTTTGGAGTGCCTACAGTCGGAGGGGAAGTTTTTTTTGATGAATGTTACAATGTGAACCCTCTTGTAAATGCTATGTCTGTTGGTGTGTTGAAGATTGGTGAATCAGTTTCAGCAACATCACACGGAGAAGGAAATCCCGTTTATATTATAGGTTCCAGTACCGGTAAAGATGGTATACACGGCGCTACTTTTGCTTCAGCCGATATAACAGAAGATTCAGCTGAGTCGTTGCCTTCAGTACAAGTAGGTGATCCTTTTCAGGAAAAATTATTATTAGAGGCTTCGCTTGAAGTTATTAAAACAGGCGCTGTTGTGGGTATGCAGGATATGGGCGCTGCGGGTATTATATGCTCTACGTCTGAAATGTCTGCCAAAGGAAATAGTGGCATGATTATTCATTTAGACAAAGTGCCGCTACGCCAGCAAAATATGCAGCCTTTTGAAATTTTGCTTTCCGAATCACAAGAGCGCATGCTTGTAATTGTAAAAAAAGGAAGAGAAAAGGAAGTAGAAGTTGTTTTAGAAAAGTGGGATTTACATTATGCGGTAATTGGGGGGGTAACATCAGGTGACCGTTTAAAATATTATATACATGATGAACTTATTGCGGACGTACCTGCCGAAACCCTTGTTTTGGGCGGAGGAGCGCCGGTGTATCAACGGGAGTTTAAAGAGCCTGCCTATTATAAAGAATTTCAAAAGTTCAATATAGATTCAGTAAAAGAACCAAGCGATTATAAAGAGGTAGCAAACTATTTGCTGACGCATCCTAACATAGCTTCTAAAAAGTGGGTGTATGAGCAATACGATTCTATGGTAGGAACTATTAATATGAGTTCCAACAAACCATCGGATGCGGCTATTGTTAATGTAAAAAAGACAGATTCTGCGCTTGCATTGAAAGTAGATTGCAATTCCCGATATGTTTATGCTGACCCGCACAAAGGCGGAGCTATAGCGGTTTCCGAAGCTGCAAGGAATATTGTTTGTTCAGGTGGCGAACCGATGGCTATTACTAACTGCCTCAACTTTGGCAATCCTTATAATCCTGATGTATATTGGCAATTTGTACAAGCTATTAAAGGCATTGGCGAAGCGTGCACTAAGTTTAACACTCCGGTAACGGGAGGTAATGTCAGTTTTTATAATCAATCGTCTTATGAAGGGCCTGTATTCCCGACCCCTGTAATTGGTATGCTTGGAATAGTAAAGGACAAGAACAAAACCATGACACTCAATTTTAAAAATGAAGGCGATTTGGTTTATTTAATTGGTGAAAGCCAAAACGATATTAGTTCATCGGAATATCTTTATTCATGGTGTAAGGTAAAAGGTTCGCCTGCGCCTCACTTTGACCTTTCAGAGGAATTTGAAGTGCAATCTACGGTGAAAGAATTAATAGAAAAAGAACTTATAGAATCTGCGCATGATTGTTCTGACGGAGGGCTATTCGTGACTCTTGCAGAATGTGCTATGGCAGGTAAATTAGGCTTTGATATTGATAGTGATTCCAATGTTCGTAAAGATGCTTTCCTGTTTGGTGAAGGACAATCAAGAGTGGTAGTAACTGTGTTACCTGCATACGAAGATGCCTTTACTGAAGTAATGCTTAACTCAAAAGCTGAATTCAGTTTCCTTGGAGTAGTAGAGGGCAATGAAATGATTATTGATGGAGAATCATTCGGTGAGGTAGAGGTTTTAAAGGAAAACTATGACTCCTCAATAGGAAAAATAATAGAGTCCTAAAGAGTTTTGAATTATTGGATTATCCTTCCTGCGCCGCAGAAATATTTTTTGTAATAATCTTCCCCTAAGTCATCTATTGTGACACCTGTATGCACACTGGCATGAACAAATTTTTGATTGTGCAAGTAAACACCTACATGAGAAACTGATCTTTTATTTATTTTAAAAAATACCAAATCGCCTTCTTTTAATTGAGAGGCCTTTATATGCTTGCAATTTTTGTAAATATCTACAACACTACCTGTAATGGTGATATTATACACACTTTGAAAAAGCAAAGAGGCTAGGTCTGAGCAATCGATTCCTGCCTTGCTCCTTCCGGCATATTTGTATGGAGTTCCATACCAGACATCATAAAATTATAAAGATCGTAATTGGTTATTTCCTGCTTGGAGACGCTGAGTATGGATGCGTATTTATCAACTATAGGGCTTTCCCTTGATGCAGTGTTATCTATAACGGGTGCTATGTATTTTTTATTTCTTTGCACTTTAGCATTCGGACTATTAACCGGTGCAGGCATATAGGTGGTCTCCTTAGTAGTGGATTCCGTTGATTGGGTTATCTTTTTAGTGAAATGACAGGAATCCAATAAACAGGAACCAAACAGCAGGATGAAAGGGATGTAATGCAGCTCTTTTATCTTCATCTTTACAAAGAAAGTATATCTATCAAAAGGTTTTTAGGAGGCAGTGATGAAGTTTTAAAGACGGGGTGTTAATAAAGGAATTTGTACGGTAATACATCGGGATTTGTTATCATTACATTTGCAATATGCTTAAAGATAATAAGGGAACATATTTTATTTTGGTATCATTGCTTATCGTGGCTTCTGTACTGCGTTTGTACCATCCCTTTCAAATACCATTCAACGGTGATGAATTAGGCGCTCTCAGCAGAACTAAATTCAGCACTTTTTCAAAATTGATTTCCAAAGGTATTATTATTGATGCTCATCCTGCCGGAGTGCAAGTTTTCCTTTATTACTGGACAAAAATAGTGGGCTATTCAGAATTAGCGGTTAAGCTGCCTTTTATTATTTGCGGTATTTTATCTGTGTTTTATGTTTTCTTATTAGGGAGGGAATGGTTTAATTCCACTGTAGGACTTGTTTGTGCCGCGTTCGTCGCAACGCTTGAATATCCTATAACCTATAGCCAGCTTGCACGGCCTTATGCCAGCGGATTACTCTTTTCATTGGCTATGATTTGGTATTGGAATAAGGTTGTTTTTTCTGAAGAGAGACCTAAAAGTGAATACTATAAAAACCTCTTCTTGTATGTTTTGTTTAGTGCGCTCTGCGCATACAATCATCATTTTAGTTTACTACTTGCAGCAATAGTCGGGTTTACCGGACTGTTTTTTGTAAGAGGGAAATATCTACTGAAATACATTCTTGCAGGAATTTGCATATTCGTTTTGTACATTCCGCATCTTTCCATTTTCTTTTATCAGCTCAAAATCGGTGGAATTGGTAATTGGCTCGGGAAACCTCAAAACGAATACCTTATTCAATATTTCAGTTACGTTTTTCAGTTTTCTGTTCTTGCGTATCTTATAGTAGGGCTTTTGTTCTTAGTTGGATTGATTACTGCAATTAGAAAAAAATACATTCCAACTCCTTATTATCTTATTTCTATAGCTTGGTTCCTTTTGCCTTTTTTAATCGGATTTTTTTATTCAAGGTTTGTAAATCCTGTAATGGAGTATTCTGGACTTATTTTTAGTTTCCCGTTTATGTTGTATGGACTGTTTGGTTTATTACCCGATTTGAAAATAAAACCTCAGGTTATACTTATTATGGCTATTTGCGCTGTAAATATTTATGTGCTTGCGAAGGAAAGAAGATATTACGATGTCTATTATCAATATACCAATGAAAGACAAGCTATAATAAATGATTCTGTTTATAAAAAGATTGGAAAAAATGACGTTATCGCCATTGCTGAATCACCTTCGGATAGCGTTACTCTATACTATTCCCGGAAATATCATACCAATATACCATACGTCCAAATGCCCGGCCCAGACAATAAGCAACAATTGATAAAATACCTTGAAGTACATAAAACACATTACCTAACTTATGATAATATCTACGACTCTAACTTTCTGTATTTGCCTATTATCCTGAATTATTATCCCTATGTAGTTTTGCAAAACAATTTAGCCGGAGGAACGAATTATATTTTTTCTTCTGTGCCGGAGTATGGAAAAAGCCCCTATTTATTTCAATCAATAAATGATTTTGAAAAGCCCTGCAAATATTGGGGGAAATCAGATGCATCCTTATTATCAAACACCGTTTTAATTTATAGAAATCATTCCTATGAAATGGATTCCTTGCATGAATGGGCTCCCTCTTTTTCATGTGACCTTGATACAATGACAACAAACAGAAATGTGATTATTCTTGTCTCTGTAACATTATATCCACTTGAAAGCCTCAAAGATGTTTTAATTGTTACTTCACTTAAAGCCAATGATAAAGAAATATCCTGGTCTGCCACACCTGTAAGTGAGTTCATTCCGGATAGCGCCAAGTGCAGTTGGATGAAGGCATACCATGCCATAAATTTGTTGAGTAATTATATTAATTACCCCGGCATAAAGGTTCAGGTATATATATGGAATAAGGGTAGAAAAAACTTCTATATGGATGATTTCTCAGTGAGAACCATTTATGGAAATCCCTACCTATATGGTTTAATAGAAAAGATTTAAGAAAAATCTTTTAGTTAGTTCCCCGCCTTCTCAATTAAATCTACAAGACGATTGGAGTAACCAACTTCATTATCATACCATCCGCTAACCTTAACCAGATTTCCTATTACAGCTGTTAAGCCGGAATCAAATACACAGGAGTGGGTGTTGCCAACAATGTCCGCAGAAACTAAAGGTTCTTCTGAATATTCCAAGATACCTTTCAAAATACCTTCAGATGCTTTTTTGAATGCAGCATTTATTTCTTCAACGGTAGTAGCTTTCTTAACTATAAAAGTAAAATCAGTAATGGAGCCGTCAGGCACGGGTACACGTATGGAATCACCAGTTAGCTTGCCTTTCAGCTCAGGAAATACTAAGGCAATAGCTTTGGCAGCACCGGTAGATGTAGGAACCATAGAAAGCGCCGCAGCTCTTGCCCTGCGCATATCTTTATGTGGAGCATCGTGCAGGCGTTGGTCGCTGGTGTAGGCGTGTATGGTAGTCATAAAACCCACCTCAATACCCCAGTTTTCATGGATTATCTTAGCCATGGGTGCAGCACAGTTAGTGGTGCATGAGGCGTTTGATACTATAACATCGGATTTACTAAAATCCTTATCATTAACTCCTATAACAATGGTCTTAATGTCTGTTCCTTTCGCAGGCGCTGAAATAATTACCCGTTTTGCTCCGGCTACAATATGTTTTTCTGCGCTTGGTTTGTCAATAAAAAGTCCTGTTGACTCAATAACAGTATCTACGCCTAATTCCTTCCATGGAAGGGAGGCAGGGTCTTTTTGAGCGGTGATTTTAATAAAATGTCCGTTTATTTTAATACCGTCGTTTTCAATAGCCACAGTGCCATTGAATTTACCATGAATAGAATCATATTTAAAAAGATGAGCAAGTGTTGCGCTATCTGTAATATCATTGATAGCAACAACTTCTATATTATTTCTTTGTAGTAAGGCACGCAGGGTTACTCTGCCGATTCTTCCAAAACCATTGATAGCTACTTTTATTTTGCTCATTTTTTTTTTGTGTTTTAAAATTTGGATGCAAATGTATAGTAAAGCTTATAATTTTAACAAGACTTTTATCATAAAATATCGGTTTTTTACTTTTTATCCCGATAGCTATCGGAATCCATTTTTAACTTACTTAAGTGGGGTTGCCCTGCGTTAACCCATGCAGTATACCAAAAGCTTGCCACATCAATAGCCGAGGAGCGGAGTTGCTTTTCTACCATGCCGTTTAAGGCTTTGTTATAGGCTGCAATATAGGCAGGTGTATATTCTATTTTGTTTCCGTTTTTATGTTGTAAATATTTTTCATTCTTTGTAAAATGACTTGAGACTTCCTTTTCATCTGCCAGCACAACATTAACAAGAGGATAGGTCTGTTTCAAAATATTCCAGATAGTAGAGTAGGGGTCTTTAAGATAAACTGCACCCCCATTTATATGTGGATAGTTATTTCCAAAGGCTTCCGGTATAGCCGATTCCCATAAGCCATGTATTCCCAATTGGCCTGTCTTTTGTCCATTGTAATTAGAAATAGTATGAAGTGGTACATGAGCATCAGCAACATAATGACCTATGGTGGCTGAAGCTCTGAGTATCGTTTTTAAATCTTTTTTCTTGAAGGCATCAGTTAGTTTATTTTCCCAATACATCACTTCCCAAGGGAGGGTTCCATATTTATTCAAGGTATCTTCTATATACTTCTTTACGGCATCTTTCCAATGTTCCGGCAGTACATCGAACGGGTGGCTGCCATAGTGGTCAAGGTTTATAAAGTGGTGAGGGCCTTCAGCAGAATCAATAAACTTGCGCTTATCGGGGTCAACAGCATGCTCAGTAATGTATTCAATATTCTTTTTGTAAAAAGCCTCAAGTGGTATGGGAACAGCATAGACTGCCATCCTGTTTATTTTCTTATGGGCATAAAATCCCCAGGAAAGCGCATTGGAAGCATCAAAGACAAGTGAAAGCAGGTAAACAAAAGCAAGAGAAATTAAAAACCAAATTTTTTTCATTGATTTTTATATGGAACTATATAATGCCCTTCTAATATAGGAATTACAGGAGCAAGGTCAGGTGTAAAACAGTATTTAACATCATCGGCCAGATTCAACTTTTCCAGACGTTTGAAGTGAGATGAGTTTTCCATAAACCGTGTAAGGTCTTTTTGTGCAAGCTCGTAAAGAGAGATAGATGCAAGAGTAGAATCAATATTGGTTTCAAAACGATTTGTCTTATAAAGCTTATGAGCTATTGCTCCCGCGCAAAGCGTATCTTCTATATTAAAAAAATCTTTCCATCCGGCACAAAGCAATATAATATTTTTATTTTGATGTGATAGCCATTCACAAAGCACAGTTAAGTTTACAAATGAACCAATCACAATACGATAAGCCTCTCTGGCTGCCCGTATTGCCTGGGTACCATTAGTGGTTGTAAAGACAATAATTTTCCCTTTCAGTTTAGGGTTGTTATATTCAGAAGGAGAATTGCCAAGGTCAAAGCCTTCCACTTTTTGAGCCTGCCGTTCCGCAGCACATAAAAAGCCTTTGGACTGGTAGTTCCTTGCTTCAAGCACAGAGGCTACAGGTAAAATCCTTTCTACGCCGTAGTGTAATGCTGCACAAATAGAGGATGTTGCCCTGAGCACATCAATTACCACTACAATACTGTCTTCAGAGGGATACAGAGGAAAAGAATGTGGAGAAAAACACACCTCAATAGTATTCTTTATATCCTTAGCTTGCATGAGCTTTAATTAAGCAGGTTGTGTATAGAAAGGCAATTTCACTACTACTGCTTTTATAAGCTTATCGCGGATTTTGATATAGATATCTGAATTTGGTTTTGATAGATCCGTTTTTACATAGCCCATTCCTATTGCCTGTTGCAGGGAGGGTGACTGTGTTCCCGATGTTACTACTCCAATTACATTTCCTTGTGCGTCGGTAATTTCATAACCATGGCGTGAAATACCTTTATCAATCATTTTAAATCCAACTAACTTACGTGAAGTACCTTTTTGCTTTTGTTCCAGTAAAGCATCGGAGTTTGTAAATTTTTTTGTGAATTTGGTAATCCAACCCAACCCCGCTTCAATTGGGGAAGTGGTGTCATCAATATCATTTCCATAAAGGCAAAAACCCATTTCTAATCTCAGGGTGTCTCTTGCACCTAAGCCTGCTGGTTTTATACCTTCTTCTTTTCCAGCTTCCAATATGGCATCCCAGAATTTTCCCGCATCTTCGTTTTTGCAATAAATTTCAAATCCTCCCGCACCTGTGTAGCCTGTATTGGATATGATTACATTGTCCACTCCACAAAATTTACCAATTACAAAAGTATAATAAGGCATTTGGGTTAAATCAACAGGAGTTAACTTGCCTAATATAGCTGTGGCTTTTGGGCCTTGAACAGCAAGTAAAGAAGTTTCATCGGAAGCATTATTCATTACGGCTCCGGTATCGTTGTGCGAGGCAATCCAGTTCCAATCTTTATCCATGTTAGATGCATTAACAACTAACAAATATTTTTCATCGCTTACTTTGTAAACAAGCAGGTCATCTACAATTCCGCCTTTATCATTCGGAAGACATGAATACTGCACCTTTCCGGGTATGAGAACGGAAGCGTCATTGCTGGTTACTTTTTGAATTAAGTCTAACGCGCCTTTACCAGTAATAAAAAATTCGCCCATGTGTGATACATCAAAAATACCTGCCTTAGTGCGAACAGTAATATGTTCATCATTTAATCCTGTGTACGATACAGGCATGTTGTAACCTGCAAACTCTACCATTTTTGCTCCTAATGCAATGTGCTTTTCCGTTAGCGCTGTTTGTTTCATTTAATTTCAAATATATTATTAACTCCAACTATTTTGCGTTGTATCATAAATCCTTCCGCATATCGTACTCCAATGCTGTGGCCCCAAGTGCCGCATCTTTCCATAATGGAATTGAGAAAATCAGGTTGAGAAAGTACTGTCTCCGGCTCTTTAGAATCTTTAGAATAAAACTGTGAGCCAAACGCTTTTATAGCTTCCATTTTTTTATCCATTTCATCACTTATATCCACTACAAAAGCAGGTTCATAGTTATAATGCTGCATAAAGTAAAATAACTTTGAAGGACGGTGTGGTTCTTGCTTTTTACCTTCCCATTCGGTTTCTATTTTTTGCAAGCCGGAATAAAACCAAGCTTCGGCTACCATTTTAGATGCCCTTCCGTGGTCAGGGTGGCGGTCAGTAGGAGGATTGGTAATTATAATGTCAGGTTTGTATTGTCGTATCTTTTGAATGATTTTATGCCTGTTTTCATGGGTGTTTTCAAAATAGCCATCCATTAAACCAAGGTTGTCTCTAATGGAAGCTCCTATTATCTTCGCCGAATTGGCAGCTTCTTTCAAGCGTAATTCTGCGCTGCCTCTTGTTCCAAGCTGGCCTTCGGTAAGGTCAATCATACCTACTTTTTTGCCAGCCTTAATAGCTTTAATTATAGTACCTGCACAGGATAATTCAACATCATCGGGGTGGGCAGCTATGGTAAGAATATCAAGTTTCATATATAAACGTTGTCTGTGGGGACAAAAGTAGAAAAATAAAGATAAGATTAGTGCAATTAATCAATGACTACATCCATTTCGTTTCAGGGTCTAAGGATGTATGTAAAATAGCCAATATTATTACCTTTTTAGCAGATTCATTAATTAAAAAAGGAAACTGCTTAAGTGGAAGTGTATGAATATGTTTATATCGTTTGAAGAAATAAGGGTTTGTTTTAAGCACGGCTTCACATTCTTTGATGCGAGCAACAAATTCGTTACCGAGTCCTTTCTTTTGCTTATTGTACCATCTCGCAGCAAGATGCATATCGTCCATTGCATCCGGCACAATGGTTACTTTAAACCTCATAGTTCAGATTCAATCTGGCTAATAGCTTTATTAAAGTCTATTACATTGTCAGGATTTTTTTTTTAAATCCTTTAAGCGTTGCTGTAAAACAGCTATGTGCCAGTCAGGCAGAGCCTCTTTTGTTTTTGGTGACGTAACATCAACATAGGTGAGGCTTTTCAAAAACTCAATTAACAAACCTGCCTTGTTATTATCGTTAATCTCTAAAGTTATTTTCATATTTGATGGGTGCGTGTGTGAGATACAAAGGTAGGAAAATTAATAACCATAAAGCCAATAAAGCATATAACAGGCTATAAATGAATACAAATTTGCAGCGTGACCTTGATGAAAGGGATTGGGTACCTGAACCGATGAAAGTTATTAGAATGGGGTCAATGATAAAATTAGTATTTTATGATAATTCTCAGCATTATTTACACCCTAAAAGACTTAATAAAATTCTGTGTGATTTTATTAAGAATGACGCAGGAACTCGATTTTATCAAATAGAAGACTAATTTTTTTTCGCACCTCTTCTGAAATATGTTCAGGTATATTAATATGGTATCCTGTTTCATTTTTATTTTGTTGTAAATAAACAATAGTATCGAAATCAGGTATATTGTATTCTTTTCCTAATTCCGTTAATCCAAGAATAAACAATTCGTGCATTCTTTGTGTAAAATCCATAATTGATTAGTTTTAAGTTTTATTAAATATAAAAATACCTATTTATATATTTGTCCGCATTCTAAACACTTAAATTCAGTTCCTTCATAATTAAATTGGATTAGTTCTTTATTACATTTTGGGCAGGCTGTTCTATGAGCAATTCTGTCCTTAGGTTTATTCTTTTCTAAATAAACATCTGATAATGCTGTAAACTTTGCTCGCCAAGTCCACCATCCGTATTCACGGATAATGAAATATATGAGAAAGGCAATACTTAGATACTGTAATATTTGAACAAATGATTGAGTTTTTTCTTGTGCTTCTCTGATGTTATCATACAGACTGCTAACATCTTGCAATAAAATAGTTAGTTGCATGGCTTTTAATTTTTTGATTGTTTATTATTATATTACAAAAATAATGTTTTCTGCCCCATAAAAACTTAATTTGGAATAAATCTTACATTATCCAAAAACCTGTCTTTTATATCCTCTGTTGGAATCATGCAATGGTCTTTTTTGCCAAAAATGTCATATCTGTTTTTTGCGACCAAACGATAAAACCAATTGCGGATAAAGCGTGGTACAAGCTTCAATACAATAGTATTTTTCCGAATTCCGTTTAAGGAACTCACTATCTTAATTACCGCATCAGACTGGGTTAGTATTTTTACTCCCTCATACAATACTATTGTTTCCGGCTTAATAATAGAGAGATTATAGTGTGCTGAAAGCTCTTTACCGTAGTTTGATTGAAGCGATGCGAATTGAAATGTTTTATTCTTGTCTCTTTCCAAGATAAACTGTACAAAGGCATTGCACAAATTACAAACTCCGTCAAATAAGATTACCATTCAACAAAGTTACAAAGAAGAATTTAAAACTCTACATGTACCCTAAAAGAGCCAATACTAATGGGGCCTCGGTCTGCATTATAAGCAGGGTTTACTACATATTGGTAATCAAGAGCGAAATAAAGGTGTTCTAAGAATTTAACATTGTAATAGGATTCCCAAATTTCTTCGGGGCGGTAATTAGGGAGTTTTCCATCACCAATTATAAACCCATATCCACCGGTATTTTCAAAGTCTATATGTTCTTTAGAAAGGCCATTGATAACTAATGCCGTTCCAAAATTATCTCCTTTTCTTTTCCACCAAGAACCGTCAAAACTAAAGCCGGGGGTGATTGTTTTATCAACTTCTGTAAAAGCCCAATCTGCTGTTTTCCCATCGTTCCAGCCAGCGCGCATAAAAAAGCCTGCATATTCACTAATTTGTTGGTTGAAGCTAATTCCGATTCCGTATTTTTTATTGCCATTGTAAGCAGAGTCATTGTCAACACTAAGAGTAGTAGGATTATGTGTTTCATTGTAGGTTGCAATAGCATCTTCATAATTCCCTGCCCGGTTTTGGTTCATGTATAATAACATGCTAAGTCCTCCTTTTTTGTCTTTTACTTTGTAGGTGAATCCGGATTCGAGTACGATTCCAAAAGTTTTTGTAAAGTTAGGATCCATAGTAGGGCCATTGGCTACAAGGGGCTCTAATGCATTAGCAAATTGAATATACCAGGTGGGTTCTATAAGTTGCACTACTGCTCCGTATGTATACCCCCTTGTATTGGCAGGATAATCCCAGGCGCCGTTGTCCATCAACACCCAATTCATAAACTGGTTACGTGGGTCGTGGGAGTATGGGTTGCCATCAAAGAAATCGGCTAGTGAGAATTTTCCTGCTGAAAATGTTATTCTTTTATCAGGCAGGTATTGGCTTACCTGATTTACGTCGTCATCTGCATGAGGGTCGGTGTTGCCCGGTAGTGCAAAAGATTGCTGATAGTAAGCCCTCGCTATATATGCTCCGGGGGTTGGGTTTCCAACTCTGTATATTTCTCCATTTGGAAAACCTGCTATGCCTGTAGTGCCACTAAATCCTTTACCACCCGATATTTCAGGATCGCAATAAAGTGCACCATATTTCCATAATCTATAACCGAGAAAGAGGGTTGCCGTAACGGACATGTCTTGCTCGGTTGTGTCCTGTAAGCTGTTTTTTCCTGAATAGGGAGCGTTAAATTCACCATGGTATTGATCAATAGCTGTCATCTGAAAGTGAAGAGACCAATGGCTACCCGTATCTTTATGTATAGAGTATTTCGGGGATGCATGTAATCCGTACACGGAAGCCCAAGCCCCGAGAAATACACATAATATTATTTTCAGTTTATTCATGTCGCCGTTTTCGTATCCTATGTAATAAATAGGTTTCTGTTGCTCGTTCTATAGGTTTGAGGGAAAAAACAATAACACCGTCAGCACCTAAGGAAATTAAAAAATTATCGCGGGGAATAAATGGATGAACTACGAACTCAGTAAGTATTTCTTCCAAAATAAAAAGTGTCACTGCTACGCCTAATGTAATGGCTTTGGCTTTTCTGCCAACACGTGTGCGGGTTAATTCATCAATGGTTTGTTGCAGTTCAACATTTTTAATTTCAATTTCCTTTTTCTGTGCTTTAATAATGGCGTTTTCCTTTTTAGTCTGCTCCGCTTCAAAAATTAGTTGCATATTCTCTACTTTCTTTTCAGCATCCACATGATCTACTTCCTCTCTCAGCGAGTGAAATAGCTTGTAATGCTCCAAGCTTTTTTCTACATCGCCTTTTGTCTGATAAATCCTTGAAAGCATTTCATGTAGCGGAAACATTTTCATCTTTACCTTAATATCTTCTGCAATTTTTAACGCCTTTTGAAGCATCGCTATAGCGTCATCCAATCTTCCCTGTTTCTCGTATATATCGGCCATTTGCTGCATATCAGTAATCATACCGCCAAAAGCATTCAGTTTTTCCCTAATGGCGTGTGCCTGATTTATATAATTCAATGATTCGGCAAGGTTTCCTGTTTCAAGATAATATATTCCAATATCATTAAGTACCCTTGCCTCAAAATCCCCGAAGTTTCCTTCTTTTGAAAGAGCAAGGGCTTCCTCAAGAAATTTCATTACAAGGCTATATTTCTTTTGATGCATATAAACACCTGCTATTCCATCTAATGCCAGTGCTTTTATTATTTTGTCTCCTGCATCACCAGACAACAGGATTGCTTTTTCATGCATTCTAAGGGCTTCTTCATGGTGGTTTGTAGCCGAATACATTTCTCCAAGCTGATAACATGATATGCACAAGTAGAAGCGGTATTTGCCTGATTTCTCCAACTGTTGATTTGCTTCGAGCACATATTTCAGGCCTAGCTCAATATTTCCAAGAGAACGATAGGTAGACCCTATAAGCAAAGAGCAGCATGCAATACCATCTTCATCATTGATTGATGCAAACATGCCTTGAGATTTAAGAGAAATTGACAGAGCTTCTTCATATCGCTCATCACGCCATGCCATTACTGCCAATGTATATTCAGCGAGGCATAAAATTCTATAATGCAATTCATAATCTTTTTTAGCCCAGTTATAAACCCTTTCTGCTAGTTGGTTACTTTCTTTTTTTGGCAATCTTCTTGCCAAACGCCAAAAGGCTTCAAATAAGGTTTCAACAGCTTCCGGGTTATAGTCCTGAGCTTTTAAGAAGAGTTGTTCTATAGTTTCCAATTCTTTCATAACCTAAAAGCCTACTTAAATAAGGTATCATATAATAAGTACAAATTCAATCCCAGTATAATTATTGCGGCAGTCCAGGCCACAGATTTTAATAATGTGCCGTTTGCAAATAAACCCATTTTTTGTTTACTATTTGTTAACACAATAAGAGGAATTACCGCAAAGCTTAATTGCATGGATAAAATTACCTGGCTAAGCACTAATAAATTAGCAGTGCCTTTTTCACCATAAAATAGAGTAACAATAAATGCAGGTAGAACGGCAATCAGCCTGGTGATAAGCCTGCGGAGCCACGGCTTCAAGCGTATGTGTAAAAAACCCTCCATTACAATTTGCCCGGCAAGGGTTCCTGTTAAGGTTGAGTTTTGCCCTGAAGCAAGCAAGGCAACTGCAAACAAGGTGCTGGCAAGAGTTGTGCCTAAAAGAGGGGTTAATAATTTATGAGCATCCATAATATCTGCCACTCCGCTATGTCCTGAAGTATGAAAGGTTGCCGAGGCAACAATGAGTATAGCTGCATTAATAAAAAATGCTGCCATAAGCGCAACCGTGCTGTCAATGCCAGCAAATTTTATTGCCATTTTCTTTCCAGTTTCAGTTCGTGGGTAATCGCGCGTTTGTACTATACTTGAATGCAGGTAAAGATTATGTGGCATGACCGTTGCCCCTAATATGCCAATAGATATATAAAGCATGGAGGGGTTAGTCACAATTTCCGCGTGAGGCAGCAGACCGCTTATCATAGGTAAAAATTGAGGATGTGAAGCAATCATCTCAAAAATAAAGGCGCCTATAATGGTAAATATGAGAGTAGCTACCAATGCCTCAATAAACCGGAATCCCTTATGTTGAAAAAAAAGTATTAGCAGTACATCTAAGCCCGTTACCGCAACACCCCATAAAAGCGGTAGCTTGAATAATAAATTTAATGCAATGGCAGAGCCTATAACCTCTGCAAGGTCGCAGGCTGCAATAGCAATTTCACATAGTACCCAAAGACTAAAACTTACTGCAGGGCTGTAATGGTCGCGGCAAGCTTGGGCAAGGTCTCGTTCGGTTGCAACACCCAATTTTACTGAAAGATATTGTAATAGTATGGCAAAAAGATTGGAAACAAATATTACTGATAATAAGGTATAGCCAAAACTTGCCCCACCTGCTATATCGGTTGCCCAGTTGCCCGGATCCATGTAGCCTACAGCTATCATTAATCCCGGGCCGGAAAATGCCAATAGTTTTTTCCAGAAAGTTCCTTTCAAAGGGACTTTTATGGTAGAGAACACTTCCGGCAATGACTTAGCAGGCCCTTGTCTGCGCCAGTTTTTACCAGGTTTTATATTTTCAGGTTCTTGAGTCATTATTGTAGCGTGGTGCAAACATACAAATAATATTTCATATAACTAATAAATATTATTAGGCAAGTCAAATAAGTATAGATTAATAAATATGTAGTATATTTGCGGCGAGCCTAATTTTAATTATTATGCATTCCTTTTCAGAAGAGAATTATCTTAAAGCAATATACCACCTGGGAGCGGAGGGGGAGAAGATAAGCCCTACTGCTATTGCTGACGAATTACATAATAACCCCGCGTCGGTTATTGATATGTTAAAAAAGCTAACGGAAAAGAAACTAATCAGCTACGATAAAAAGAAAGGTGCAAGGCTTACCAATATTGGTGTTAAAGCTGCTATGGAAATTGTAAGGAAGCACAGGCTTTGGGAGGTGTTTCTGCTAGAAAAATTGGAATATAAGTGGGATGAGGTTCATAATTTAGCTGAGCAGTTAGAGCATGTCGGAAACAGTGAATTAGCCGACAGGCTTGAAAAATTTCTTGGATTTCCGGATTATGACCCGCATGGAGACCCCATTCCTACCGCTGACGGAAAAATTGCCGAAATATCTAAAACCATGTTGCTTGAAGTGGAAACTGGAAAGCAATACAAGGTTGTAGCGGTTAAAGATACTTCAGGAGAATTTTTGCATTATCTACAGAAACTGGGTATTGGAATAGGTACAAGGATAAAAGTAGTTGAAAAAATACCATTTGATAGCTCTTTGGTTGTACAAATTGACAAGAACGCCAATACCACCATATCTAACAAGTTTGCGGAGAATGTGCTGGTGAGCCTAAAATGATTTTGTAGAACGTATAATAAGTTTTACTTTTCTTAATAAATCCTTTGCCTGTTCATCATCAGGATATTTTTTCAAGACTTTTTCAAGGTATTCTTCTGTTTTATTGTATTGCTTTTCAAAAACATACCAGCCTGCTGTATTCATAAGGGCTTGGCGATCGTCAGGGTTATATGATAATGCTTTATCGTAGCATTGCTTGGCTTCTTCCGCATTTCCCTTTTGTAATTCTAAGAATCCTTTATTCGTTAAAGCAGAAACAAACTCCGGGTTTTGTGAAAGAATGTAATCATATACTTTTTCTGCTTCGTCGCCTTTATTTAGCGAAGCCAATGTAACACCCAATTTATTTTGAAACTCCAATACATAAGGGGCTACTTGTGTAGCCCTTTTGTAAAATGAGTAGGCTTTACTAAAATCATTTATTTGGAAATAAGCCTCGCCAATCCTATAGGCTATCCAGGCATCGGTATTGCTATAATCTGAATGAGTAAGGGCACTATCTAATGCATAATTTGCAGGAAGAACACTTACATAATAAAGTATATGTTGATAATCCTTTTTATAAAAGCTAATATCTACAAGAGAGGAAAAATTTTTCTTTATATCAACGGGTGAGTTATCTGGGAAGTAATGTTTGGCAGAATCTAATAGGAGGGGACGGTCAGATTGAAAGCTTGCAAATTGCTGTATGAATGCTTTACCAATTGTGGTCTGTGAGGGATTAGGATTATTTACATCATATAGTGTTATGAATTTTCTAACCTTTTCTTTATCCACTTTCTTTAAAGGGATTCGAATGTAATGGTCTGTGGTAATTACATGGGGAATATCAATGGTATTGCCTTTAGGCATGTGGCAGCTAACACAATTATCATTTACCTTTTTACGAATTACCATTTTTTCTGTACAAGTAGGTTGCATTGGCTTTGAGCCGCCATGGCAATTTTGGCAAATGGTATTAAACGAATTATCATTTACTGAGCGCACGTCCACATGTGGATTGTGACAGGTTACACAGGTTAATGATTTTTGGTAAGGCTTTAGCGATGTTTTATCGTCTTCACCCGGCTTCAGGCTTTGAATAAAGCATTGGCTCATTTTTAACCTTGCTATGTGCGAAGCCATGATGTATTCATTTTCCATGCCTTCATACTTGGGCATAAACACATCTTCAATGTCTGAAAGCTTCATACCAGGGCGGAAATCATAAAATGATTTTCCGGGTTTCAGCACTGCATTTCCTTGCAGATGGCAGCGTTGGCAAACATCCACTTGCAGGGCAACTGAAAGTTTAGCAGGATTGACAATAGTGTAATCAATAGCTTTTGTTGTGTCAACCTTATGCCTCAGTTGAATAGCTTGTACATGTAATTCACCTGCACCATGGCAGCGCTCACATGAAATGCCATCAGGCACTCCGGAATATTTATTAATAGAACCTTTTACAAATTGAGGATAGGAGTTATGGCAATTCATACACTCCAAGCCTACCTCGCGAGAAAAGCGTGAATTAAATCCATCAGAAAAGCCGGGAGCCAAATCCCATTTGCCTTCCTGAGTGTAAAATGTAATAGGAGCCTGATAGAGGTATCCATTTACACGATAGATATGTGAATTGGTATGTTGCCCAGAGCCTACGATATAATTGATTTGCTGTTCACGTTTGTAAATAGTGTCCTTACCTTTTAGGCGAAATTCCAATACATACAAACTGTCCTTTTTCCAAAAGGGATGATAGTAGAAATCCTTGGCTGTATCATGAACAACCACATGAGGACCGAATTTTGCAGAACTTTTTGTTTTGGTTGCAATGTCAAATGATTTACCCATTCCCGTGTGCACAAAGGAATTATATATATCCTGGTGACAAAGCATACAAGTATGAGCGCCCACATACTTCACCGTATCATTTATATTCAAATAATGATGAGCAGTATCAAGTATGGAAAGCAAGGTTGCTTTTTGCGGTTTTTCAGGGTTGTGACACCTGATAACTGACAGTGTTACCAGTCCTGAAAGGCAAATAATAAGCAGTATTCTTATTCTTGAGGCTTTGAAATTCACTCCGGTTTATTTTCTTTGTCCTTCTTCTTTGTATTTTCCTTTATAATTAACCGGATAAGGCCGAAAAATCCAATAACTATAAGCAATGCAATGGGAGCAAACAGAAACATAAAAACAAATGACATGGGGTCGAATAGCAGCATTTTATATTATATTAAGTGAGGTGTACGTTTATTCTATTTCTTATTTGAGCCATAGTGTACTTAGGCAAAGTTATGTTGTTTGAACTAGTGTTTTCAGGAAAAAGTGTGATACATTCCTTTATAAGGCTCTTTCTTTCGGCTAATGCAAGTAATTCAAAAATGTAATTCACTTTCGAAAATTCAGGGGAGAAATATATTGTGAAAAAATCTTTGATAGGGGAGAGGCAGGTATCTTCATTATTGCCTAATAGTTGGATATCCGTATATATGCTTTGCAGGAGAGGTTCATAATTACTCGTACTTTCAATATGGACGAATACAGTGGGAATACTTTTGCGATTTATTGTATTCATAAACCTTTCCAATGGACTGCCATTATCTATTTTGCGTGTGGAAAGTGAATAATATTTTCCTTCGTTTACTATTGCAATATGCGGAGGAGTTTCATTTATTCCTGCTAATACTAACCACAAGCCAGATGAAAGCTGCTCCTCTGATTTAAGAGGATTTATTTCCAGTGAAAAACTTTTAGCATCCTCAGAAAAACTCATATCCTAATTTGTCCTTTAAATACATAAGTCGCCGGGCCTTCCAGCCATATATTACTAAAGCTATTGCCTGTTTTCTTAAACCATACCCTTAGCATTCCTCCCATAGTTTGAATATCACAATGGTCTTTGGCTGTTGCAAGTCCTTTTTTTGCAAGTACCAAAGCGGCAGCTACCGTACCGGTACCGCAGGAAAGAGTTTCATCTTCTACACCTCGTTCGTATGTTCTTAGTAAAGGGGTCTTATTAGGCACTATTTGTAAAAAGTTCACGTTTATACCTTCCTTTTTGAATGGCTTACTATTTCGTATAGCGCTGCCATCAGCTTTAACGGGTATGTCTATTACATTTTCAATAAGAGTAACATAGTGTGGAGAGCCTGTGTTTAAAACAGAATAAAGGTTACTGTCATTAATATTTGTAACGTCATTCATTTTTAGCTTTATTGTATTCTTATCCACAAAGACTGCCTCATGTTTCCCGTCTGTTGCAATAAAATTGGCTGATTTACCTTTTACTATATCAAGCTTTTTAGCTAAGTGTGTAATGCATCTTCCCCCATTGCCACACATGGAGCTTTTATTACCATCGGCATTAAAATAAACCATTTCAAAATCATAACCCTTCCTTTTTTGTATCAACATTAAGCCGTCTGCGCCTATGCCAAAATGCCGGTCACAAAGTTTTTTCCATAAAGCGGTATTATTTGCCTTTAGTCTTTCGTCACGATTATCGATAATGATAAAATCGTTTCCGGTTCCTTCGTATTTGTAGAAATCTATTTTCATAAACCCAGTTTTTTGAGGGTTATTTTATCTGTTATTTTATCAAATGGTTTATAGTCATCTGTATAATCAACTCCATAAGCGGTTTGATTAACCAGTAGATAATATGCTCCATTTTCCATTGTAAGATTCACAGATGTTACCGGAGTTATGCCATATAAAATAATCTTTCCCCTTGACATCTTATATCCTTTATAGTTAAGGGGAGACTTCCAAAACTCAATACGATATTGAGAAGGTTCTTTTGTTTCTCCAACATCACTCATGGTGGCGAGCGCAGAATCTGTTTGCTCTATTTTTTTATTTACTGCAGTAGTATCTTTATTTTTTACAGGGACGGACAAAACGGAAATAAGTTGGTTTGTCATAACTACAACATTACTGTCTTCTACTTCAGGGTCATCTGAAGATTCTTCTGTGATTTTAGATGTTGGTTGATCCGCAGTATTCTTTGCAGGAGCAGGTATACTTGTTTTTAAGTTTGACTGAGCAGGTGTATTTGCCTTTTTTCCATCGGGAACCAGCTTGCCTTGTATACTATCTAATCGTTGAGACAATTGGGTTTGTTTTAAGTTTATTTTATTGAGGCTAAGATGCAGTTCTTTGAATTGAATCACCAATTCTTTTATAGCCACACTAAATAATACGCCAACAATTACACCGGCAAATAGGCCAAGAACAAAAATCACTATCTTATTTTTCATTTACTTGAATACCTGTCCACATAAAACAGGATTGCAAAGTTAACATTTTTTCACAGTTAATTATTGTTAAAAAAGTGAGTGTTTATAAGGCTTGAGCTGATATTTGCATGAGAAACAATTAATATATTAAATATGAAAACAATAAGAAAATTTCTGGGAGTATTCAGCGTTGCCCTTTTAGGAGCAGGAGCAGCCTTAACTATTGACCATTATTATTTAAAAGCAAGTGCCAACTATTTGGCAGAAGCTTCTATTCGGAATGCTGCTCCGGTAAAGTTTGTAGGATTAAAACCTATGATGCCTGAAAGTAATACTGATTTTGTAAGTGCGGCACAAAAGGGAATTCCTGCCGTAGTATATATTGAATCTAAAGTTCAAATGGAAGGTGAAAGAAGCTATAACTCTATCTGGGATTATTTTTACGGACAATCTAAACCTAATATGATAGAAGGTGAAGTAAGTGGTTCAGGAGTTATTGTTTCAGCCGATGGATATATAGTCACGAATAACCATGTGGTGGATGAAGGCGGAAAAATAAAGGTCATTTTAAGTGATAGAAAAGAATATACTGCCAAGATTGTAGGAAAAGACCCAGAAACAGACCTTGCTCTCCTCAAAATTGATGCAAGTGACCTTCCTTATATACAATATGGAAACTCAGATGATTTGCAAGTTGGACAATGGGTTCTTGCTGTTGGAAATCCTTATAATCTTACTTCTACTGTAACAGCGGGCATCATAAGCGCTAAAGGGCGAAATATTGATTTGCTTCCTCAGGAGGCATCAACTTCGCATAAGATTTTCCCAATAGAATCTTATATACAAACTGATGCGGCTGTTAATCCCGGTAATAGTGGAGGTGCTCTGATAAATACTTCCGGAGAGTTGGTAGGAATAAATTCTGCCATAGAAACTAATACAGGCTCTTTCGCTGGATATTCTTTTGCCATTCCTGTAAATCTTGTTAAAAAGGTAGTTGCAGATATACTTCAATATGGCAATGTGCAACGTGCCTTTATTGGGGTTAATATAAGTGACGTGAATGAAACCGAGGCAAAAAGTGCCGGACTAAATAATATGAACGGAGCTTATATTAATGGAGTTACTTCAACAGGGGCAGCAAAATTAGCAGGGATAAAAGAAGGTGATATTATCTTAAAGGTAGGTAACCAAGACGTTATTAGTGCATCAAGCCTCAATGAAATTGTTGGAAGATACAGGCCAGGAGATAAAATGAATGTCACTTTAAACCGTAATGGTGATCAAATAGAGATTCCTGTGGTTTTGCGTAATTTGGATGGAACTACGGAGGTAGTTACAGCAACCAATACAAGTAGCGTAGCCATAAATGAACTAGGTGTCTCTCTTACTCCAATAAGTGACGAAGAAAAGCAATGTTTACATATAGATGGAGGAGCTAAAGTATCTCAACTTACAGAAGGCAAGTTGAAAGACATTGGAGTTAAAAAAGGCTTCATTATCACTAAAATAGACCGTCAAAGGGTTAAATCACCAAAAGATATCAGCAATATTCTTGATGATAAATCAGGTGGAGTATTAGTAGAAGGGGTATACCCCAATGGTATGAGAATGTATTATGCTTTTGGGTTGTAGGTATCTTGATTTTTGACTTGTCCCGGCTGCTTTTAAATATAGTGTGTAGGCTACTATAGAAAGCAGTTGTGCTGGTCATTTATATTTAAGTAACTCAAAGTAACATTCTGATTACAAAATTATTATATGTTTTTTTATTATCGGCTGGATGGATTAGGGATTTTTTGACTTATCTTTGCAAAGCTACAAAAAGCCCCTTAGTTAACTCAACCTTATACACATAGATGAGACAGTTAAAGATAACAAAATCAATCACAAATCGGGAAAGTGCTTCGTTAGACAAATATTTACAGGAAATTGGTCGCGAAGAGCTTATTACCGCTGAGGAAGAAGTTAAATTAGCACAGGAAATTCAAAAAGGAGACGAAAGGTCTTTGGAAAAACTAACCAGAGCCAACCTCCGGTTTGTGGTATCTGTTGCAAAGCAATACCAAAATCAGGGCTTAAGTCTTCCCGATTTGATTAATGAAGGTAATTTAGGGCTTATTAAAGCAGCTAAGCGTTTCGATCATACAAGAGGGTTTAAATTCATTTCTTATGCGGTGTGGTGGATTCGTCAATCCATATTACAGGCTTTAGCAGAACAATCACGTATTGTGCGCCTCCCTTTAAATCAGGTTGGTTCACTCAATAAATTAAATAAAACCTTTTCACGCCTAGAACAACAATTTGAAAGAGAACCTCTTCCTGAAGAGCTTTCTGAAATTTTGGAGTTGCCCATGGATAAGGTAAAAGATACCATGCAACTTTCAGGTAAACATGTATCAGTAGATGCGCCATTTGCCAATGGAGATGATAATAACAGTTTGCTGGATGTATTAGTGAACCATGATTCACCACGTGCAGACAGCATGTTAATTAAAGAATCACTTAAAAGAGAAATAGAACGGTCTCTCTCAACTTTAAATGAAAGAGAACAAGAGGTAGTAAAGCTATTCTTCGGTTTGGATGTTCCCCATCCATTAACTCTGGAAGAAATTGGAGCCAAGTTTGCCCTTACCCGTGAAAGAGTAAGACAGATAAAGGAAAAGGCCATCAGAAGGCTTCGCCATACTTCCCGCAGTAAATTATTAAAGGCCTATTTGGGATAACAAGATAACGTCTTGTTGTCATGTGTTGAAACCCCGACCTAAAACAGTCGGGGTTGTTTTTTTAGTACTGAATTTTTATTTTAACAAGTCTTTTACAATGCCTTAACATACCAAAACTTATCCTATTCCACAACTTGATATTTATATATCTTTGCTGCATACCTCAAATGTATTTATGCGTTTAATGAAGAAAATAATTTTAGTAACGGGGATATTCTCATCTGTTGTTATATCGGCTGTTAAAGCCCAATTTGAATACATAAAACCTCACGATATAAAAGAACTTTCTTCAAGAAGACTGATAGTCTTGGTGGAAGAACCTGAAGATGTTTTAATTGCTAAACTAAAAAAGAAGAAAAAAGATATAGAGGCTTATAAAAAAGCTATAGAGCAATATAATACGTATTTACAAAATGCAGTTACTAAGTTCTGTAAACTATCCAAAGGAGATATTGAATTTTTAACACTTGACGAAATTAACCGCATATCAGATAAGAAGAATTATGCTGTAATTTATTGTCGTTCTGCTAAACAAAATCAATTAGATCAGGGCTACCTTCAGGTGCATGGAATACTTTGGTGGCCTGACTTTATGGAGGTGGCGCATGACAGGGATTTTACAGGAAGAATGACTATTTTAGGTATATCATTATTGGATAAATTCGAGACTTTCCCCATATATCAGTGCCCTGTTCCCGATGTTTTTCCTACACAAGCCGATTTAGATTTTGTGCTCAATTCCGTAAGTAACTATATTTCTTACAGAGGAAATCATAAGCATGTTGATGACGATAAAATGGACGAGACCTTACTTAAAGAAAATCAACCTGCACTAAAGGACAAGATACTGCTTTTGCGAAGAGATTTGCTCGACAAAAAAATTGGCAACACAAAAATGATAGATAAAATATATCCTTATCCGTATTTGATTACTAGCAAAGACAGCGTAGACCAAGCTATTGAATCAGGTGACCCAAAGTATGCCGTAATAGTAGTTACTCCCTACGATTTGGATGTTATTGGGAATGGAACTATTGAATATGTACAATATACTTATAGTACCGGAGATGGTTCAATTCTTGCTACATCGGGGCTTCTTGATATGGCCACCGCAGGCACTAATGCGTCAATAGCAAAGCCGTTAATTACTAAAAATGCGCTCATGGATCTTTCTTTATATCTTAAACCCCAAGGGCCTTCTTTGAATAAGGATAATAAGAATAATGCGACTAAAAAGAAATAAAAAAAAGTAGCGCTATTTACTGGTTGATATTATGGATTACACCGCCATAATTCACTATACTGTCTGTAATTACTTTATTCCATGTTGTATTTCCGCTGGTGTCAATTTTTGATACTATCATATAATCTTGCCAAGGGTATACGCCATTTCCGCAAACTGCAACATTACCGTCTTTTGATTCAACTAATGCACAGGCACTTCCGGGTATTCCTGTACTCCATTTTACATTTCCTTGGCTATCCAGTTTTATAATATATTCGTATTCTACTTTATAGGAGTCGCTTGAACCGGCTATTACCAACCCTCCGTCTTTTGCTTCTATAATAGAAAAACCACGGTCGTCGCTCTTCCCGCCCAACGTTTTAGTCCATTTAACATTACCGGTTTTGTCAAGCTTTACTACATATACATCTTCTCCGCCTGCTCCATACGAATTTGTATAACCAGCAATGGCATATCCTCCATCTTTAGTTTGTACAATAGACGAGCCTTCTTCATCCTTTGGTCCGCCTACACTCCTTGTCCATTCTGTCTTTCCATTGCCGTCAAGTTTTACAACATATACATCTGACGAGCCTCCCTTATAGGACTGAATAAAACCTGTAATAGCAAATCCTCCATCACGGGTTTGAATCATCGCTTTTGCTTCCGTTCTGCTTGTATCTATGCCTGACTTAGACATGTTATTCTTTACCTGAGCAGAAACAGCGCCTGAAATAAATAAATTCAAAAATACGGGTAAGTATAGGGAAATAAGGAGTTTTGTTTTCATGTGGTGAATTATAATCTGTTTATAATTTAGATATCTAGTAAGGTTTGAAAAAACAAATGTATACATTTAAAAGATACTTGTAACAAGGTCTATTATTTCTTCTTTTTCAGTCGAATATAAATTCCTTCGACAATTAGCGTAATAGTAAATGCGATATATAAATAACTTTTAGGAAGCTCAATGTGAAATGCTTGTAGAATTAGCAACAAGCCTATTCCTGCAATAAAACTTAATGCAAGGGTTTTTACTGCGGGGTATTTTTCAATAAAGTTGCTTATTTTCCCTGACACGTAAATCATAAATACCATACCAATTCCAATAGCTAAAACCATGATGATAAAATTGGGAACAAGTCCAATGGCGGTGAAAATGGAGTCAAAAGAGAAGAGTATATCAACTACCACTATTTGCAATATGATGGACTTATATGTGTGAAATTTGTTTGGTATGTTTCTTATCTCTTTGTTGCTATTAATATGTTCAATAATTTCTTTAATTGTATTAAAGACTAGATAGGAGCCACCTACGAAAAACAAAACATCTTTTATACTTACTTGAAAATTAGAAACCATAAATAGAGTAGTGGTGATGCGGGATAGCCAAACAATACAGAACAACATAATAATTCGCATTACAAAGGCAAGTGATAATCCTGTTACTCTTGCTTCAAGCCTTTTCTGTTCCGGGAGTTTGGTTATTAATAGCGAAATGAAAATTATATTGTCGACACCTAGAATAAGTTCAAGTGCTGCTAATATTATTAGGCTTACAACTCCATGTAACGTAAATAGTGCTTGTAATTCTGTTTGTAAACCCATTTAGAAATTTCAGTGAGGTTGGTTTTCTTCCTGCAAAAGCAAGTTAATATCCACAATCATCTTGTTTATTTCTGTAGAGTCAGTGCCGCTGTATATGCCTCTGATGTGTCCTTGCGTATCAACTAATGCCATGTTTTGGGTATGTACAAAGCTTACTCCGGCGCTATCGTCTACCGCGGCGTAATAGGACTTACGGGCTAATCTATAAATTTCACTTTTATCACCGGTTAAAAAGTACCATTGATAAGGAACTGCATCGTGCATTTTAGCATAATCAAGCAATACAGGAACGCTATCTCTTAGCGGATCAACAGTATAGGAAACGAACTTTACTGAAGGATTACCATTGAATTTTTTGGCGGCACCCTCAAGCAGACTGTTCATCCTTTTGCATATTCCGGGACATTGGGCAAAAAAGAAATTAGCCACAAAAACTTTATTCTTAAAAGTGTCGAGTGTAACTGCTTGTCCAAATTGGTCGATCAGCTTAAATCCAAGTACCTTATGATATATAGTATCAATCTTATATTTTCCGTCAACCAAAGATGAATCAATCGTGGAAGTGCCAATGTATGGCAAGGTCTGTAAAGGCTTTTTACTGTTTGAACGCATAAACGCAATGCCTAAGGCTGTCAATGCGCATAAAAGCAGGACAATATTGATAGTTAATGATTTACCGGAGGTTGCCATAACAAGTAATAAGGAATGCAAAGGTATGAATGCTTTTAATTGAGACCTTCCTTTTTTTGAGGAAATATAACTGCAAGCAGAGATGAAATTACTACTACAAGCCCAACTCCAATAGGGTTGTACCAGAGAAATGATATTTTTTTGTCGAAGAAGAATATAAGTAGAATAATAATTTCTGAAATAATTGCTGCTGTGAAAACAGCGTTACCTTTCACAGATTTGAAAAAGAAGGCAACAATAAATACACCGAGTATTGTTCCATAAAACAGCGAGCCAAGAATATTTACAGCCTGTATAAGGTTATCAAATAAGTGCACATAAAATGCAAATGCTATAGTGACAGCACCCCATAGTAGCGTTGCTGCTTTGCTCGCATTTACGTAATGCTTATCAGAGCCTGTTTTATTTATGGAACGTTTATAAAAATCGACGACCGTTGTAGATGCCATAGAGCTTATCTGTCCGGCAGTAGATGACATTGCAGCACAGAACATCACGGCGAGAAGCAGCCCAATCAGCCCAATAGGCATGTGGTTTAATACAAATGTCAAAAATACATAATCAGTATCACGTGTTTCAATATCGGGTGCATTTTTCTTTATTATTCGTTTTACATCAGCTCTGATGGCAGTATCTTGTTGTTCAAGCGCTCTCAAAGTATCTGTATAGGCGACTTCACCAGAAGTGTTTCGTGCGTGTACTAAATCAATAGCAGCATTGTTTCTCTGGATTTCTATAACTTCATGTTGTTTTTCTTTATCTGCCAACTGTTGCTTTACTTCTGTTGAAAATGCAGCTTTCTCAAGAGATTTGTTATTGAAGAATACTGGAGAAGAATGAAACATGAAAAATATGTAAGTCATTACTCCAATAAAAAGTATAAAAAACTGCATGGGTATTTTTACAATTCCATTATAGAATAATCCAAGTTTACTTTCCTTTACAGAGGAGCCTCCCAGATAACGGGAAACCTGTGACTGGTCTGTACCAAAATAGGAGAGGGAAAGAAAGAATCCGCCTAATAATCCTGACCAAATATTATATCGTCCGTCGAGTGAGAATTTTGTATCAACGGCTTTCATCTTACCCATTTTGCCTGCGAGGTATGCAGCATCTTTTAGGGACACTCCTGCCGGCAGGTATTTAATAAGCATCACCAATGCCATTACCATGCCTGATAATATGACTACAACTTGCATCGTTTGGGTTTGACTGACTGCTTTTTCCCCACCTACATAGATATAGAGCACGACTGCTACCCCTATGCATAAACAAAGCAGGTTAAGGTTCCAGCCGAGGATAGTGGAAAGGATAATAGCCGGAGCATATAGTGTAAGTCCACTACCCAGCCCCCGGGAAATAAGAAATAAAAGGGCAATGAATTGCCTTGTAGCAAGATTAAAGCGTCCTTCGAGATATTCATAGGCTGTATAAATATTTTGTTTGTAAAAAACGGGTATGAAAACAGCTGAAATTACAATCATGGCGAGAGGCAGTCCAAAGTATATTTGCAGGTATCCCATACCTGATTCGTATGCCTGTCCGGGTGTGGACATGAAGGTAATGGCACTTGCCTGTGTAGCTATAATTGACAAGCAAATGACCCATGATTTTTTGCTGCCACCGCTGCGCATATAGCCATGTATATCGCTATGCTTGTTGTTCTTAGTAATCCCGTATATTACAATAAATGCAAGGGTTCCTACTAATACTATAATATCAAGCGGATGCATAATGGGCTTAACTAAAGTGATTGCTTAGCCACAAATAAAAGCTAATTTGAACTATTAACCACACAGCAAGTGTAATATAATAAGGCCTCCATTTTTTATGGATGGCTATTTCTTCAGTGCTTTTCAAGTTCAATGAGGTTAGCCATTAAACGATAGGCTCCGGGCACTCCGGCAGGCAGCTCACGGAAAAATACCAATCCCGTATAAACAAAATTGCCTTTACCATATTGAGCCATGAGTAGTGCACCTTTTGTGGGTGCTTCTCCCAGGTCATTCATTTCCAATAAAGGGGTGTAGTGAGCAGTGTCCCACTTATCAGGATAATATAAACCACGTTCCTGCACCCAACCTTCAAAATCTTTTTCTGTGATTTTATTTGGTTTGTTTAATGCAGGGTTGTCGGTATTTAAAAAAGTGATTTTGCAATCTTCATCGGTAGTGCGGGTCTTTGACGGATGCAAATAGTAAGGGCCAATGCTATCAATAACCAAGCGGAAATTATTGTTGTATTGCACAATATAGTTTCCTCCGTTTTTTACATAATTCATCAGGCGGGCATTATCGTATTTAAGCCTGTCGACAGTATTGTACGCTCTTACACCAGCAATAATAGCATCGTACTTACTTAAGTCTGCATTATCCAATTGTGATGGAGAAATCATCTCTACCTTATAACCCATTTGCTTTAATGCATCAGGAACATCATCTCCTGCTCCATTTATGTAACCTATCAATTTAGGGTGAGTTACAATTTCCATCCTCACAACTTTTATTTTGCTTTTAGGTAGTAATAGTTGTTCCGGTATATGCTCATAAGTAATATTCTCCATTGATCGATTATAGGAGTGTCCATCCACTTCTGTATAAATATCAATATTGGCTGATTGGGCTTTATCAGGTGGATGAATATAAAAAGTGAACGATTCTTCTGAGCCCGCTTCCTCGTGAAAATCTCCTACTCTATATCCACTACCTTTTTTAGTTTGAAATGCTCTTTCTCTATTTACCATGGAATCAGAAAATTTGCTGGTATCTATAGAAATATCCCAGCCTTCAGGTAGGTTAAATTTTATCCCTACCCAACTCTTTTTAAATGTTTTGACTTTTACATCAAATGCCTTAGGTTTATTATCCGCAAATACTAACAACTTCTCTTGTGGTGTAACAACCGCAGGTGGCACAATCCTTGCTAAAGAATAAACATCGCCTTTGGTAGGGTCGGTGAATTTGTAAAATACGGGTAAATCCTTTTGAATGATTAATTTATGTTCACCTGTGCCAATAGAATATTCAACATGAATCACCACCTGTGCAGGGTTTTGAGGTAGCCCCCGCATCAACTGGTTGTCTACTTTATACATTCCCGTAGTATGTTCATCTTCCAGCCAATAAGGACCTGAGATGCTTGTTGTGTCTGGTATTGGTGTACTGGTAGAAAATAAGTTTAATGCATTTTTTTTGAGCGATATATTATCTGCAAATGATGAAACTTTTCGTCCCAAAATTTCTATGGATGCGAAATTAATTTTAACATTGGATGAATTTTGTACCAAAATATTTAGTCCTGCTTTTATACTGTCTCCAACAGGTAAAAACTCTTTTATTGAGATGGCTTCCGCATATACTCCTTCACATTGTAAAATGATATTATCCAGTTGTTGCAGTTTAGATTGTATCAAATAATTATCCTTTGAAGGCTCCAATTTCTTATGTGTTTCTATTAATTCTTCAACTGATTTTTCAGGATGAAGCATAGCAAAACTACTGCTAATCTTATCAAGTTCTTCTGAAATAATTTCTCCTCCTTTAATCCTGTTCCAGTTAAAATTTACTCCACCGAAAATATCCCTGCCTGCGGGTTTATCACCTTTCATATAAACGAAATATTCCATTATATCCCCACGTCTCGGAGTTGAACCCATACCCTGAGATTTGTGCATAGTGCGGCTTTCGGCGGCTAACTCACCAACTGATTTTCCAAGTAAAGGAATGTATGCCCCAATATTGGTATGGTATAAACCAGCTGTATCTAATTTACTATCCTGAAAGAAGAATGTAGATGTATTCCAGAAAAGCGATTTAGCTTGCCAGGTATCGGTATACTTTAGTTGCTCCGGAAATTTTGAAGGGTTGGCTGCGTCATCAAAAGCTACCTGTGCCAATATGGCAGATGCCTGGTGATGCCCGTGGGTTTTAGCATAAGTAGGGGAGAAGCGGGTAATAATAATATCCGGTTTAAAATGGCGTATTTCCCAAACAATATCAGATAGTACTTCGTTACTGTCCCATATATGCAGGGTTTCATTGGCAGTCTTGGAAAACCCAAAGTCATTAGCACGGCTGAAAAACTGTTCGCCTCCATCTATGGAACGAGCCATCAGCAATTCTTGTGTACGAATTACTCCTAATTCATCCCTAACTTCAGGGCCTAAAAGGTCTTGTCCTCCATCCCCTCGTGTAAGCGACATATAAGCAACCTCGATGCCTTTTACATTCGCCAGATAAGAAATAAGCTGGGTGTTTTCATCGTCAGGGTGGGCGGCAATGTAAAGCACTCTGCCAACGTGCTTCATCTTCTCTATCTCATGCAAAATCCGAGATGAACTCCAGTTCTTTTCAGGAGCTTTTTGGGCAGTAGAACTATAGAAACAAGTAAAAAGAAAGACTACAGAAAATAATTTTTCTAGAAAGTTGTGCTTACCGGAATATGACATAAAAATTCTTTTTACTTCAAGCCCCAAACCCCTAAAGGGGCTTAAACAGCCTATTATATATTAATTTGCTTTCATTCAAAGCCCCTTTAGGGGTTTGGGGCAAAGAGAAGCGTTAGAATTCCTTATTTCTTCTTTACTTCGCTTACCTCAGCAATAAGTTTTGATACCCTGTCTTTGTATGCATTGTAAAACTCATCATTGGCTTTATCGCCAATGGTTTTGGATTCAGTAGCGTATTTCAGGGCTTCTTTATTGTTGCCTTCCGCATGTAAAACTTTTGCCATTACATAGCGATTATAAAAATGCTCTTTCATGTTTACTGACATTTGAGCCCAATCGTGTGCTTTTTTCAAGTCCAAATTATTATCTACATAATAGTTAGCTGCATTGGAATAAGAGCGCCATAAGTTTTGGGTATTATCAGCAAAATCATCAATGCTCTTTTTTACCAAGGCTTTAGTATCTGCCATAACATCAAAACCTATTTTCACTTTTTCCCAGCAAAGGGTAACTTTCGCGGTACTGTCAGTAAGGGCATCAATCATAAATGTCATTCTTTCTTTTAAGTTATCTGTCATTTGGGGTGTGACTGTGAAACAAGCCACATCTAAAGACTTTTTATAATCAAATGCTCCGAATTGTTCAGCATCTGAATTAAGAATAACTGTCCAGCTTGCTCTGCCGGGGATAGTGAATAAAGCATATTTACCCTTTTTCACTTTTGTTCCGCCAACTGTAACATCTGTGCTGAAACTAATATTGGTAGCCTGATTCGCACCTGTGCGCCAAACGGAATCATAAGGCACTACATTGCCCCATATTTGTCTGCCTTTTACGCCCGGAGATGAATAATTGATTTCTATTTTAGTTAATCCAAAGGTTTGGCTTACGCTTGCTGCCGGACTTGGTGCAGGAAGTGAAGGGCCGTTCTGTGAGTATCCGTTCAGGCTTGATAAGCCAATAATTGTTCCAAGTAATAATGCTTTAAGGTTTTTCATGTGATTTGTTTTTTTATGATTCAAAAGTATATATTTAATACGAACTATCTTATTTATACCCCTCCGCTTAACAATTTCTTAACTGTTTCTGAAATTGCTTTGCCTTCGGCTTTTCCTGCAAGTTGTTTGGTAGCTACACCCATTACCTTGCCCATATCAGCCGGAGATGATGCTCCTACTGATGTTATGATTTCTTTTACGGCCGCCTGTAATTCTTCAGGGTTCATTTGTTTAGGCAAAAAGCTCTCAACAACGCTTGCCTGGAAAAGTTCCGTTTCGGCAAGCTCAGGACGGTTTTGAGCAATATAAATTTCTGCCGCTTCCTTACGTTGTTTTACCATTTTTTGCATGGCTTTATTCTCTGCATCTTCACTGCTGCCTTTTTCTGATGATTTGAGCAATAGTATTTCTGCCTTGATGCCACGCAATGCTTCGAGGCGTTTGCTGTCTTTGCCAAGCATGGCGGTTTTTATTTCTGCGTTTATTTTTTCTTCGAGTGTCATAGTTATGAAATTTTGGATTTTAAATGTTGGATGTTGAATGCGAAATTATAATTCATAATCCAAAATTCAACATTCATAATTATTTATAAAGGATCTTTTAAGAACTTAATAGCTTCTTTTGGGTTGGGGGAGGAGAAGACTGTATTTCCTGCAACCAATATATCTGCTCCTGCACGTATAAGCGGAAGGGCATTATCAAGGTCAACACCGCCATCTATTTCAATTTTGGCTTTAGAGCTGCTTTCTATGATGAGTTGTTTTAGCCTTAATACCTTATCAAACGTGTGCTGGATAAACTTTTGTCCTCCAAACCCTGGGTTTACAGACATAACCAGAACTATATCCACATCGTTAATAATATCAGTCAATGCGGTTACAGGCGTATGCGGGTTTATTGCCACGCTTGCCTTCATTCCATGATGCTTAATAGTTTGTATAGTGCGGTGCAAATTACGGCATACCTCATAATGAACAGAAAGTACTCCCGCTCCCGCTTTTTTAAAATCCTCAATGTACTTGTCAGGCTCTATTATCATCAGGTGGACATCGAGTATCTTTTTAGCATGTTGCTGCAAAGCCTTCATTAGAGGGAATCCGAAAGAGATGTTAGGCACAAATACACCGTCCATTACATCCACATGAAACCAATCGGCTTCACTGTCGTTAATCATATCAATAGCTTCTTTCAGGTAGCTGAAATCGGCAGATAAAATGGAAGGCGCAAGCATTGCTGGCATAGTGGGATAGTTTTTATTCGTGGAAACAAAAGTAGTTAAATTAACTCACTTTTAAAGGGATCTGAAACTATCGCTTCGTCATATTCTTTACATTCTGAATAAACTCATCCTTAGTGTTCGATTTTGGGTAAGGTGTACTTGGAACAGGCACATTAAGGAATTTACATAAAGGCTCCCATCCATCCTGTGCTTTAAAAACTAATAACCGCTCTTTAGGAACAGTGGCAAGAACTTCTTCAGTCCGTTCGTTATACTTTTTTATTACGGTAGCCTTATCTTTTAAATTTTTTCCAAATTCCTTATCTACCAGCATACCATTATATTTAAGAACGGGTAATCGTTTGCGAAGGTCTTTAGAAAAAGGCATACGTACAAGCATTTTAATTATTCTGGAAGCATTGGGTTTACTTGCCCAAAAGATAGTCTGCATACAACTATTATACCAGGACTCCGGGTCGCGGACAGTATGTATCACTTTCGCATTGGGATACTTTGCAATTAACTGCTTGTAATATTTAGCAACAGGATAGTCAATAGCAGATAGATAGCCAGTAAATAGGGAATCCCAATCGGGATTTTTTCCATTTTCGGCATCTACAAAACAGGGCAGCCCTTTAGGATTGTTGAGAAGTTCAATCATATGATAGCACTTTCCAAAACCCAACTGTTCCAGCGCTTCTTTTAATGAGTGGGTGCCTGTTCGCCCCATTCCTGAGCCAATTATTTTTAAAGCCATACTATTTAATTTGGAGATAAATGTATAAAATATTTCCGTATGGCAAAAAATCTTGCCCCAAACCCCTAAAGGGGCTTTGAATATTCGTCATTGCGAACGTAGTGAAGCAATCTTACTAATTGGTAAGACTGCTTCGTTCCTGCGCCACCGCTAAAGCTTCAGCGACACGCGGTCGCAGTGACTTAAGGAAGCCCCTTTAGGGGTTTGGGGCTGACAAAATACAAACTGAGACAGCATCCACAAATTAAAATTCCTATTTTTGTGCCATGGCAACAAAGCAAGTTCCAAAGAAAGAAACCCCTCCTATTGGAATACCCGTTAAAACGGCTATCATAGCTATTATTGCTGTGGTTATTATTGCTTTTCTGCCTACTTTCAGAAACAGTTATGTGTTTTGGGATGACCCTGAATATGTTCTCCACAATCCCTTAATGACTGCACCTTTTAAAGTAATATTCGGCTTGCCTTCCGGTTACTATTTGGCAAACTATCATCCTTTAACTATTCTTGTTTATACGCTGGAACATAAGTTCTTTGGTTCTGATATGATGGGCTACCATGCCGTTAGCCTATTGTTGCATATATTGAATAGCCTACTCATTTTCTCATTTGTCTATTATCTTTTGGGTAAAAAAAATGTAATGATACCCCTCGTTACAGCCCTGCTGTTTGGTGTTCATCCTATGCACGTAGAGTCGGTTGCCTGGGCATCCGAGTTGAAAGATGTGCTTTATACTTTCTTCTTCCTCGCTTCACTTAATTGTTACGTATTGTATTTGCAAAAAGGAAAACAACTAAAATATCTCGGATATGCCTTATTGCTTTTTCTATTTTCCAATATAGCTAAGGGACAAGCTGTGACTCTTCCATTATGTTTTTTGTTAGTAGATTTTC
>Ga0206824_10037_pt1 | contig 42406 bp, 25 predicted proteins | sample Alteio_BWOrgCont_82_FD_152874 | JGI IMG/M metagenome (GOLD analysis project Ga0206824, IMG submission 152874) | Enriched cells from forest soil in Barre Woods Harvard Forest LTER site, Petersham, Massachusetts, United States -... | ecosystem: Environmental > Terrestrial > Soil > Temperate forest >...
AAAGTCCTGATTCGCAACGCATCGCCCCCTTCGTCAAAACCCCTTCAATTCATCCTCAATCTGATCTGTGCCGTAGCAGAATTCGTACAGAAACTGTTGCTGATCGCGGGTCAGACCATAGGCCTCAAACACAGCGGCGTCGATTCTTCGTTGACGAGCACCTCGCGAGTCCACCAAATGAGTTCCGGCCGATAGCTTCGTAAACGCTTCTACCTGTTGAGGGTTGATCAAGGCGATTGGCAACTTGCCAGCGTAATGATTGTCGAAGTGCATCGTGCGGATAGCGCGGCAGAACACAAATTCTGTATAGAACCACGATGCCAGTGTCGAATTCATGACCGCTGCGATGTAATCGATGGAAAATCGCCCATCGTGAATCAGCGTTGTGCTGATCGTATTCAAACAAAGCACTCCTCGATGGTCTGGCGCACTAATCACCCAACTGCGTGGCCTCGGTTTGGTCACGTGCGCCACGATGTTCTGGCTGACGACTTTGGAACGCATCATGTCACGGCACTTTGTCGTCAGGCCCTCGTCGCGAACACTCTCCAGAAACGATCGGTCGATGAAATCAATTGAATCGTCGAGTCGCATGGGGCGGACTTGTTTCCCGCGATAGATGGGAATATGGTCCCCGGTGACGTCCTGATTCAACAGTGCTTGATATTCCAACGCTTGAGATGTCGCCGAGATTTCGCGTAATCGAGGTCCACAATCAATAATGTAGTTCAGGAGTGGAATGGATCTGTCATCGACAGTGGCGGGGAAGCAGGCCGTCGCTTTGATGAGTGGCGCGTCAATTCGCTTTCCGAAGGTGCTTCCCTGTGGAGAGAGTACGTCAGCAAGATAACCGTCGACTGGCTGACTTTTGGATGCGATGCAAACGGTCTGTTCCAACAGCACATCGGCAAATGCCTGGCTGACGTCTGCAATTCGTATCAGGCGATTGGATTCGGCCAACAACATGCGTGCCGCCTGCCACGATTCGACGTACTGAATCGATTTGGGGATGATCAGTCCGACTCGCCCTCCCCTTCGAACGGATTGGAACGAGCGTTCGATGAACGCCGTTGCCGGATTCGGGTAGTCGCGACAAACCGCGTAAAGCTTTGTCAGGGGCTTGGTGTTGAAATCACTTTTGTGTCCTGAATAGGGTGGATTCCCCACGATGGCGTCAAACCCTCTTGATCCGGGGCCGGCTTCGTTTCTGTTTTCCAGTCGATGCTGATCGGCAGCGTGGAAACCGTAAAAGACTTCCGGGAATTCAAGCTCCCAATGGAAGAACCGTAAATCGGGCTGCTGTGCCAATTCGCGCACCTTCTGAACCAGCAATCGATTCGTCCCCGACAACGATTCGACGAAACGCGGTCGGCTTGATGGATCGAACTCAGTCCCAATGTGTGTCAGTAGCCGTAGTGCGTCGGCGTGGCCGAAATGTCTGGCGACGAGCAGGTCCAGCAGGATCTGGTAAGCTGACAATTGATCGCGCGCGTGATCATTTTCGTCGGCCGATTGCTTCAGGTCCGCAACGGTTGCATCGGTCCGTTTGTAGACTGTTGATACTCGATGGATGGCACGTTCCATCGCGTCACAAACAATACTGACAGGTCGGCCCTGGAGCGCATCTTTCAGTTCGACGATCATCGCCCCGATCAGCGAATTGCCGCAACGGAGATGGTGATTCAGGAAGCTGAGCGGCGCACCAATCGGGTAGGCATCAAGCCACAGACTAACCCTGGCCAATTCCACCGCCATCGGGTTGAGGTCAACTCCGTAGATGCATCGCCGCAGAACATGACGCTTGAGCAGATTGGCATCTGTCAGCTTTGCAGGGTCGACGGTCACCCCTTGATCTGCCAATGCGGCGAGAATGTTTCGCCGGGTCCGATCCAGCATCACATGGACAGGATTGGTCGGGAACTGGTTCAGAAACGTCAGCATCCGATCGGCAATGAAATCAACGCTTTCGACCAGAAAGTGCCCGCTTCCCATCGCCGGGTCCAAGATACGGAACTCGAACAGTTGCTCTACCAGATCCTTGTGCGTCTCATAGGTTTTTTCGAGCGAGAATTCGTGAGGATCCCATCCGGTTCCATGCGGCTTGCGAACAGGGAGTGCGCGGGCCTTGTCAACTTCGTGATCAAACGTCTGGCACGCCTTCTGAAATTGAGGACGCAAATCTTCGAGCTTTTCGGCCAGCACCGGGCCGATCGTCTGCTCGACGATGTATTCCACAATCGCGTCAGGGGTGTAATACGAACCGCTCGATCTGCGTTCTGCCTTGTCGTTTGACAAATACACTTCGCCCTTCGCAACGACGACTTCGGCACTGCGGCCTCGCCTGGACTTGGCGGCAGAGAGAGGGATGTATTTTTCCTTTCCCTTCTCGACCTGCGTGGCGAGGTCTTCGTCGGCAAGCTGAAGCTTGAACTCCAACAGGCTTTCGTAGATTGATCCGAGATGCCGGACGGCGAGTGATTTGTAGTTGATGAAGACGAGTTCGAGAGTTTTGGATTCCTCATCGCGTGAGAGCAAATCAATCGCCAGCGCCAGCGCTCGGTCAGGAACTTTGCGGTCAATCAGGAATCTTGCGATGCTCAGTGCGCGTTCCTGTGTGGGATCGGTCGTGGTTTTGTGATCTGGACGAGTGATGAATAGACCGCCATTGTTTGACGGGACATTTAGCATTGGCTCGCCGGCGTCTATGACGATGAACAGGCGCTGCAGCCGATCGTACAACGTGTACTCTTTCGACGAGTACGTCCTCTCGATGCCGGCCTCGGCAACTGACCGAGCAATCCCTGCGTTGTCAGCGACCTCCTGTTTGATCTTCGTCAAACTGGCCTCGTGATAGGGGGCTTCATCAATGGGAAGCAGATCGCGGCTTTCGGCATACAAGAGGAAGAGCAGGCGATACAGCAGCGTCAGCGCTGCTTCAAACACGTCTCTCAAATCTTCTTCCGTCGGAGCCTCATTGATCCCGAGTCGCTGCTTGCGGTCTTCCAGAAACCCGCGGGACAGGTGCGGAAAGATCTTCTCGAAGATGCGTCCTTTTAGCCGCTCGCCAAGCTGTCTGGCGTATTCACCGCTCACAGAGCAGTTCCTTCACTTTTGAAACGGAAGCGCGAGACTCTGCTGCAATTGCCTGTTCTTCGCATAGGCGTGTGACCTGATATTGATAGAGCATTCCGTTGCCACTATTGCAGATTTAGTGCCAACCAAGATAGCGGCTGCGGAAGAGACTTCTGCCATATTCCAACTCCCCATGATACCATTCTCGAACACGTATTCGCCGGTTTTACGCAGATCGAAAGAACCCTCTCGGGCCTGGTTCAATATCTGGGGGTTGCGATTATGGCTATGCCAGTGGCTGGATACTACCAAGTCCGCGCCGATCACCAGCGCCAATGCCTTCTTCAAGTTAAATGACCGTGCGCGATTCTGCTCGAAGAACCAAGTGATATTTGCCCGCAAATGGCACTGCTTCTCCGACGACTACGAAGCAGTGGCACGTCCAATCACGATCGAAATCGCGCGCGGTCATTTAGAAAATGTCTCACCTGAACAGGTGAGGTCCGAAACTTGACCTGGTGCCTGCGTCCCGTACGCTGTTGGTCCATGGATCGTTGTTTGCACGTCCAGCGTCGCGGACGTACTCGCCTTCACTTTCGACAGGACAGGGGTCACGAAATGGACTTGAAGGATCGTATCGGAGCGTGGATGACGCCGGACGGCTGCTTTTTCCGAGTCTGGGCGCCCAACGCTGTTCAGGTCGCCGTTCTCGTGCAGACTGGCGCTAACTGGGATGTGACCGCTCCAACGGCCCGGACCGTACTAATTTCCACAAACGGTTACTGGTCCGCGACTGTTCCCAGTGTTACGCCGGGTCAGCTCTACCGATTCGAAATCACGATCTCCAATGGCACAGTTTTTCAGCGGCTCGATGCGGCTGGTCGTGCCGTCATCAGTTCGGATCTGACGCGGGACGACCCGAGCAGCCACAACGCATCGATTGTTCTCGGGGCTGATCCGTTCTCTTGGGCTCCCTTCACCACGCCGTCGTTCGAAGACTTCATCGTTTACCAATGTCACGTCGGTACATTTGCCGGTTGGAACGATCAGTTCAACGAGTCGTGGGCAACCTTCGCAGACGTCGAAAGCAAGTTCGGCTATGTCAGCGAAATGGGATTCAACTGCATCCAGGTGCTGCCCGTTCAGGAATTTTCCGGGGGCCGTTCATGGGGCTACGACCCGGCTTCGTACTTCGCACCAGAGACACTCTATGGCACACCTGAGACCATGCGGCACTTCGTTGACGCCGCGCATCGCCAGGGTCTGGCCGTTTTCTTCGACGTGGTTTACAACCACACCGGCCCCGACGACAACGCCCTGTGGGAATACGACGGCCAGACCAACATTGGCAGCAACAGTGACGGCGGGATCTACTATGCCGGGGGGCAAGACACAGACTGGGGCGACGGTCCCGCGTGGCAGAAGCCGCAGGTCCAGGACTACTTCTACCAGAATGCCCGCATGTATTTTGAGTACTACAACGCAGACGGATTGCGCTTTGACGCGACGACAGCGATCAATGGCAACTATCTGAAGCTGGTCATGGCGCGACTCAGGCAGGACTTCCCGGACAAGTACTTCGTCGCCGAGCACTTGCCTGATAACCCGTGGATCATCGATCAGGGCCAGTTCTGCGCGACCTGGGTTTCGCAATCCCATTTTGGTTGCCAGCGCGCGCTGAACGGGGAAGATTCGCTGAACAATGTCAAAAGCTTCCTCGGGTGGGACGGCTACGACCACGCGTGGAATCTGGTCAAGTATACGCTTGGATCTCACGATGATGTTGGCGACCAGGATGACGGCAATGCCCAAAATGGCGAGAGCAACTGGGATGCCGCGCATCGCTATCTGATCGACAAACTCGGTGGCCGCGAGAACTGGTGGGCGCAAGCAAAGTGCCGGCTGGCATGGGCGCTGAATGTGGCAATTCCGGGGACGCCGATGCTGTTCATGGGATCAGAATGCCACATGGCTTCCCCGTTCGTCTCATGGGGCTATTGGGACGATGGACCGGACGGCAACGGAGACCACCGGTTTAACTGGCAGGTGGCCGGTGACCCGACCGGGATGGAGATGCGGCGACTTGTCGCGGCGTGTAACGCCGTCCGCTGGAACAACGCGGCGCTGCGGGCAGACAACCTTTCGATTCCTCACGAGGATCCGAACAACCAGGTGCTCGGGTTTGTCCGGGAACTGTACGGTAACGTGGTTCTGATCGTGGTGAACCTGAGCGAGCAGAACTTCAGTGAGTACAGCTACGGGGTTCACACGGGAGGCCGCGACGGACAATGGACCGAAGTCCTCTGTACGCAAGATGCGACATTCGGCGGCTGGGACGGCGCAGGTAATGCCTTCTACCAGCCGTCGACGCAGGCCGACGGGATGCTCTATATCAACCTGCCGAAGTGGAGTGTGGTGATTTTCAGCCGGAATCACACGTAATGCTTGGCTCGTAGATCCGCCAACTTATGAAATAATGAAGAGACAGGTCGATTGCATGAAGAAACGATCAGTCGTCCTCATTCTGCGACATTTGCCAACGCAATTGACTCATGTCGATGGGACGTATCTTCCATTCGGAACCAGCAATTGCAAGAATATGCACCTACCCTGTTCAGGGGAGCGCATCGGTGTGGATTTCACATGGGCTTTGTGCGATGATTACCAGTATTTTGTGTGTGATACGTCGAAACGATATGTTCGAACGTGTCGCAACTGTCGAATCGGTCGAGGCAACAATCGGGCGGTGCAATTCGTGCGAGATCTGGCTTCCCAGCGAAGTCGTGTCGCGAAAGCATGCGGTGCTCCGGATGATGGCGGATGGCGCTTCCATCCGGGACCTGGGCAGCCGCAACAAGACGCTGATCAAGGGCCGATGCATTGATGGCGAAGTGAAGTTGAACGAAGGGGACGAGATCCGAATTGGACCCTTCACGCTGGTGATCTGCTTTACGATCAGCACTGTACTCGCACACTCCGTCAACGTTACCGACTCGACGCACACCGACCCAAACCCTGTTGCGACCTTTCGTGGCACGGCACACTCCACGTTGACGGCGGCATTAACACCTGCCCAACGGCGCGTCTTTGATGGTTTTTTGGAAGGCCTTTCCGAGAAGGAGATCGCCGTCCGACTTGGTATCAGCATCCATACAGTTCACTCTCACGCCAAAGCGATCTATAAATCGTTTGAAATCTCGTCACGCGCCGAGTTATTGCGTCACACTGCCGAACACGAACGGCAGTACCGCGAACGCCTATGAACCATAGAATGACCCCCGATCGAGCCAAGAGCTGCTGCGTGACAACTCGGAAATCAAAATGACACGACTCGTCGTCAGACCTGCTGACGTGGATCTGGAATCGCCCGGTCGCCGCGATTATTGGGTGGCGCTTGAGCACGATACAATGTGGGGCGCACAGTTGATTCCTTTGACGGTCTGGGTGGGACTGAAAGCCGAGCGAAGCAAAGGGCTGGTTGCGTTTGGCTCAACGCATGGGAATGAATACGAAGGCCCGGTGGCTCTGCGACAATTGCTGGGTGAAATCGATCTTGCGGCGGTGACGGGGCGGATCATCATTATTCCTGTCTTGAATGTGGAAGCGTTTCGAACGGGAACGCGAGACAGTGTTGAAGCGGATCGGGTGAACTTGAATCGTGCATTCATTGACGGAGCGGGGAAGCAGCCGACTTTGGCTGGCATCTCACACCGGATCGCCGCGTTCGTGCGGGATGTCATCTGGCCGCAAGTCCATGTCGTCATCGACCTGCATTCGGGTGGCAATCAGATTCGCTTCGATATCTGTTCCAGCTTTCACCCGATTGACGATCCTGAACAGGGGCGGCTGATTGCCGAGACGGCCCGCTGGTTTGGCGTCCCTCTGATCATGGTCTACCAGAACAAGACTCCCGGCCTGCTAACGAGCGAAGCCGAGCGACTCGGCAAGATTACTGTTGGTACGGAACTTGGCTGGGGCGAGGCCGTTTTACGCAAGGGGGTGGCCTACGGGCGGCAGGGAGTTCTGGCGGCAGCCATTCATCACGGGCAGCTTGCCGGCACTATTGAACCGATCGCGCACCATGCCGACGGCACGCAAAAATGCGCGGCGATCGTGGACTTTGAATGTTACGTCCCCGCGCCGTTCGCTGGTCACTACGAGGAAGTGCTTCCTTGTGGGATGCGTGTGAAGCAGGGAGATGTTGTGGGACGTCTGCACGACTTCGCCCGCATGGATGAAACCGCATGGCCGGTTCGTGCAGGGGTCGATGGAATCGTCGTCGGTCAGGCCTGGGCGGCACGAGTGAAGCAGGGACAATTCATTCTGTGCGTTGGAAGGGAACAGCCTTGGCCGCCGGATGGTGTACAATGAAGGCAATCTGGCGGCCGGTCCCGTGAAGTGTTGTGTCTTCCAATCGACTCTCGATGACGAGCAGCATCCATGGCGCTTTCACTTGTTTTTCTGGGCCTTGTGAGTTCGTGCCTGTTTTTCGGACCTGGCGTTATGGCGGCGTTTGTTGCCCAGTGGAAGGGGTATCGGCCATGGTTCTGGTTGCTGTCGGCGGGCCCGTTCGGAATGCTTCTGATCCTGCTGAAACCCAGCCTCCATCGAGCGACCACGCCCGAGGAGCGCGAGAGATGGGAGCAACAAGCCGATTGGGCGGGTGGAATACTGTCGGGATTCACGATGTTTTGCATGTTTGCTTTGCCGATGCTCGGCATGTTGGCGTTTTACGGCGTTCGATCGGTACGAGTCCCCCCAGCGCCAATTGCCACTCCGCCAATAGTCACTTCAACGCTGGCACCGGTGATCGAGGCGATGAGCGACGATTCGGCACCTGCGGATTCGCCCAGTAACGCCGCGACGGTCCCAACGGATTCCACTGAAGTTCGATCTCCCCTCGAACAGCCCTCTGCCGCCGACCGATCGAAGTGAGTGCAATGAGGGCAAGATCGTTGAAAACGCGCGACGCTTTTCGGGCAGGCTGTGAATCTGATGTCCTGTTCTCCATGATGTTGGCTCGCTCCGGGACCACTTGCCTATCAGCGAGCCGTTCTTCATGTCAGGCCAAACGGATCTCCACGCCGAATCTCCCACCAATGTTCGCTGGCTGATGTTTGGATTGGCCTGCGGCACGTCGTGGTTTCTGTACGTGCATCGCTATGCGTGGCAGTTCGTCGGTCCCCTGATTCAGGAAACGTACCAGCTCGACCATACACGATCGCTGTTTGTCTTTTCGCTGTTTTATTGGACTTACGCAGCCGGGCAGATTCCCAGTGGCGTCGTGATTGACCGCTTCGGCCCCCATCGATTCCTCGGCGTCAGCATTCTGCTTTGGTCAATCGCGCTGGTCGGATTTGGACTGACACACAGCCTGCTGATGATCGGCGCGTTGCGGTTATTGTTCGGTGCGGCGCAGGCGGGTTGTTATCCTGGATTGACGAAGGCGACGCGCGTCTGGTTTCCACTCAATAGTAGAACCACGATTCAAGGCTGGATTGCCACGACGTTTGGTCGTGGCGGCGGCGCCATGTCGCCGATTATTCTCGGTACGCTGTTGATCGGCTGGTGCGGAATGTCGTGGCAGTCGGCGCTGGCAGTCATGGGTTTGGCAGGAGTGGTGTTTGGGGTTGTCTTTCTGTGCCTGTTTCGCAATTCACCCGCCGATCACCCCCAGGTCAACGATGCCGAGCGCGTGTTGATCTCGGAAGGAGGGACGTCGCAATCGGTATCGGGAATACTCCCGTGGAAGCGGGCTGTTCGCAGCCGCAGCCTGTTCTATTTCATCATCCAGCAGTTCCTTGACGCCGGATCCGACGTGGTCTATTTGTCGCTGATCGGCAAGTACTTTCTCGATCGGCACGGATTGAAAATTGAATTCGGCGGCTGGTTGGCGAGCCTACCTTTATGGGGTGGCGCACTCGGTGGAATCGCTGGTGGTTGGCTCAATGAATACTTGATTCGCACTTCGGGTCACCGTCGGTGGTCTCGTAGTGGAATCGGGTTCGCGGGCAAACTGATTGGATGTGGAATGCTCTACCTAGTCATCCAGCAAAGCGGCCCCGTGGGAGCGGGAATTTCTCTGATGCTGGCGAAGTTCTTCAGCGACTGGAGTCAGCCGACGACATGGGGGACGTGTACGGATCTCGGCGGACGATGCTCAGCGACCGTGTTCAGCATCATCAATACGGCTGGAACGATTGGTGGAATCGTGATGCCGATCGTATTTGGGGTTCTGCTGGACTGGAATACGACCAGACAGCTTGTTGAAGGCAAGATGGTCTCCCACACCGAGTGGGGTCCATTGTTTGTCCTGCTGGCTGCGATGTATCTTGCCTGCGGAATTTTTTGGTTGTTGATTGATTGCACGAAATCGCTGGACGAATTCCCTTCGTCTTCTGAGCGGAGGGAGTAAGCCCTGCGGTTAGTCGGAAATGGGCTTCAGAACCGGAGGGCTTATGCCCTCCGCTCAGAAGATCAACCAATTAAGTATTTCGGAGAACACAAGTTTGGGTTCGGACAAACCAGTTAAAGGACATCAAACGATGAGCAAAGCTGCGACCGAATATCGATACAACCGTTTAACCTGGCCTGAGATGAACGACGCCATCGGGATGCAAAAACTGATCATCCTTCCGACCGGCTCGACCGAGCAGCACGGTCATCATCTTCCCATCGATGTCGACGTTTTCCTGTGCGAATCGGTTTGTCACGAAGTGGGGCGACGCATTCCCGACAAAGTGCTGGTCCTGCCACCTATTTCGTACGGACTGAATCGCCATCACATCGACTTTCCCGGCACGATTCACATCGAACCTGATGTGTTTGTCAACTTCGGACTGAACATCACCAAGAGTGTCGCGTATCACGGATTCCAGAAGATCCTGATCGTGAATGGGCATGGATCCAATGCCCCGTTGATTGATCTGATTGCACGGAAGACGGTCCTGGAAACCGAATCACTGTGCTTTGCCACCACTTATTTCTGGTTTCTGCTGGAAGAGTTCAACAAGATCCGCGAGTCCAGTGTGATCGCACACGCCGACGAATTCGAAACGTCTCTGTATCTGCATCTGGCGGGCGACCGGGTCCAGATGGACAAGGCGGTTGAGGACAACGATCGGATGGGAGAATTCGTCAGCAGCGACAGCACGATGAATTACTTCGTCCGGTTCAATGACTACTGGGGACGCTGGACAAAGACTGGCGTTCACGGTGACGCCACCAAGGGAACCGCCGAGAAGGGGGAAATCATCTTTGAAGCGGCGGTCAACGGTCTGGTCAAACTTGTCGACGAACTGCGAGCGTGGCCGATCGAAAAGCGGTCCGACATGCATACGCATCCAGTGCAAAGTCAGATCCAATGGTAAGTTTGGCAACCTGGGCGGTTCAACATCTGGCGTGTTGAGTCCAGGCACCACCGCCCTTCGCTTGACCCCGTTCCGGCGGAATCCCAAGATACGGGTTTGCGGCAACCATTCATTCACATCTCGTAGGGCTGGACAACATGGTGAATTTGCTGTTGCGACACGGAATCGTCGCTGGAATGCTGGTCGCTTGCTGTATGGCTGCTGGCTGCGGACGGATTCCCAAACCTGGAGACGGTGGCGGATCGAATCCCGCCGCTCACCTGAAATCGAAATCAGTCAACGAGGATACTTCGGACAAACCCATGCTGACTCCACAAAGTGAACCATTCGGCCAGACGGCTGCCGGCGAAGAAGTCGTCCAATATAGTTTAAGCAATCCTTCGGGAATGAAAATCAGCGTCATTAATCTGGGCGCAATCATCACATCTGTCGAGGTGCCGGATCGCAAAGGGAAGGTGGCTAATGTCACGCTGAGTTTTCCATCGTTTGCGATGTATTTGGAAAATGCCCCCTATTTCGGAGGGGCTTGCGGACGGTACGCCAATCGAATTGCAGCAGGCAAATTCTCGATCGACGGGAACGAATACAGCTTGTTTCTCAATAACGGCCCGAATTCTCTGCACGGCGGCCAGGAAGGCTTCATGAAAAAGCTTTGGAAGGCGGAGCCGTTTCAGAACGACCAGGCCTCGGGCGTGAAATTCAGTTACACCAGCCCCGATGGCGAAGAGGGGTATCCCGGCGAATTGAAGACGGTGGTGACATACACGTTGACTCATGACAATGAACTGCGGATGGACTACCACGCCACCACCGACAAGCCAACCGTGCTGAATCTCACCAACCACGCCTACTGGAACCTTGCCGGAGCGGGGAACGGGTTCATCCTGGACCACGAATTGACGCTCTTATGCTCCAAGTTTCTGCCCGTTGACGAAGGAGGAATTCCTACAGGGGAACTGGCCTCAGTTGAAGGGACATGCATGGATTTCAGGAAGCCCGAAAAGATCGGGGCACGGATCGATCAACCTGTGAACGGAGCCGGTGGTTATGACCATTGCTATGTCGTCGATGGAGCGGCAGGCAAGTTGCGCCCCGTAGCAAAGGTCGTTGAGCCAAAATCGGGGCGCGTCATGGAAATCTCCACGACGGAGCCGGGGATTCAGTTCTACACCGGAAATTTTCTCGCAGGGACGCCCAAAACTGCAGATATACCCAAGCACGGTGCGCTCTGCCTGGAGACGCAACACTTCCCCGATTCGCCAAACCGGCGCGAATTCCCTACGACTCGACTGAACCCCGGAGAGACATACACGCAGACGACGGTCCACAAGTTCTCGGTAGCCAAGTGAATTTGATGTAGCCGAACTCGTGAGAGTTCGGGGGGCGGCGGATTTGAGTTCTTACGGATTCAGCGACAAAAATCGGTAACGACGTAGAATGTCCGTCCTGCAGGATGCTTACGGGCCTGTGGCGCCGGATACGAGGTCGACCTTAATTTTCTTGAGAACGCGATTGAATTCAATGCGCCGCCCCGATGCTTCTTCGCGTGGCCCTTTGTCGGAATCGTGTGAAATCGTGGCGTTTTGTGTTCCCCAGGCGCGCAGAATATAGAGTTTCTTCGATCCGTCGAAACTGATTTCGTCCGCGTTTGCGTAGAATCCGCGACCCTCGATCTGTGCGTTGCCTGTGCCAAGCATTTTCTGGTATGCGACGGAGTTGTTCGGCCCCTTCGCATAATGCTGAAACTCCAGTTTCTCGCACCGCATGCTCGCTGCTTCGGCGGGCAGGTGGTCAGCATCGATCTCATTTGGCAAATCGACCGGACCGTGGACGATGGTGACGGAATTGTCGAAGTTTGATGTCTGCCGATTGATGCTGCCGCTCTTAGCGTACATAACCAGGCTGCCCGTCATACGTCCCTTAAAGTCGATTCGCGTGAAGTCCCATTCCGGATTCACTGCACTGAGCGGGCGATTGGCCTGCATCTTCTGGCTTTGCGGTCCCGCTTCACTCTTCTCGCTCCGTTGCCAGATCAGCATCCGCCCGGGTCCCTGAGCGTTCGACACGCCACGTTCGTGGTCGTGACTGAATTCGGCAACGTGGCCACGCAGGAAGTGGACCATTGTCCTGTCCTTATATTGCGAGCTTTGAAACGAAACATTCTCGCGGCACCGAATTGATTTCAAACCGGGCCGGTCGTCGTGCGCCGGCTCATCGCCAGTGAAGGAGACTGCGGACACCAAGTCGACATCCATTTGTTCGCACCACATCTTGCTCAGTCCGTGCTCGGCAAGGACCTTTCCGATGAATCTCGCAGTCTTACCATCGAATTCCATGGACTCCTGCCACCAGACATCTAGATCGGGATCTGACGTTTCGCCGAGCGAGGCGATGCTGGTTCCCGGGGGGACCGGTAACTGCAGCAGTCCGTTCCCCTTGACCCAGATGCGGTTCGCTTCGCGATCCAGATTCACTTCATGACCTTCGACATGCAATCCACGATCTCGCAGGTGGGCCGGGTTGCCAAACAGATGGACAATCTCGCGATCCAGTCCGTGTCGTTGAAGGTGCAGTCGATCGCCTGTCGCAGTCATCGGAGCTTCGCCCGGCGAACCGCGCCGACTGATTTTTACGCGTCCCTGAGTTTCCACCTCAACCGGTTCCGGCTGCGACTGGCCGTCGATGGTTTGCATGCGCACACGAATTCTGTCTGCAGAGACTTCCAGAGGTTCCGCTTTCTTGTCCGCCAGTCTTGCCACACCGGGCCTGCCTGCGTCGTTGGTTGAATCCCGAATATCAATCGCTTCACCCAGTGAGCCGCGTTCAACGTGCGATACCTTGGTCACGGCTGTCGTCCTTGAAGGACTCGAGTCCCGCGTGGCAGCCGTGGATTTGGGCACGGTCTTACCAGGAAGCTGCGGACGAGGTGGCGATTGTTCCTGAAGCGAGGCACGTTGCAGAACGGCACGTGATTCCAAGCCAAGCGAGCGCGGGATCTTGTCGTCCTCGAAACGGACATCCAGTTCATTCGTTTTGGATATCTCCAGTAGCGGACTGACGAGCGCCACTTTTCTTTCGGCCACAAGTCGCCTCGGTTTTGGATCGGCGGGGCGTGTGTTGCTCGCTTCACTGGAGGTACCGGTTGTGCCCAATGGAGTTGGATCGAGCCACAAACGAATCAAATCCGCACCCAGGATCGTTTTCTGACTGCGGTGATGAAACGTCGCCTGGTGTTGCAGCAGGATCAGATCCAGACCGTTTTCCGGATCAGTCGACTTGCGAAGAAATCCAGCCCATGTGGCGATAAACTCCACTTCGGTAGAATCTTCGTTCGTCATTTCCAGTTGACCCTTCCCTTTGCAGAAGACGACCTGCGGCGGAAGGGTATTGTCGTCGCGCAGCAGCATTTCAATTTCGGGAACGATCAGCCGGGATTGTTTCTGCGAGATGATAACGCCCTTGGCTTTATTCGTATTCGCAGGGTCGGTATTTGTTGCGTCAGTCATCTGCAGGCGGTGTTCGGCGGCGTCAAACACCAGTTTCTGCATCTGCCCGTCCAACTGGTATCGTTGAGATTTGACCTTCACCACTGCACCGCTGGCAGTCAATCGCTTGAATACAAGATCAGATGAGAATCGCTGGAAATCTGCGCCCGGTGCTCCAGCGGAAGGCTGTTTGGGATCATTTTCCGGACCGATTCCGGCCGCCAATCTGGCACCGGCCGGCTCAAACTCTAATTTCAATTCATCGCAATTCAGTTCGTCAATCTGCGTCTTATTCACCGGACTGCGCGCCCAGACATCCTTGGAGAATACGATGGTTTGCGACGGAATATCGAGTTCCAGATCGCTGCTGCATCGAATATGGACCTGCTTCGTTTCGGCTTGTTGAGGAATGCGCAAATTCAGTTTCGCGTACATGAATTTAGGCAGCGTCGGGTGGATTCCACTTCCAAGACGCACAGTGCGAATCCCATAAACATGTGGCCGATCCTTTCCCGGAGGACCTTCCGCAGGGATTAACGCCATGTGCAGACTGCGTCCCTCTCCCGAGTGAGTACCATACTCAAACTGTACTGGATTGGTACTGACGAGCGACGGCGCAGATTCGTCGAAGATAAACTGCTTTCCCACGACGGCCAGTCCGTCTGGTCCCTTGATCTGGACAGTACCGTCCAATACCGCGCTCACGACGCGCCCGGGATCCGGATTGATGATGTCGAATTCCGTGGCGAATTTCAGTTGCGCTGAATCGCTGACCAGCGAGATCGCCTGCTCACGTCCCTGGCTGTCTTTTTGCACCCAGACCATCGCAAACGGAGCAAACTCAATCCAGGGACTGGTTCCCTGGTGAGACCACTCATTGGTATAGATAAACGCCTGTCCTGACCGCAGAGTGTATTGTGAGCTGGCCGCCCATCGCAATTCGGCCAGATACGTCTCGGCCACACGCACGTTTTCGGCGGGACGGTGCGCAACGGGGCGATTCGACGGCTCAGTGGAGTTTTCCGGCAACTTGGAAACCACGACTAGTGGACGCGCAATCACCGCATAGACCGCGTAGAGCCCGGTCAGGCACGCGGCAGTCGCAATCGTGAAAAGCAGCCGGTAGTGCATTAAGGAAAGACTCGAAATCCAATCCGCTTTAATAGGGTGCGACGAATACGATGAACTGCCATTTATAGAGTTTTGCTAGTTGATTCCGATCAGATCCGTGATGTCGACCATCCCGACCGGGCGGCCATCGGAATCGATGACGGGCAGTTCGCTGACATGGCAAGCCCCAAGCAACTGCAGGACCTCCTCCAGGATGGCATCCAGTGCAATCGTCAGCGGTCGTGCGGTCATGACTTCAGAAATTGGCAGGTCGATTTGCTCGTCGCGGCGTCGTTCCAGCAATCGTGCCAGATCGCTGTCTGTAAACAGCCCCGAAAGGCGACCGTCTTGATCCACCAGCATGACAGCTCCAGTACGTCGCCCGGGGCGTGACAACGTCACGAACACTTCGCGGATCGTGAGGGATTCGTTTGCAATTCGAATCTGATCCCCGGAACGCATGATATCTTTGACCGGCGTGAGTCGTCGGCCCAGACTGCCACCTGGATGAAAAGCCGCAAACTGCTGGGGAGTGAAGTTCCGGCTTTGACTGAGGATCAGCGCCAGTGCATCCCCGACCGCCAACATCGCGGTGGTACTTGTTGTTGGAGCGAGACCATGGACGCCTGCCTCGATCATTCGCCCCAGCGGAATCGTTACGTCGGCAGCCGCTCCGAGGGTGCTCACCTCGCTGGCGGTAATGGCAACCGCAGCTTGGCGCCGCTCCCGAATAAACGGAAGCAGGCGGCAAATCTCTTCCGTCTCTCCGCTGTTTGACAGCAGCAGCCAGATATCCCCCTGCCCCACGCACCCGAAGTCACCGTGCAGCGCTTCGGTGGGATGTACAAAGTAGGACCGAGTCCCTGTGGAAGACAACGTAGCCGCAATCTTGCGCGCAATCAAACCCGCCTTGCCAACACCGGTGACGATCAAACTTCCCGAAGCTGTGCCAATCAATTCCACGGCCTCGCAGAATTGGGTATCCAGCCGCCGGGCCAAGCCTAGCAGTGCCTGGCCTTCGTGCAAGATGATCTCACGCGCCTCGCGTAACTGCGCAAGACGTGAAGCCGGGACGATGGATTGTTCTGGGATCGCGCTCATGCGTGCTTCCTTGCAACGCGAATTGCGCCAGCCTGGCGCGGAGCGGAAGTGTATCGGGCGTCTTCAGATCGGTCAATCTGGACACGCCCGGCGAGAACACCTTGCCACCGCGGTGGTTACGGAATCGATCAACCCGAAGTTGTCGCATTGACAACGCGCTAGTCGGGATCAGCAGACTTTGCAAGCTGAAGTGCTGCCGCATCAACAGGCGGTCGCTTTTCCAATCCCAAGTCGTAGGATGCGTCCTTAAGGCGCGCCTCAAGCCCCTTCTCACCAGGCGAATCCGCCATTTCCATCGTTTTCAGAAACCGGGGAACTTCGTCACGAGCAGCCCACAGCAAGGATTGCTTGGCGGGTTCGTCGCGACTCGCCTTGCTTTTCAACTCGGCGGTAATGTCCTTTCCAATTTGCGTCAATTTCTGCTTTAACGCAGCCAGTTCGGTGGGAGCGGAGGTGCGCTTCGTGCGGATTTCATCCAACATCTGCTTCATCGCCTGATACTTCTTGATATCCGCCCCGCGGCTCTTGGGAAGATATTGCCAGCCAAACAGAAGACCGATGAATGCGATTGCACACAACGCTCCGATCGCCTTGGGTTCCTTCAAGTGCTCTTTCATGTCGGACAACCAGGCGCTATCAGACGACGAGGACGATGCCCTGGGTTTCTTGGGATACGCCTTCGGTGGAATGACGGGTCGACTGGCGGCATAGGAACTAGAAGACATCCCTGACATACCGGACATCGACGCCATACTTGACGAAGAAGACGAGAACCCGCCACTCATCGACGATGAATAGGGAGATCCGCTGGATAACCCTACCCTGGATTCCATTTGGGAAGATGAAGCTTCCGCTCGCGATGGCATCGGATCGTCGTTCATTCCCAGATCAGTGTTTGAATAACCGGGATCGGGGTCGGTTAATCGCGAACGCACGGTCGGCAACGAAGGGTTGGACTTGGGAGTTCCAGGCGAAATCGTCGGAATCGCCGCATTGGAACGCGTCATCGAAACAGGAGCGACGGTCTGAGCTGGCACTATGGGCTGTGGCACCACCACAGGCGCCGGAGCGGAATTCAGCAATTCCACTGGCATGACTGGTGCTGGAGCCGCCAATGAGGCGGCTGCCTGCGCCTGCGATTTGGCCAGGTTCAGTGTCTCTGTCGCCTTGGCAATCATCGCGACGGCAGTGAAGAGACCAGGGATGTTGGATGATGGCGCAAACTGTGCAAACTGACCATTGCGAACAAAATCGGTTGGCTTCAATTGCCCCGACTTGGCAAGCCCAAAAACCTGGTTGAATTCGACCGGACCAAACTCAACTCCACCTGCCCATCCAAACCACTGCTTGTCCACGTTGGGTGCAGTTGCCCAAGCGACGTGAGATTTTGCTTGATCTTCGGCTGCCTTGAAGGCCGCGTCGGCCTGAGCCATCATCGATTCCGCGATCTTGGCTTTGGCCTGTTCGTACGCGGCATTAAATGCTGCCTGCGTATTAACGGGGGCCACTGCAGGCGCATTGACCACAGGAGTTGGAACTGCTACAGGGGCAGTCGCACGCGAAGAAGTGGACGGTTCTTCATTTCGAATGGGAGGCAACTCAAATTCCTCCTCTTCTACAGCCTCTTCTTCTTCGATCTCCTGAATGACAACCGGCTTTGGCGCAGTCCGAACAATGTTCTTCTCAACGGCTTTGTAGGGTAACAGGGCCATCAATCTTCCGATGGAGCCGACCCGGCGCCATTTCCCGCTCTCGCCAAGTTTTACCTCGTCGTCGGCGCTTAACTGTTCGCTCTCAGCGTACTTCGCGAGCTCTTCAAACGACCACGGCCCGAACTCCGTTCCACCAAGCATGCAGTACCAGTCATCGTTTGTCGAACGACTGATTTGAATATCAAAGTCGGTTCCGGCGGCGAGCGAGGGTTCAGTGTCGAATCCGTTTTCCAGTCCCAGTTTTCCCACTGCCGATGCAGAAACCCATGTCTCCGAGTCTTCTGATCGGACTTCATCGGACGGGGAAAGGGTACCGCATTCCGTCAGCTCTTTGAGTTTGTCGAACGTCACTGGTCCAAAGTCTTCGCCGAACATCCGATAAAACCATCGATCTGCCATTACCAGTCCTCCTACGAGATTCGCCGCATGCCCGGCTTTCGACTCAACGCGCGATTGCCTTGATCGACAACACTGCACAACACACGCGGGAAAGAGAGCGAGGGAACCCAATCCGCGACCGCTCTTGTGTGGATGACGAGGATTTTCTTGATTGCAGACACGTGGAGCAAGTGAGGCGCTGCTTCCCTCACGGCGAATTCACGGCCTTAACATGAAATTCACAAACAGCCGCCAATGAGCGTTCGGAATTCATTCAATCTGCTACGAAATAGCGCTTCAGATCAATCATCAATTCTCCGGCATGCTGCTGAAATGCTCCGGAATCTCGAAGTTTTCGCAGCGGGCGAATCGTGACAACGAACTGAATTCGCGGCACTCCACGTTTTTCCAGTGCTTCTGCGAGTCCATTCATCGACAAATCAATCTCAACGGGAGTTTCAGTGGAGAAGGGGTTGAGCAATGCCTGGATTCCAATCCGGCCGATGCGCATCACAACGCGCTCCGTATTGACCGTTGTCAGAACGGCCTTGTGATCATTGACAAACCCGCCCAGTTTGTACGAGATCATGTCCGAAGCCACAACCGCAGCGAATCTACTTCGAAAAAGGAATGGTTCCACCTCTTCCACAGGCAGGCTGTCAATCTTTTCGCCATTGATCAATTCCGCCTTCGTCATCGAACAAGTTCGGTCGCGGCCTTGTTCCTTGGCCCTGTAGAGTGCCTTGTCAGCGCGCCGCAGCAGGGTATCAACCGTATCACCCTGTTCCGCTTGAGCCACGCCGAACGAGGCGGTCACCCGCAGGCGATCGACCCCGCCAATCTTGGCCGTTCGCAATGTCGTTCGTAAACGCTCTGCTCTGCGAACCGCCTGTTCGAGATTTGTATCTGGGCACAGAATCACGAATTCCTCACCGCCGTATCGTCCTACCAATTCGCCGGAATAGGTCTCTTGTGTCAGCAATCGCGCAAAGTCAATCAATACCTGGTCTCCGACACTATGTCCGTAGGTATCGTTGACACGTTTGAAATGGTCTGCATCGGCGAAGATCACACTGAACGGCTCGGTCCCTCCTTCAGTGAATTCGTCGACGCGTCCGGCCAGCTGATTCTCCAGTTCCCTCCGATTCGCCACATTGGTCAATGGATCTCGGGTCGCTGCCAGTTTCAAATCGCGAAAATCATGGACTCGTCTTCCATTCGATCGCGAAAGGTCGCGATGAAGCTCAGCCACGCCGAGCAATCGCCCCTGTTCATCGAAGATGGGGACTGACTGTAATTCGATCTGCACGGGATGCCCGGCGGCATGCCGGGCCAGTATGGGAACCAAAGTGGTTCTGCCCGATTCGATAGAGCGTACCATGGGCGTTTCGGCGGTGGGCATCACGCGTTCGTCAAGATGACGATATCCGAACAAATCCGGGGACCACCGCTGCCCAAGCATTCCTTCAGCCGGTCTGCCCAGCAGTTTTTCTGCTCGACGATTCCAGACCAGGATCTTTCCGTCGGTATCGACCAGGTGAAATCCGTCGTACAGTCGTTCCAGCGTATTCAAGTAAGTAAAGATCTGACTGATCGAATCGGCCTCACGAGTGTCGATGGGACACATCGAGTTCTGTTCTTCCTCTTGATTCGCACCTTGAGAAGAGAATGAAAGCCCCTCCTGCTGAACCCAGCGATCCAGTGCACTGACAACGTTTGCGTCGAACTGTGTTCCCGAACTCTCCGTAAGCACAGCCATGATCTCCTGGTGCGTCTTGGCTCGGCGATGGGGCTGCTCGGTACACAGTGAATCGTACGCATCGGCCACTGCCAGAATACGCGCCCCCATGTGAATGTCGGTCTTAAGGCGCCATTCGTGTCCGGCGTCGTATTCCGGGGAATAGGCCTGCTGTGATTGACTGATCACTTCCTGTACCTGACGATCAACTCGGCATGCCTGCAGGATGTCGAAGCCTACATTGTTATAGACGGCGATCAATTCGCTTTCTTCGATGCTCAACCGCCCGGGTTTCTCCAGAACGGTGTCAGGCACGCCGATTTTGCCGACGTCGTGCAGCAGCCCGGCAACTTCCAGTACGCGCAGTTGACGTCCATCCCATCCCAGATGATTGGCCAGTCCAAACGCCAATAGGGCCACGCGACGGCTATGCAGCATGGTACCCGTATGGCGAAGATGCAGAGTACCCAACAGACCCCTCAACACGTCCTTGCTGATCACACCGGCAAATGTGGACGCCGTGGTGGCTTCACCCAATTCTCGAGCTGCGGTTTGCGACAACCTCAACAGGCCAAGCAGGGCGCGAGATGACTCCGATGGATAGGCTCGATGCACACGAGCGTCGGAACCGGCGTGCGACGAACTTGCACGAGATGCGGCAGCCGTCGTGGCTCGATTGATCGGAGATTCCACAACCAAACTCATAACGTATTTCTCATTCCAGTCTGGCAAGTTGCGATCTGGGAACAGTTCTTCAGCAGTTGCACCACTGCATTCCCGTCACTCACCGTCTTGATCCAAGCCGGGCTTGGCATTCGTGAAGGCTGTCATCGATTGACTACATTGTCTTCTGCGAACTTACGTCATGTACTGCCCCGGTCAAATCCGTCGTTGCCAGGGACAAAGAGCTTTGCGCAAAAAACGTGACTGGAGCCCTGGGTATGGTCTGGCGGCCACATACGAAACATCGTCGGGAAGATTCAAGACACTTTTTCTTCTGCAAAGATCTCGCAGGAATCGTTTGATCCAAGCATTCCGATCGCACAACCTTTTTCAATCCGGAAGAGTTTGCCGACGAAAAGTGGCTCCGCCGCCGCCGATCCAGGCGATAAAGTTGACCCATTCACCCATCTCCGGCAGAATGTCGCCATTTTACGAGAGGGGAAGAATGGCAATTGGCATGGAACGCTGTACAGTTCCCGCATGGAAGACATCGCTATTTTGAATTCTATGGCTGGCTTGAAGGAACGACGATGAGCAACTCGCTAAGTCTGGCATTGCTGGAAGTGAGTAACCTCGCGCCCTCCTTTATTGTGGCGGACGCCTGCTCTAAAACGGCAAATATCCATATCGTCGGGATCGAAAGTACCGATGGCGCCGCTCAATGCATCAAGCTTGTTGGCTCGGTGGCTGATGTCCGCGCCGCTGCGGAACGAGGTATGGAACTGGCCCGGCAAATGGGCAGTGCGGCCATGTTTTCGGTAATGGCGGCGCCCCTGGAAGTCACCTCCCAACTTGCCAACTCGAAACCCGCATTCAGTCCCTTGCTTGGTGTTTACGATTCGCGAATTCCCAAAGAGAACGTTATGACCACGACCAATGCCCTCGGATTGCTGGAAACTCAAGGACTTGTCGCCGCGCTGCACGCGACCGACGACATGCTGAAGTCCTCAAATGTAACGCTCGCCGGGAAGGAAAAGATCGGCGCCGCGTACGTCACGATTATGATTCGCGGCGACGTCGCCGCAGTGCAAACCGCGATCGAAGTTGGCCGTCAGACCGTTGAACGTCTGGGGGGCAAATTGATCCTTGCGGACGTGATCGCTCGTCCCCATGCAGACCTGGCCGCACTGTTGCCTAGTTGATCTGCTTCAGAAATCTGAGCGCTGCCCCATTTCCAATCGCTGAATTCGCAAGATCGGCGGACCGCTGCCGAACTCCGATGAATTCAGCAATGTGGACATCGTCAACTCATTCCGGCAACGGCGGCGGCGGCGGAGTCAGTGACGCGGGATTTGCAATCGCCGCCGATTCAGGGGCAGAATCTGTGGCGTGTGGCAACGTATCAGTTCCTGTTCCTGACACCGGAACAATGACCGACTGCAGGACGGCTCGTCCGACTTCGGGACGCTTTTCGTCCATTTTGTCGTTCTGTACCCAACCGACCAGATACAACTGACCGCGAATCGGTGGTTTTGCGGCAGGTGGAATCTGAATTCCCCTTCCGGCCTCATAACGATTCAAGTAGTCGTCAAGATGTTTCTGTAATTCGCTCAAAGGTATCGTCAGAGAGTATTTTAGCTCCCCCTTCTTCGGTGCAATCCCTTTCGCACCCCCCGGCATTTCACGCACCACCAGAGCATGATGTCGGATTCCGTTGGGCGCGATGGAGAAGACATCTTCTTCAGCGATAGCAAGTCGCAATCGACACGAAGGGAGCAGTTCCTCATTGACGCCGGTCGCCACCGCTTGAATTGACAATTCACCATCCACGACTTTGCCTTCCAGTTCGATGCGAACCGGAGTGGTCTGCTTCAGACGTGGATCGATGATCATTCGCAGGTTGTTGTACGCAGTCTGACTTACCTGCAACAGGCCTGAATACATGAGTTGTTCCGGTTCAGGCACGGCGCCATCCAGGGCTATCACGGGCACGCGTGCCATTTCGTACGATGCGATACGGTCTTCACTGTCCTGATTGACCATTCCATCCGGCGCCGGGATGTGCTGGTGATAGCGTAACGTAATCAATTTCGAACTGGGATACGTTTCACGCAAAGCATCCATCGCAATTTCCGTCGCCACCGCCGCCCACATTTGAGTGCTGGTAAAAAACTCCACGAGCACCGTGTGATCGCCGGTATCGGGCGGCAGTGGAGGGGGACCATTTTTCCGGATTTCGGCGCGTAGACCATCGATTCGTTCCTTGTTGATCGCCGCCAGATGTGCTTCCAGACCCTCCTCATTGCCAAAACGTTCAATCCACAGCTTCTTCAGAACGTCCGACGGTTTCGGGTCACCGGCTGGCTGCCCCGAGCGCTTCATCAGGACGTATTGTTCCAACAGCGGAAGCGCCACAAGGGTGGAATAGTAATCCCGGGCGGCATCCAGTTGCTTTGTCGCGACAGTGTACTCCGCCAGTGCCAGCAAAACTTCGGGATTGAACGGTTGCCGCTTCAATCCATCGCGCAACTCTTCGTCAGCCGCCGCGCGCACTTCGTCCGCTTTGGAATGACTTCTCTCCAGGGACCGTTGAATGTTGGCCGATTCCCGAAAAAACTCAATCTGGCGTTTCCAGGGCTCTTCGTTTCCGGGCATCACGACATCAACCGTGACTAGACTCTCTGCAGCATCCAGATGTTTCAAAGCTTCATCGGGAAGTCGCGAACCATTAACGAGTTGCTTCGCACACATGAATTCGGCAAACAATTGCATTCGCGCGCCCCAGACCTTCGCCACCGTCACGTACTCGCCAAATATCGCTTTCACTGTCGTGTCGTCGAAACCTGCCTTTTGGTAAGCCTGGACCAGATTTGCTGCCGTTTCCAGCGCAACCGGGCTTGTTCTCTGTTGGTGGATCAGTTCCAGCATCACGTTAATCTGTGGGTGGTTCTGCATCTGCTGAATTACTTTTTTGAAAATGTCGGCGGCAGGTGGGAATGCAGATGGAACATAGTCTGCCAGGTGCAATGCTTCCGTCGGCAGCAGTCGTGCCAGATAGGGATGTTGAAGCCCGTTCGCCAACGTTCCGCGAACCGCGATTCCGTCGAATTCCCCTTGGAAATTGAGGGTGAACTGCTTTTCCTTAATCACCAGCAGCACCGACTTTCCCTCAATCGTGGCTTGTTCCAACTGAGCGTCGGCCGTCACGGAATCAACGATTTTCACCGAGTACTTCCCATCCGCGTCCTTCGTGAATCCAATTATCTTCGAGTACCAGTCCCTCGTCACGACGTTTCCGTCCGGCTGCGGCTCGGGGATAGTCATCAACAACGCCCAATTTCCATCGAATGTCGTCACGCCCTGTCGGACAGGGATGACCCCTTTCGAGGTTCCGACGGGTTTGGCTTCAGTCACACCGTCCGCATCGGTGGATTCAGCTTTGGTCGTTGGCGAAGCGGGCTTGGATGCGTTGTTACACCCCGCCAGCACCAGTGACAGGAAAACGGCGCTCCACGGCCATGCATGACACGACATCTTGGAAGATTTCCAGTTGAGTTTAGAACGTAACCAATTGCGACTGCACGTCTTCCATCTGTCGCTGCCAGGGACATCCCACTGGAGCGACTTGAAGAAAACCTTCGAGAACGTGTCCTGTACGCCGTTTGACCCAGAATTGCTTGATTTTAATCGATCCAACCACCGTCGTCGTCGAAGACTTTGTTCCGCTCCTGGTCAAATGCCAAATCTTGGATCAACGGCGGTCTCGCAGCCATTCCGCAATCCACAGTTGACTGGTTCCATCCGGCGTCCGAGTTGATGTCCACATCATGCTCTTCCCATCTGGACTGAAGACCGGCAGTACATCGGCAGCGCTACTAAATGTAATCTGCTGCACGTGTCCCGCATTGACCGTTTCTCCACTCCAATCCAGATCCATCGTGAACAGGTTGAAATGAGCGCCAGGACCTGTCGGCCCCTGACTGTAATCCGCGCCCGACCAAATCAGATATTTGCTGGACGGATGAAAGTACGGGCACCAGTTGACGTGGTCCAGGTTGTTCGTCAACTGAACTTCTTTCTTTCCATCTACAGAAATGATGAACAATTGCAGCATATGTTCCTTCTGTCGATCGGAGCGAAAGACCACCCACTTCCCATCCGGTGAAAAGAACGGCCCGCCGTCATACCCTGGAGTGTTGGTCAATTGACGAACGTTCGATCCATCCGCACCCATGATGTACAGATCCGGATCGCCATCGCGCGACGACGTGAACACGATCTGCTTCCCATCGGGAGAAAAGCTTCCTTCGGCATCGTATCCCGGTGCATCGGTCAACCGGCGAAGTCCCGTGCCGTTGACGTTGATGATGTAAATGTCCATGTTGGGATCGAAATCCCATTGATAGCGACGACGCCCTCCCTTGGCCGCTTCCTCCCTGGCCTTCAACTCCGTTTCGTCGATATGTGGATCGGTGTGGCTGGAGGCAAAGATGATTTTCTCTCCATCGGGCGAGAAATACGCACACGTCGTCCGTCCCCGACCAGTGCTGAGCAACCGAGGTGTTTTTTCGTTCTCATCCAACTTTTGAACGTAAATCTGGTAGAACGGGTATCCGATCGGATACGCCTGATAGACAATCCAGTCCCCCTTCGGTGAAAAATAACCTTCGCCAGCACGTGGCAGGCCGAACGTCACTTGCCGCGGATTCGACAGATGCCTGGATTCAGCAGCCACATCCGTTTCTGCGGGGGGGGCTGCGAACAGAATCAACAATAACGGCACAAGCATTGATTTCACTCCAGTCATTTTGTAGCTGAATTCGCAAGAATTCAGATTTCTGCACCGAAAATTATACGATCTGAATGTCCGTCCTGCGAGCAGATGCCAATTGCGTGCGGTTCGGTAGGCTTCCTAAAATCACCACCATGTCGTCAGAACACGTTTCACCCGCCGATGATTCGTCTCAACGCCCGTTTCATCATCTCGGTCGATGGTTGCTCGCGCTGCTCGCCTGTGGCCTGATCCCGTCCATGATTGTGTTCGTTGACGAAACCGAACTGGTGCTCGTCGAACGATTCGGGCGCATCGTGTCGGTGTACGATCGTCCTGAACAGCGCGGATTGCAATGGAAGTTTCCGTGGCCTGTCGAAACGGTACGGAGATTTGATCGGCGCATTCAACTCCTCTCCCCCGCCGGCCGAGAGGCTTTCACACGTGACCGCAAAAACGTGACCGTCGAAGCGTACGTCTTGTGGAAGGTCGCCGACGGAGATTCGACGGACTTGCTGTTGCATCCCGTCGTCAAATTCTTCCGCAGTCTGGGGACCGTGGATGTTGCCGAAGCCCGATTGTCCAGCCGACTTCAATCGATCCTGACAGAGCAGATCGGCCGCAGTGAGCTGACCGAGTTGCTGGGAGCGACCGATTCGGAAGCAGCCCCTCCCGAATCGACCGGCCCGCTCGAAAAAGTCTCTGCCAGGATTCGTCAGGAATTGATGCAGCGCGGCGATGAAAAAGACTCGCTTCGGGACCGCCAGGGGATCGAAATCGTCGACGTCCGCATCCGTCGACTGAATCTGCCGTCGGGCAACATGCGAGCGGTGTTCGAACGGATGCGCAGCGAACGGCAGAAGATCGCCGAACGCTATCGCAGTGCCGGTTTGGCTGAAAACCGCATGATCCGCAGCCAGGCAGACCGTCAGGCCGGTGAACTGCTGGCTCGGGCCAACGCCGAGGCCGAACGAATTCGTGGGGACGGCGAAGCGGAAGCGATCCGGATCCTGAACGAAGTCCATGGTCGCGATCCAAAATTCGCCACCATCCTGCAGACACTGGAAGCCTACAAGCAGATCCTCAACGAGCGCACCACTCTCGTTCTGTCCGCCTCCAATAGCCTGTTGAAACTGCTGGTCGAAGGAATTCCCGATTCCCTGGATTTGAAACCGGGAATGAATCCCGACTCCAAAACGGTCCCTTCGGCAGAACCGAACAAGAACCCGCCAACCCCGACCGAAACGAAATCATCCGTCATCGACCCTGTCAATGAAACGCCAAACGGGGTGGCAATTCCTGAGTCTTCTGCGTCGATCCCTCAGCTCTCAGCTCTCAGCCCTCAGCCTTCAAAGGCGGTTCCATGACCAGTGCATCCCTGCGTACTGGAATGAAACTCTCGGGTCGCTCGATTGCCGCAGCAGTGATCATCGTTGGATACATCACGACCGGCTTGTACACAGTTCCCGCGAACGAAATTGCCGTGGTGCGAAGATTTGGACGCGCGATCTGGCCCGCCCGAACCAGTGGCCTGCACATTGATTGGCCGTGGCCCATGGTTCGTGTCGACCGCGTCAATCTGAACGCGATTCGAACGCTGTCGGTTGGCGAGGCCGCGGAGGAAGCAAACGGGTTTCTCAGTCCTGCATCCACTCAATCCAATACGTTTCTGACCGGTGACAAGAATCTGTTGCAACTGCGGATCTCCGTTCAGTATCGCGTTTCGGAAGAATTCCTGGCGGAATGGTTGTATGGGAGCCAGTCCCTCGAGCAGCGATTGCATCGACTGGTCGAAGCAACGACGGCCGATCTGGTCTCGCGCAGCGGCGTCGATTTTGTTCATACCCAGGGACTGACGGAGCTGAACAACCGCCTGCTGACGGCGGTCCGATCGGAAACTTATACACAACGATTGGGTTGCGATGTGGAACAGGTAACGATTGATCGAGCTGAGCCTCCGCCGCGCGTCAAAGCCGAATTCCTGGATGTTTCCAATGCACGTGCTGACATGGCCCGCTCCGTGAATGAAGCCCGCTCGTACGCCGAGCAAAAACAGGGGGAATCCCGGGCCGATGCGCGGCAGCTGGTCGATACGGCGCAGCGCGAACGAGGAATGAGAATCTCGGCCGCGCATGGTTCCGCGGATCGATTCACAAAGCTCGTTGATCAGATTCACCGTGATGCGGAATCGAGCGGGCGGGATTACCGTGTTTCGCGCAGCCTGACCATGAACCGGATGTATGTCGAAACGGTCCGTGAAGTGTTGGGCCGTGCGAAATCAAAGCTCGTCTTCGACGGACAACCCGCCGACCTACTGCTCCCCACCGTCCGCCCGTTCGACGCATTGCGAACTCCATCAGGCCAATAGAACTCGACGCATCGGCGTTCATCGTCCCCTCCAAAAACTCACGAACTCTTTGTCGCACCTTGATGACATTGCGATAAGGTTCGATTTATTCACGACGCAGCGAAAAGTTCGCACGACGCGAAGAGGAAAGAGGAGACTATGTTGCAGATTTATGAAGAAGGAAAAGTGGCAGTCGTCGGATTCGGTGGCGGCCAGATGAAACTTCGAATCGATTTCAGCCAGTATCGAAGTCTACTCACCGAATTGATTCAACACGACAAATGCCGCGTTCTGGTATTGGATCTTGCGGGAGTGAAATATGTTCCGTCGAATCTGTTGAGTGTTCTAATCTCTATTCGGAAGCTCGTCGACCGGATCGAAATTCACAACCCGACCGACTCCGCAAAAGAAACCCTCGTCAAGATACAAATGGGCGATCTATTCGAAATCTGCGAACCCGTAGCATAGTCCTGTTCGGCGCGGACACTTGAATAGCCTACACTCAATCAAGAATCTAATCGACTTGAAAACAGAATCTTGGAAGATCTAGATCCGCCGTCATCATCGAAATACAGTTCGTTTCCCGGCGAATCGCTTCAATTTCTCCAGATCGATGTCCATACCCAGTCCCGGTGACGTGGGAATCGCCAGGTTTCCATCAGAGTCGATCACGAAGGGCTCGGTGGTTAGTTGGTCGATGTAGGCGCAGGGGGTCAGGTATTCGACATACCTGGCTCTGGGAACGGCCGCGCTGAACTGCAGGTCGGCGGCCAGGCCCATGGCGGTATTCCAGCCATGGGGAACGAGCGTGATGTTGTGATCGAAGCATAGCCAGGCCAGTCGCCGCGATTCGGACAGGCCGCCGTTCTTGGTGCAGTCCGGTTGCAGGATGTCGACGGCCCGGCGTTCGATCCAGGAGCGGAAAGACTGCCGCCGCGTCAACACTTCGCACCCGGCGATTGGAACGGGTGAGACACGCGTCAGTTCGATATAGCCTTCGATGTCGTCGGGAGGTAACGGTTCCTCAAACCACGTGATGTTGAAATCGGCCAGCATTTTAGCCGTTTCGCGAGCCCAGTTCGTGCCGTGCGGCCAGAATTGTTCGCTGCCTCCCGCGTCGACCATTAACTCGACACCGTCACCCACAGTATGGCGAGCGGTACGAACAATCAGTTCGTCGAATTGACGGTCCCGCCGACCAAACGGGCGCCAGCCCATTTTGATCGCTTTGAACCCGCGCGCGACCACGCTTTCGAGTGTCCTGCCAAGCGCCTGCGGTTCGTCAAACAGAATCGAACCATAGGGCTTGATGCGGTCGCGATAGTTTCCCCCAAGCAACCGCGACACGGGCTGTCCACAGGCCTTCCCCATGATGTCCCACAGAGCGATATCCAGTCCGCTGATCGCATGTTCGACGGCACCGCCGCGTCCCTGCCAGAAACTTGACTGTCGCAACGTCTCGGAAACTCGTTCGGGCTCGATGGCGGACTGTCCCTTGAGAAGCGGCCATAGCAGCGCAACAGCTCCTTCGACAAGAGTTCCCGACGTGAAGCAACTGCCCCAACCATAAAGACCGCCGTCGGTACGAACCTGCAACAGCGTATGCAGGTTTTCCTGCGGCTCATGTCCCTGCGGCCAGCCTCCATCCACCGTCGCGCCGGTCAGTGGTACAACTTCAACTTCGCATATTTTCAAGACTCGCTCCTGGCGAAGGAAGCAATGAACACGTTTCTGAATTGCCAAGACGAGGGATTCAGTCCGTCAACTTGATTTCAAACACATTGGACCCGCTGGACTTTACTTCATATTTCAAGTCAGAAGTATCCGCCGAACTATATCGTTCCGGGAGCATCGACAGTGGTTTTGTTGGAGGCGGTTCCTGTGCCGCTTTGGCAGCTTCTTCCATTGTCATTTTCGTCTTCGCCGCCTTGGTAACTCCTTCGATGAATTTCGAAACCGTGACTTGGTGCATCGCCGGTACAGCGCCGTCACCGGGCCGTGCAGTTGTCAAAACAAACTCTCCTGCCGAATCTGTGAGGGCAACCGCGGGAGGCGTCTTGCCGTCACCGAGGAACGAAACTGTCGCGCCCACCACCGGCAAGTCTTTGTACGTGACTTTCCCTGAAGCTGGCACAGTCTTCAGTGCCCCTTTCCCGCCAGAACATCCAGTCATGAACAGGAACAAGCTGACTGCCGTCAGGCATGCAGAAGTGGAACGAAGCATGTTGCGGGCTCCTGAGTTTGGAAGATTGCACTTGGCATCGTCAGTGGAAAGAAAGCATCCACGATGTGGATGACGAATAACTCACTCGGTGAGGAGAGAATTCTGGGACCCACGAACGCGTCTGTCAACGACGACGAGATTTCCATACATTCGTAAACATCGACGTTGCTACGATACATGTTTGAAATTGGCAGCGATACTTTTGTTACCTTCCACGGATCACGCTTCACTCAACTCGATCGATGTGGCGTCGAGTGGAATAACGTCTTCAGACACATCGGAATCCATTTGACCGATTACGCACGATTCTGTACCGTAATAAAAATCCTGTCAGGTTGCCTTTTTTTCCGGCGCGATCATCTAGGCGCTGAGGTTTCATTTCATCTCCTTTTCCGGAGGGCTGCCAATGAGGTTTCTCAGACGAGTTCGACGAAGTGGATTTACCTTGATCGAATTGCTTGTCGTCATTGCAATCATCGCCGTCTTAATTGCCCTGTTGCTTCCTGCGGTTCAACAGGCGCGTGAAGCTGCCAGAAGAACGCAGTGCAAAAACAGCCTCAAGCAAATCGGACTGGCGCTGCAGAACTACCACGATTCCTATAACAAGTTTTGCGCACTGCGATGCGGACCCAACGACGCCGGCAATCGAAATGGGGATCAATGCGGTTTCGTCCAATTGATGCCGTACTTCGATGCGCAGGCCGCCTACAACATGATTCCCATGAACAATACCGTTCCGTCCCCGTGGACCGGCACTTTTGCCCCGTGGGGAACACAGATTTCAGTGTTATTGTGCCCGTCTTCATTGCCGACGACGCTGCAGGGTGGTTCGGCAGCGAAGAATTACAAATTCTGTGTGGGAACGACATACCTCGATAACTATGGCTCGGCATCGCCCTGGGGTCCGACAACCGGACTGTTCCAATACCAATTTGCCGGCTATAAGGGAATGCGGGATTGCACGGATGGCTCCAGCAACACCATTGCTTGTGCCGAGACGGGTGCCGGCGTCCAAAACAGCATGTCAATTATCGGAAATTCGGCATATGGAGGCGGACTTGCCTCAAGTCCCCTGGCCTGCAAAGCAACATTGGGGGCCAACCTCACGTACGTGGCAGGAACGGCCGTCAGTTCCTGGGGCCAGGGATCGCTGTGGCCGTTCGGGCATCCTCACTGGTCCGCCGTCACCACAATCCTGCCTCCGAATTTGCCTTCCTGTTCGAGCATCGGTGACAACGACAGCAATGCGACCGGGATCTTTACTCCGACCAGCTACCATACGGGCGGCGTAAACGTCGTGTTGGCGGACGGGTCAGTCCGGTTCATCAATAACAACATCGACGCCGGGAACTATGGGGTTGGCGCACCATCCAATTTTGGAGTGTGGGGAGCTCTGGGGACCTGTGCCGGCAGTGAAGTCGTCGGCGACTATTAGGCACGTTTGTCAACAATTCTCAACCAGGAGAGCCCAGTCGACGGGCGGGCTTTCTTGGTTCGAGCACTTGGCCTACCAAAGTCCAGGCAGTACGAGATGTTGTCGCGAGTTCCTTTCGTCCGCTGCGGTCTGCTCGCGGTCGTCACCTTCCTGTTGATCGCTGCCCTGCTCTGTGTGCGCCCTGAACTTAGTCCCTCATCGGAATCACTGCTCCAAACGGCTCGATTGAGGCTGGCGGCCGGTGATCATCAACAGGCGGAACGGCTTGCGAGCCAAGCGGCGACCAAATGGAACCCGTCACCGTGGGCACTGATTGTTGCCTCCGAAGCCGCACTCAGGACCAATCGGTATGCGGACGCGCTGGCCTATTACAAACGGGTGCCGCGAACATCGAAGGAGGTTGCATCGTCGGCCGATTTCGGCGAGGCGGAGATGTTGTGCCATCTGGGGCGAATATCCGAATCAGAGGCACAATTGCGGCAATTGCTTGCCCGTGACCCACAACATGGGCTGGCTCACTACCGACTTGCTTTTCTCTTGAACATCACCGCCCGCCGCTGGGAAGCTCAGCCGCATCTGCTGCATCTGATCCGGAACCGGCTTGGAAATGAAGAGCATCTGCTGCTGCTCGGAAATTCGCAGCGACTGATCGAAGACCAGGAATTGCTGAAATCAACGGCGCGCGTCAGTCCCGATGATCCGCTGCCCGTTCTCGGCGCAGCTCGGATGGCCCTGGCGATGAATCGGCGCGACGAAGCACGACGATTGCTGGACGTCGTTAGGTCGAAACTTCCCAATGAGCCGGAGGTCGTCGTGCGCTGGGGGCAATTTTTACTCGATGAAAATGATCCGAACGAGTTCATCAATTGGTCGCTTTCACTGACTCCGAACGGCGAGCAACATCCCGAAGTGTGGATGCTGCGAGGTCAGTTCGCGCAGCGACTTGGCCAGTTACAAACAGCCGCACGCTGCTTCTGGGAAGCGAGTCGTCGTGACCCAGAGAATCTGGCCGCGTGCCACCAACTGGGTCGAACTTTGACAGACCTGAACGATGCCGATCAAGCCACGCCGTTTCTCGCAAGAGCCGAATTGCTGCAACGGCTGTCGAGCGTACTGGATGATTTGTTTCATCATCGAGATCACATCGAGTCGATGCACAGAGCCGCCATGCTGGCTGAAGAACTGGGGCGAATCTGGGAAACGGTCAGTTGGGCCAGCGTCGCCCTGTCGGTCAACCCTCGCCTCGAATGGGCACACCGTGTCATCCAGGAATTGGCGCCCCGCCTGCAGCCTGATCTGGGTCAGACGCTGCGGGAAGTCGATCCGTCGCGCCGGATCGATTTGTCATCATTTCCCTTGCCGAACTGGACGACCCGGTCAAATAGCAAATCGTTATCGCCCATCGCCAGGGAAGATGGCGGTGACATTCAATTTGTGGACAAGGCACTACAGACGGGAATTGATTTCCGTTATGAAAACTGCGGCGATGAAACCACGCCTGGAGCGAGGATCTTCGAGACGACGGGTGGAGGGGTGGGCGTGATCGATTTCGACGTCGATGGCTGGCCTGATTTGTACTTCACTCAAGGTGGTGTCGAGCCACATTTTGGACGTACGATCAGTGCTGGGTCCGATAACGAACTGATTGATCGTCTCTATCGCAACATGTCAAATGGACGATTCCTGGATTGTACGCATGCGGCCGGTCTGGGAGACCCCGATTTCAGCCAGGGTGTCGCGGTGGGGGACATCGACAACGATGGCTTCCCCGACTTGTACGTCGCAAACTTCGGCCGAAATCGATTGTATCTCAACCAGGGCGATGGGACGTTTGTCGACATCACGGAAACGGCCGGATTATCCGGTGAGTCGTGGACCACAAGTTGCCTGATCGCAGATCTGAATGGCGATGGTCTGCCGGATTTGTACGACGTCAACTATGTCGCGGGCGATTCCGTGTTGACTCGGCTGTGTGAGCGGCAGGGTGTGACACGATCCTGTTCACCGCGGGCGTTTGATCCGGCGCCCGATCAAGTGTGGCTGAATGAAGGGACCGGCCGATTTCGTGACGTGACGGCAGAATCCGGCGTCAGCGTTCCAAATGGATATGGATTGGGAATCGTGGCCGCGGATTTCGACGGAACCGGCAGGCTCAATTTATTCGTTGCCAATGACGAGGTGCCTAATTTCCTGTTCGTACATGATGGTTCAGTGGGCAGCCCAGTTCTCCGATTTCAGGAGCGAGCGTTGGTAGCAGGTGTTGCTGTCGATGCCAACGGAATGTCGCAGGCGTGCATGGGAGTCGCGTGCGGAGATGCCGATGGTGATGGAATGCTGGATCTGTACGTCACGAACTTCTATCAGGAATCCAACACTCTCTACCGCCAGATTGCTATTGGCCAATTTGCCGATGTAACGCGAACTGCCCGCCTGCGCGACGCCAGTTTTGCAATGCTTGGATTCGGCTGCCAGTTCCTGGATGCAGATCTGGACGGCTGGGAAGACCTCGCGGTGACGAACGGCCACATCGACAACCTGACGTCGATCGGCGAGCCTTATAAGATGCCTTCCCAAATCTACCGCAACCTGGGTCGAGGAACGTTCACCGAAGTCCTGGCCAAGTCACTGGGATCATTTTTCGAACAGAATCACCTGGGCCGCGGGCTGGCCCGTCTGGACTGGAACCGCGACGGACGCGATGAATTCGCCATCTCACACATCGGCGAACCTGCGGCGTTGCTCGTCAATACAACACGCTCGACAGGACACTACATGGCGATCAGATTGCGCGGGACCGATTGCAGCCGTGACGCCATCGGCGCAACAATTCAACTGACAGTGGGTAATCGACGATTCCTCAAACAACTGACCGCCGGAGACGGCTACCAAGCCAGCAATGAACGACAACTGATCTTTGGCCTGGGTCAGAATGAATTGGTTGACGAGCTGCAGGTTCGCTGGCCGGGCGGAGCGGTTGATTCATGGAAGAATCTTGCATCCGATCAGACGGTTCTCATCGTCGAGCGGGCCAGCAAGATCTGGACCCTGGCGAAGCCGCAGTGACGATCAGAACTCGACTTTGAGCCCTTCTCGCCGGTAAATCGGCAAGTGCCGATAATAGACTTCCAGAGTCATAATGCTCAGGCAACTCATATACAGCCGGCCGCCGACGCCGCCATGCACATCCGCCAGATCCCAGCTTCCCTGCATGTGACCATCCTTGGCGGTTTTTTGACTACGGATTAACTGATCACGCATTACCCCGTTCCAGGCGGTCCATTCGTCGCCACCCCAGTGGTGCATGACCTGAGTGGCGTAATAGTTGTAGTACATGTTGTTCGGGGCGGGCTTTGTGGCGGCGAGATACTTCACGCCTTCCTGCAGCGCTTTGTTCTTGCGGTCCCATCCGAGATACATGCGACACAGCAGCCCCGCCGCAGTCATGGTAGGAGTGCCGACCCGCTTATCCCCACTCAAATCGTAGGCGTACTGCGAGCCGCCAGCCGCCTGGGCCGCGTTCAGGTACGTTTCCGCTCCCTTAAACGTGCCATTGGGAAAAGGAATCTTGGCATTCTTGGCACTCTTCAGAGCCATTACTTGCCAGCCGACCACAGATGTGTCACCGGAATCCGTGGCTGGATAAGGATTGTATCTCCAGCCGCCCGATTTTGGATTCTGCCCGGCCACAATGAAATTCACAGCCGCACTGGCATGTTTCTTAACGCGATCATCCTTCGTGAGTGCCGCCAGTTCCGAAAGCGCGATTGTACAGAGCCCCTGGATGTACATCTTTTCGTTGGAGACTACGGTGGGGCACAGATCGAACCCCGTCGGAGTCGGTTGACCATTCTTCAACAAGAATTCGACTCCTCCTTTAACCTCTTTCTGATATTCACCATGCTGATGTGTATGGCCGCCACCCAGAAATGCCAGCAATGTCAAACCGGTCGCACCCGTTCTACCACCCTTCAGACTACCTGGTTGACTACACTGGCCTTTGCAGTCGGGGTGATCATCATGCTGAAAGCTCCAACCGCCATCAGCCATCTGGTGCTTGGAAAGCCAGCGCATCCCGTAGGCAACGGCTGCCTCGCTGGCGGAATTGCCTCCCATCGACCTGACCAGGGCCGATTTGGCGGCCGTCGACATGCGACCGCTGGCTGCATTGTCGAACTTGATGTCCGCCAGACCGGGCACATCCCCTTCAACCTTGACTTGTGCTGCCGGCAGATCGTTGATGTTCAGGTCCGCCGGCCCCTTTTCGAACACCATATCAGAGACGTTTGACGAAGAGACGTCATCCGGAGGGGGTTCCTTAACATCTGCCGGCTGATCCATCGATTGCTCAACAATCGGCTCGTCGTTGATTTCCTTGTTGTCGGTCACTTCCGTAAAGATCTCTTCGATCAATTGCGGATTGCTGAAGACAATGAACGTGCATGCCAGCAAGGCAAGCGAATGCAGGCCAGCGCTGATAAAAAAGACCGTGGACAGCGTCTTCCAGTCTTGCTTCTTCTGTCCGAGCCTTGGCGCTAATGTGATCACCGCTCGGGGGCGCGTTCCCGCAGATTTCTGCGGAGCAGACTGCGGTTTGGCAGCAGGCGCCGGATCAGCGGAAGGAGCCGGCCCCATGGACGCGGGTGCTGCCGAAACTGCAGCAGGTGCCGCCGCGACAGGCTGCGGCGCGGGAATGGGTGCCGGGGAAACTGAAGCTGTGGCAACAGGAACAGCCGCGACGGGTACCGCGATAACCGGTTGTGCAGAAGGTGCAACCACCGCAGGTACTGGAGCACTCGCTACGGGAATCGCCGTCGCAACAGGAATCGGCGATCCATTTTGAGCAGCAGGAACAACAGTCGCCGCAATTGGAACAGCCAAACCATTTGCGACCGGAAGCGCTCCGGTCGGCGGATGCGCAACGGGTACAGGGGGGATAACGTTCTGAGTGCTCATGAACAGACTCACATTAGTTCAGCGAAAAGGCGATGAATTCACCTGCGACGAATGAAGAACGTTCGGAGAAAAACGGACGAAAGTTTCAGGTAGGAAGCAGAAAGAATGGGTGACCCGCAGTATACGATGCTACGGCCCAACCTGCGGAGGGTCAAGCGGTTACCAAGCGATTGGCGTATAGATTCTTACGCCACGCAGCAGAGCCCATCCATCCTGGCTTTAATCCATCCACTCGTGACACGTGTTGTGTCGTCGAAAGCAATGGTTGAAGCTTTTTTGATAACACAATCGTAAGTTTAGCGTCTGTTTTGCAGCGAGAATTCGGCCGGACCCAGATTGCGTGGAAAAATTGATTGAAACCGCAATCTTGTTACAACCGATACAATTCTTGGAACGACAGGTATCTACCCTGCGCAGAATTACTCCAGGAATTCAATTCGCCGAGTAGATGCCGGAATCAGTTCGAAGTGAGGTCGGGTGGCGGAAGATCGGCCGTCACCAGATTTGCTGTTTGATCGAAATGGCCTTCGAACTCCAAAAGAAAAGAGCGCGGTAATTGCGCGGCGGTGATACTCGGCACCGCTGCCAGGGGGGACGACATGCGAATTGTTCGCGGAGCCGGGGCCGGCCTGTTGCTGGCCTGTCTGCCCATTTTTAGCATGGGATGCGCCAGCTTGTCGTCCAAATTGAGCGCGCTTCCCTCCATCGCAAGAAATCGCGCCAACGTACAGTATCAAGCGGCTCAAAACGCCGAGCAACGCGGCCAATGGCAGAAGGCTCGCGAGCTGTATATGACGCTTCAGCGCAATTCTCCCAACAACCCCCTGTATTCACATCGAATGGGGGTCGTTTGTACTCAATTGCGGGATTTCGAATGCGCCACCAAGTTCTTTGAACATGCCCGGTCTCTGGACCCTCACAATGGACTCCTTCTGTCGGATATGGGTTATTCCGCATATCTTCAAAAGGATTATGGTCGCGCCGAAACATTGCTGGCGGAGGCTGTGCGTCTGAGATCCGATGACGCCAGGGCGGTCAATAATCTCGCCATGTCGATCGGATTTCAGCGGCGATACGAAGAGAGCTTGCTCACATTTCGGCGGGTGAACAATGAAACGCAATCCCTGTTGAACGTGGCATATATCCATGCGCAATTGAACGAACCCGAGGCGGCGATTGCCCTTTATCAGCAGGTACTGGTGAGCGATCCGATGAATCGGGTTGCAATCAACGCGCTGCAGCAATTGAAGTCGACCTATCCCGCGATCGCATTGGTACAGCAATCCCCAACTGCAGAGTCATGGACCGAGGCGACAGGTCCCGGTGCTCCCGCGCCGTTACCGCCATTGGTTGACGAACAACCGATTGCTTCAGACACGTCAGGGGTGCCTCCCTTCATCCGTCCCGTCATCATTTCCGCCACGGACGCGCCACCTCCTTCACCATTGGATTTCCAGCCACCTTTGATTACTCCGTTCAACAGCTCGCCGGAACCTTCTGTAGATGTTTCACAAAACGCACCGCGGCAAATCGAAGTTGACCCGGCGGATACGGAACTTCGACCTGCGCGCAACCTGCCGCCTGAATTAGCCGCCGCCCCCAAAGAGATTTCTGATCAACCCGCCAGCAAGCTCAGCAACGACGACTGGGACAAGACCTTCGACGGTACCGAAAACGTACCGGAACCTGCAGGGCCGGAGTCCGAGGAGTTGACAGGCTTGGAATGGGCGAAACCGGAGCTTTCCCGACAAGCCGCCGCTGCAAAACAGGAATCCTCAGAAAGTGTTATGAAAAACGATGGTTTTAGAGGCTTCTGCCCTGTGGCGATTCGTGATGAACGCCGTTTGAGGTCCAGTCACGCCGAATTCTCGCTGGAGTTTCAGGGTCACACCTACCGTTTCAGTTCTGCCGAGGCGCTGATCCAGTTTCAGGAACATCCTGATTGGTATGTTCCTGTCGCAGAAGGGATGGACATCATCGAAATGAAACGGGGTCAAACCGTCGCCCAGGGGTCATTGGACTTCGCCGTCTGGTTTCGCCATCGCCTGCACATGTTCAGTAGTGCCGAGAATCTGGCGATGTTTCGTGCCGATCCCCGACAATTCCTCACCAAACCTTAGGCTCCACCAACGCCCTTTGCGGTTGACAATGAGACGTTCGGTCGCGCGACACGACTATGGAAATGTCTCATTCGTCCCAGCGAGTAATAGAACGCGCTTCTTGAAAATCGCGACAGAGCCCGCACGCTCCGACAGGCACGGTGCCGTCGGGGCGTGGTCCTCTCTGCTGCCGTTTCGGAGAGATTCGCCTCGAGAAGGTCTCCGTCACCTTCCGGCCGTATTTGCAGGTGGGCTTGCCCCACCATATCCAGGGTTCCAGACACTTTTCTAAGGCAAATCCAATTCAAGCGAACAATTCGTCGATTACCGTTGGATCGCTGACCAGGTGGCTCGGTCGTCCCTGGGGCGTGTAAAGGATTTTGTCGGGGTCAATTCCCAGTTTCTTGTAGATACTGGAAACAAAGTTCTCGGGCGACAGGACTCGATCCACGGCGTTGTAACCCGCGCGATCGGTTGCCCCGATGATCCGGCCCCCCGGAACACCCGCCCCGGCCAGCATGACACTCATCGCCTGCGACCAATGGTCACGACCCGCATCATTGTTGATTTTCGGTGTCCGGCCAAACTCGCCCAGCATTACCACCAATGTGCTGTCGAGCATCCCTCGCTGATCAAGATCGTCAATCAGCGCCGCGACCGAGGCATCGACTTCGGGCATCCGCTTGTTGAGCGACTGGAATAGATTCGCATGGTGATCCCAGCCCCCTTCATTCAACGTGATGAAAGGAACGCCCGCTTCGACCAGTCGCCGCGCCAGAAGGACTCGCTGGCCGAATGCATTTCGACCGTATTTTTCGCGAATCGTCGGCGCTTCCTTCTGAATATTGAAGGCTGCCTGAGCCTTTTCGCTCCGCATCAATTGCTGGCCCTGCTGGTAATAATCATCTAGCGCCCGCACCGGATCCGCCGCCGCGGCATCCGTGACACGCGGCAGTCTATCAACGCGAGACCGAATCGACTCGCGCTGCAGGAAGCGATCATCCGTGATTCCGTTGGGGAGCGCCACATCGCGGACTCGGAACGAATTGCTGTCCGGATTATCGGGAACAACGAAAGGAGCGTACTGCGCTCCCAGAAAGTTCGGCCCGCCTGAACGAGTCATGTTGGGAATCGAGAAATAGGCGGGCAATCCGTCCTTGTGCCCGCGGGCATGAGCTGTTGACGATCCCAGGCTGGGATGAAAACTGACGAACGCGCCGCATCCAACGGGAATTCGCGGCGGCGCACCCGTCATCATGTAGTGATTGCCGGCCCCATGGTTCCCCTGGTTGTGACAGATCGATCGGACGATCGATAACTTATCCGCAATTCCTGCCAACCGCGTTAAATGTTGTGAGAAAAATGCACCGGGAATTCGTGTCGCAATCGGTTCGAACTCCCCTCGCACTTCTTTCGGCGCCAGCGGCTTCGGATCAAACGTCTCATAGTGAGTCGGCCCGCCATCCAACCAGATGAGGATGCAACTTTTGGCTTCGACCCTGGAAGCCGCTCCACTTTCCGCAGCCTGAGCCCTACGCCGCAAGCCGCCGGCGAAACTCATGCCGACAAACCCACCCAAGCCGAGTTGCAAAGCATTTCGCCGGGTCAGGCCGGTACAATTGCGATATCGCGTCATCGCTAATCCTTAAACACAAATTCGGGCGTATTGATCAGCGCCCACATCAAATCTTCAGTCGTGCGGCGGCGGTTCGTATCTGTCCCTTCAAACAATCGTGTTGCCTCTCGTGATTCGTCATCGCTCGGGCGGCGCGCGTAAAGAGACAGATAGACCTCTTCCACAATCTGTGCCGGCGTCTTGTCAGACTTTGCCAGTTCTTCGGCCCGGCTGCCGTCGCTGGCAACCTTTCTCGCGATCGTATTGGAGTTCATCAGGTGCAGCGACTGCACGATGGTGGTATCGAGCGTTCGCTCGCAGGGTGGGTCTTGATTCGGATCCTGTCGTCCAAAGGCGTCCAGAAATAGCGAATCGATCCGCGCCGTCCACAATTCCTTGGCGCGAGCACCAATCGGCATCGCATCAAATTCTTCGCGGATGCCGGTCGCCGTCGTGACCGTATCGAGCAGCACTTCGGCACGCAACCGCGTTCGATAATGTCGCGAAAAATTCCGATAGTCCGGAACGTTGCGGTCGTTGGGGATCGAACTCAGCCCGTAAACATACGACATGGCGATGCGCCGAATCAATTGCTTGATGTCGAACTTCTGCATACGAAAGTCTTCTCCCAATGCGCGTAGCAGCGGCCCGTTTGATGGGGGATTGGTGGCTCTCAAGTCGTCGACAGGATCCACCAGCCCTCGTCCCATCAAGTCGGCCCAGACTCGATTCGACATCGCCTGAGCGAAAAAATGATTCTGGTCCGACGTGATCCACTCGGCCAGTGCGTCGCGTGGATCTTCAACTCCATCCAGGTTCGGTGGTGTTCCAAACAACGGCTTTGGCGACATGACAGCCTGGGTCAGCGGATGATGCACAGTTCCATTGGCGGCTGCAAAGATGAACTCTTCCGAACCGGAAATCGGAGCGGAAATCCCAGTACCCTTGCGACCCAGTTTTGCAAAGTAGGCGGCGAATGAATAGAACTCGTCCTGACCGTAGACCTCAAACGGATGGTGATGACACTTGGCGCATTCCAGCCGAACCCCCAGAAACAATTGACTGACGATCGTCGTCAGGTCGTCTGGTGCGCGCCGGTCCCGGAACATGACTGTATTCCCGTCCCGAAACGTGCTGCCGCGTGCCGTGATCAGTTCGCGAACAAACTGGTCATAGGGCTTGTTCTTGCGAAAGGCGTCGCGGATCCACGTGTCATAAGCCAGCGTGGACTTGATTCCGACGTGGTAAGGATTCGGACGTAGCAGGTCAGTCCACTTATTGGCCCAGTGCTCGGCATACTCTGGGTCACCCAGTAGTCGGTCGATCAATGCCTCGCGCTTGTTCTGATGGACGTCGTCCAAGTACTGACGAGCTTCCTGAGCAGTCGGACCGCGACCAATGATGTCCAGATACGCGCGGCGCAGAAACGTACTTTCCTGACAGGGGGCCGACGGCGTAATCCCCAATGTTTTCAGTTTCGCCCACACCAGATCATCAATGAAGTTCTGCGCGGGGAGTGCGGCATAGGCACCTTCGGGCACTTGTTCTGCATGCGGAACCGCCGCTCCACAGACGGCGATGTGTCCCATGTAACGCGCCATGATGGCGGTATCGCCGACAATTGGCCCGGCGGTCATCAAACCCGTTTCATCGACCGCGACAATGGCCGCTTCATTCGAAAGGTACGCGGACAATCGAGTCACGTCGCGGATCGAGCCGTCACTGTAACTGGCGATGACACGTAACTGTTGCTTCGCCAGTTTTGGCAGGACCCGTTCCTGTGGTTCGACGGAGATTCCAATCAGTGTCACGCCGGACGTTGCTGACGAACGGCGCGGCATCCCGTCTGCAAGCCAGTCATGCAACATGCGATATTCCGGTGAATTCCGTTCCAGCCGCTTGCCCCCGCCATGAGGTAGATCGCCAATCGGTTTCAACAGCAGCAGGCTTCGTTCGGGAGCGTGAGCAAACACGCGCCGACCTCGTCCCTCTTTGGTCAGCGCGTCATAGTCAAAGTCCGTGTCAAACCCGAGCAGACTCAACTGAAATCCGTTCTGACCTCGTTGCTTGCCGTGACAAGCTCCCGCATTGCACGAATGCCGGGTCAAAATCGGCAGCACATCCCGTTGGAAGTCCGCAGGCGTTGGTGAGGACACGCCTTCAACGCGCACGGCAACTGAAATCATCTCGCCGCGCACTTCGATCCGTACGACAGCCTTTCCGTCTGCCATCGGCTTCACGTACCCGGTGGGAGAGACATCAATGATGCCGGCTGGCTCGACGATGTATCTCGCTTCCCGGGAAAGATCGATGGCTTTTCCGTCGATGCTGGT